>Ga0123353_10001648_pt1 | contig 27487 bp, 17 predicted proteins | sample TergutLab28metaG_3_FD_92763 | JGI IMG/M metagenome (GOLD analysis project Ga0123353, IMG submission 92763) | Labiotermes labralis P3 segment gut microbial communities from Petit-Saut dam, French Guiana - Lab288 P3 | ecosystem: Host-associated > Arthropoda: Insects > Digestive system > Gut ...
CACCCCACCGAGCGGCTGCCGAAGGCGTTCCTGACGCAGAAGAACGGCCATCACGGTTCGCACCAGTTTTTGGTGGACGATTTTCTCAAGGCCTGCGTGGAGCACAAAACGCCTCCGGTGAACGCCTGGGCGGCGGCGCGGTACACGATTCCCGGCATCGTGGCGCACGAGTCGTCGATCCGCGACGGCGAGCGTCTGGCGGTGCCGGATTTCGGCGATCCGAAGTTTTGACCGCGGAGGACAGACTTCGGGAAGTCTCGAAGAAGCAATTGACAGTTCCAATCCTCGGTGCCTACAATCTTTGCATGTCGAGTCGCACGCGTGGCGGCCTTGAGGGTTCGCGGTGCGTCCGGGTTGGAAAAAGGTTCGGAGAAACGTTTTTAATCAGGAAACACGCCATCGTGTGAAGGCGTGGGAGGTTGAGGTTTTTAATGAAAACCATGAAGACCATGAAAACCATGAATGAAATTCGTGTGGCCGTCGTCGGGGTCGGAAATTGCGCTTCGTCGCTGATCCAGGGCACGCATTACTACGCCCAGGTTCCCGACAGCGAGACCGTCGGTCTGCTCCATCCCGTGCTCGGCGGATTCCGGGCCGGCGACGTCAACATCGTCGCCGCCATCGACGTCGACGCGCGAAAAGTCGGCAAACCGCTCCACGAGGCCCTCCTGGCCGCCCCCAACAACACCAAACTGTTCTTCCAGGACTTCGCCTATCCCGACCTCAAGGTCACCATGGGCAACGTGCTCGACGGCGTCAGCGAGCATTTCAAGGACTATCCCGACCACCAGGCCTTCCGCGTGGCCGACAGGCCCCAGGCCACCCTTGAGGACATCGAGACCCTGCTGCGCGACAGCGGCGCGGAGATTTTGATTAACTATCTCCCGGTCGGCAGTCAGAAGGCCACCGAGTTTTACGCCACCGCCTGCCTCAACACCGGCGTGAGTTTGATCAACTGCATCCCGGTGTTCATCGTGTCGGACCCGGTGTGGGGCGAGCGGTTCCGCAAGGCCGGCATTCCGTGCGTGGGCGACGACATCAAGGCCCAGGTCGGCGCGACCGTGACGCATCGCGTGCTGACCCGCATGATGCAGGAGCGCGGCGCGAAGATCGACGCCACGTACCAGCTCAACACCGGCGGAAACACGGACTTTTTGAACATGCTCAACCACACGAGGCTGACGAGCAAGCGGGAGTCGAAAACCCAGGCCGTGCAGAGTCAACTCGACGTGCCGCTGCCGCCGGATCAGGTGCACATCGGTCCGGCGGATTTTGTGCCGTGGCAGAAGGACAACAAGGTCTGCTTCCTGCGGATCGAAGCCCGGGGTTTCGGCGGCGTGCCGTTGAATCTGGAGTTGCGGCTGAGCGTGGAGGACAGTCCCAACTCGGCCGGCGAGTCGATCGACGCCATCCGCTGCTGCAAACTGGCCCGCATGAACGGTATCGCCGGCCCGCTGGAACCCGTCGCCGCCTACACGATGAAACACCCGCCGGTCCAGCACCCGGACTTCCTGGGCAAACAACTGCTCGACCAATGGATCGCCGCCGCGGCCACCTACGCCAGCAGCGGAAAAGCCAACGTCACCATCCGCGACACCGTGACGGAATCCATTTAGGCACCTTTCTATTTACCACAGACACAGAGGAACCACCGAGAGGACGTCGGAAATTCGAGCCATTTTTCGAATTTCCGACGTCCTCTCGGTGGTTCCTCTGTGTCTTGTGGTAAATAGAAAGGTGCTTTGTCTTACACGCCTACGTCGTCGCCCACACGTTTGCGGCCACGTTGCCGAACCGGGCGACGATGTCGTCGAGGGTGAACCACTCCTGGCCGTTCATGTAGGTGCGGACTTTGCCTTTGAACGGTTTGACCCAATGGGCGGGGATTCCCTTGGCGCCGACGACGGCGCCGACGATGCTGCCGGCAGTGGCGGCCGTGCAGTCGTTGTCCAAGCCCATCGCCACCGTGTTGCCGATGACCTTCGTGACGTCGCGGCCGCCCAACGCCAGGCCGAAAATCGTCAGGCAGGCGTTGTTGATCGTGTGCACGCCGGACAGGTCGTGGAACTTCTCGTCCACCAGTTGCCGGGCGTGGCGGTAGTCCTTCACTTTGTCGGCCATGCCGAGCCCCCAGCGGATGCCCTCGGCCACCCGGCAGCGGCGGGGGATTTCGCTGAGCGCGATTTCGCAGGCCTGGAGCGGGTCGTCCACGGCGAAGGCGGACGCGATGGCGGCGGAGAAGTACATTTCACCGTAAATTCCGCCGAACCGATGACTGATGTACGCGTCGCGGTAGGCCAACTCGGCCGCCTTTTCGGGCCAGCCGGGGGCGGCGTATCCCCACGGGTCGCTGCGAATGTCCGCGCCGATCCACTCGACGTACGCGTTGTCTTTTTCGCCGGCCTGTTTCCAACTCACGCCTTTTTTCAGGTTTTCCAACGCGATGTGCTCGGCCGTGCAGGCCATCGGCAAATACTTCAGCCACGCCTGGCCGACGTCGGCGGTGGTGAAGTTCACGCCGTAGTCTTCCATGATCAGCAGCCCCAGCAGCGTGTAGGTGAGGTCGTCGTCGACGGGGACGTGGTTCATTTTGGACTTGGTGTAATCCTCGCAGGGGCTGAGGTTGTAGCGTTTGTTCCAGGGGGTGTTGGTGAATTTCCAGTAGTCGGTGGGGGGCATGGGTTGTCCGGCGTAGGCGGCTTGGGCTTCCATGCTTTCGATGGAGTTGAATTCGACGATGGCCCCGAGCGTGCAGCCGGCCGCCCGTCCGAGGTACGCGCCGCGGACTTTTTCGGCGTAGAGTTTGGGGTCGAACCGGTCCCACATCCGCCGCGGACCGACAGGGCGCCGCGAACGAATCTCCGCCAGCGCGTTGGGTTCGTTGGTCAGGACGGCCGCCTTGGGTTTGGCGGCCCGAAGCGACTTGATCGCCCGCCGAAACTCCGCCAGCACCGGCGTGACGGCCGGGTTGATGTTCACGCCCTGATCGTGCGCCTGGTACATCCAGTCCGTGAGCTGCGCGACCAATTTTCCAAGTTCCGTCTGTTGCGGCAAGGCCATGATGTTTCTCCTGAAAGGGAATGATGAAACAATACCCCAACAGGAAAAAAAAACAAGCCCCCGGTTCTCGCGGTCCTTCAGTTCTCAGGCGCGTCAAGGCGAAAACGAAAAATCGTTCGCGATGGCTCGCCTTTTTGCGCTGTAGGGTGTTGTGCGCGAAATCATGTTTTGTGGCACACAGCGTTCTACAGCGCAAAAAGGCGAGCCGTCGCGAACGATTTTGCGAACACACAGAGCCCTTCCATCTCTGTGCGTCCTCGGTATTTCTGCGATAAAGAATCTCTCCGTTTCGGCGAACCGTCCGCTAGCCGTTCGTCATTTCCACGCGGGCTGGGCGGGTGTCCATCAGAAGGCGTCGCAGCGACTGGAGCGCGGCGAGTTGGCGTTGGCGGGCCTCCTCGATGGTCCGCCGATGCGGCGGCATCACACGTTCGGGCACGTTGTCGATCACACAATGTTCCATAATTCACCTCTATGCCATTTATCGGCGAAATTCGTGAAGAACTTGTGGGGTTTTGATGAAAAGACGTTGAGTTTTTTCGTATCCGCCTTTCCATGGCCGCTGCGATAGGTGGTATTCGACGTTCGCGGCAACTACCGTATCTAGCGTGTCATTCCCGTCTGTCTCGAAAAAGTGGACACGAAGGTGAGTTTCGGATTTCGTCCGCCGTGTGGCGTGGTACACTCTGGACATGGCGGACGTTCTGGCATTTTTCGGCGGCACGTTTGATCCCGTGCATTGCGGGCATTTGATTGTTGCGCGGAGCGTGGTCGAGCAGGCCGGGCTGGACCGGTTGACCTTTGTGCCGGCCGGCGTTCCGCCGCATAAGGCGGGGGCGCACGTGGCCGCGGAGCATCGGCTGGCCATGTTGAAACGGGCGGTGGCGGGGCACGCGGACCTGGCCGTCAGCGATATCGAACTGTCCAGGCCCGGGCGAAGTTTCACCTACGACACGCTGTGCGCGTTGCGGGAACTGCATCCGCGGGCGAGGCTGGCGTGGCTGATCGGGTTGGACATGCTGGAGGACCTGCCGCGGTGGTATCGCGCCGCCGACCTGGTGCGGGAGTTCGAGATTCTCGTGGCCCTGCGTCCGCCGGGCGGTCCGCTGCTGGCGTCGGCGATGGCGGCGGCGCGGTCGGCGTTCGGCGTCCAGGCCGCCCGGCGATTGACGTCGCGCGTGCTGGAGACGCCGCTGATCGACATTTCCTCCACCGCCATCCGCGCCCGCGTGCGGGCCGGTCAACCCATCGACTGGCTGGTCCCGCCGGCCGTGGCGCGATATGTGCAGGAACACGGATTGTATACCGAAACTTGAGATCATACAAAACAGGGGATGCGAATGGTCGTGAACGGCGTTACACTACATCCCATGAAATACACGTTCCTCCGAGGCCGGTTGCAGTCGCGTGAGTTTCGTGGCGTCGACCGTTCGGTGCCATGTTCCAGACGGGCCGCTTTTGTTGTCCTCGCGATGGCGATGCTGGCGGCGGGGACCGCTTGCCAACCTTCGAGCACATCGCCGGCGGTCGAGGAGGGGGTCGCAACGCCGGGCGTGCCGGTGAAGGAACGGCCGGCCGATGAGTCGTTGGCGAATGAAACGGTGGCCGCTGAATCGCCGGTTTCTGAAACACCGCCCCATGAAACATGGGTCAGCGAATCGCCGGCCCAGGCAACGGGCGGCGGCAGTTCCGCCTCGACGTCGGAACCGGCCTCGGAGCCGGAACCGGCTTCGAAGCCGGCGCCGCTCACCGTCGAGGAGTGGGTCAAGGCGAAGGGGCTGCGGATTCAGCAAAAGGACGGCAAGGGGCAGACCTTGGCGCACCTGGCCGTGCGGGACGGCCGCGTGGATGTGCTGGAGTGGCTCAAGTCGCAGGGGGCGAATGTCAACGTCAAGGATCGCGAGGACTGGACGCCGATGTTTTACGCGGCCATGTATGGACAACTTGACGCCATGAAGTGGCTGCACGAGCAGGGGGGCGTGGGCGTGAACGTCAAGGACAGATCGGGCATCACGCTGATGGCCAGGGCGAGCGACCACGTGGAGATGATGAAGTGGCTGAAGGATCGCGGCGCGGACGTCAACGCCAAAGACAGTGACGGCCAGACACCGCTGTTCCATGCGGCCTTCTACGGCCGGATCGACGCCATGGCGTGGCTGGTCGAGCAGGGCGCGGACGTCAACGCCGTGGACAAGCGTGGCCAGACGCCGATGTTTATGGCGGCGATTGACGACTATGACCGGATCGAGGCCATGGTGTGGTTGAAGGAGCACGGCGCGGACGTTCTCGCCACGGACAACGACGGTCAGACGCTGATGCATCGGGCCGTGTTCGTCAAGTCCATGACGTGGTTGAAGTCGCAGGGCCTGGGCATTGACGACAAGGACAAGAAAGGCCGTACGCCGATGGCCTTGGCGGCCATGTCGGGCAACGACCGTCGCATGGCGTGGTTGGCGGAGCAGGGCGCGGATACCCGCGTGGTCAATCGCCGGGGCCCGATGACCAACGGGATCGACATCCAACACGACGACGGCCGGACGCCGATGTACGAAGCCGCCTCGCGCGGCGATCTCTCCGCCATGAAGAAACTGCGGGAACTTGGCGCCGACGTTAACGGCAAAAGTTCATACATGTCGCGCGGGGGTCCGTTCTGGAGTGGCCGGACGCCGCTGTTCGCCGCGGCCGAGGGCGGTCACCTCGAGGCCGTGACGTGGCTGACCGAACAGGGCGCGGACGTCAACGTCCGGGACAGTTTCGGCCAGACTCCGATGTTCTTCGCCGCCCGGATGGGTCACGTCGAGGTGATGACGTGGCTGAAGCAGCAGGGTGCGGACGTCAATGTCGAGGACGGCGGCGGAGAGACGGAGAGGCTTTTGCGAAACGGCGGCGGATCGACGCCGATGTTCCTTGCCGCCGCGGGAGGCCACATCGGGGCCATGAAATGGCTGAAGCAGCAGGGCGCGGATGTCAACGCCCGAAGCCACAATGGCGGCACGCCGTTATCGACGACGCGACACGACGCCGCCAAAGCCTGGCTGCTCGCCAACGGCGCGTACGAAACGCAACCCGACACGCGGCGGTTCGAGGATTGGACCCTGACGCGGCGGCTGCGGGAGACGGAAAAGACCGACCCCTGGTTGGCGCCGATGCACCTGGCGGCCGCGGAGGGTCGGGTTGACGCGATGGAGGCGTTGGCGGCGAAGGGGGCGAACGTCAATGTCCGGAACCGGGCCGGTTGGACGCCGATGTTCGTGGCGGCCGGGGCGGGGCAGGTCGAGGCGTTGAAATGGCTGGCCGAGCACGGCGGGGACTTGCAGGCGAAAAGTTTTCGCGGATCGACGGTGATGTTCGCCGCGGCCGGGACGGGGCAGGTCGAGGCCATGAAGTGGCTGAAGGACCAGGACGTGGAGACGGCGGTGTTCAACACGGACTCGTGGACGCCGATGTTCGCCGCGGCGGCGGGCGGTCAGGTCGAGGCCATGTCGTGGTTGTTCGGACAGGGCGTGGGCATCAACCCCAATCGGAACGGTGACACGCCGGCGTTCGTTGCGGCGGAGGGAGGCAGCGTCGAGGCGTTGAAATGGCTGGTCGAGCAGGGCGCGGACCTCGCCGCCCGGAACGAACTGGGTCAGACGCTCCTGTACGCGGCCGCGACGGCGGGCAACACGGCCGCCATGCCGTGGCTGGTCGAGCAGGGGGCGGACGTGAACACCGCGGACGTCGGAGGCCGAACGCCAATGCACCAGGCCGCCGACAAGGGGCACGTCGAGGCGATGAAGTGCCTGAAGGCACAGGGCGCGGACATCAGCGCCGTGGACCGATATGTTCAGACACCGATGCACCTGGCCGCCGCCAGCGGGCACCTCGCGGCCATGGTCTGGTTGAAGGAGCAGGGCGCGGACCTCGACGCCAAATCGCAGCACGAATGGACGCCGATGCTCGTCGCGGCCGGTCGCGGGCGGGTCGAGATCATGGTGTGGTTGCGGGAGCGTGGGGTGGGCGTCGAATCCAAAACCAAGGACGGGTGGACGCTGTTGTGCATGGCGGCCGGGCAGGGGAACATCGAGATGATGACGTGGCTGGTCGAGCAGGGGGCGGAGATCGACGGTCGAAACAGTTTCGGCGAGACGCCGCTGCACAAGGCGGTCCGCAGCAGCAAGGTCAAGATCGAGGTCATCCAGTGGCTGGTCGAGCACGGCGCGGATGTTAACGCCAGGGACAACAACGGCACGACGATTCTGAAGGCGGCGGCGGATTTTCGCCTCAGTGCGGAAACAAAGAAATGGCTGAGCGATCACGGGGCGCGAGAATGACAGGGCGCGAGAATGACCATTGCCCTGGCCGGCCATTTCGATAATATGGACGGCTGGACGACAAGTTGAATTCCATGAGTACAGAAAGGAAACCGTCATGCCAATCCAGCAGCATTGCGCCAGTGACATGAACCAAACCATCTCCGCCCGTCCGGCGAAGCCTGTGGCGGCGTATTCACCGTGGTGCGCGCGGGCCGGTTTTCTTCTTCCAGCCGCAGTCGCGGTGGTGATGATGGCGGCGGGGATCGGATGCCGCGCGGTGGTTACAGTGGGCGGCAAGAAGAAAACGCCCGCGGAGTGGGTGCAGAAAAAACGAAGCTGGCTGTCCGCCGGTTCCCGGAATCAGATCAGCGAGCAGATCAACCAGGACCGGACCGACGTGGACATCACATGCGAAAAGAACGACCAGGGCCAGACCGTGGTGCAGGTCAACATCCGGCGAGATCGCGATGCCGGAAAAACAATCCTCTCCGTTCAATCGAAACGAACGTTTCTGATCGGGGCCGATGAAAAGAGCGGACAGGATCAGGTCCTGATGTACCTCGCCGTCGTGGACGGACGGTCCGACGTGTTGATCTGGCTGAAGGAGCAGGGCGCGGACGTCACGGCCGCGGACAACGACGGCGAGACGCCGATGGCGTACGCGGCCACGTACGGTGAAGTCGTCATCATGAAATGGTTGAAAGAGCAGGGCGCGGACGTCCATGTCAAAGACCATGGCGGGTGGACGCCCATGATTATCGCCGCCGGGTGCGGCCAACTCGATGCCATGAAATGGCTGAAAGAACAGGGCGCGGACGTCCATACCAAAAACAAGAAGGGGTGGACGTCCATACACAATGCGGCCTTACGTGGCCATGTCAACGTGATGAAGTGGCTGAAGGAGCAGGGCGCGGACGTCAATGTCCGGGACGATGCCGGCTGGTCCCCCCTGCATGGCGCATCCGAGAACGGCCATGTCGACGTAATGGCGTGGCTGAAGGAGCAAGGCGCGGACGTTCATGCCAAGACGAATGATGAGATGACGCCCATGACGATTGCCGCGGTGCACGGACAAATCGGCGCCATGGCGTGTCTGAGATCGCAGGGTGTGGACATCAACGCCAGAGACAAAGACGGCTGGACGCCGATGTTTTACGCGGCCAACAAGGGTCAGGTCGGCGTTATGAAGTGGTTGAAGGAGCAAGGCGCGGATGTCAACGCCAAGGCCCATGGCGACGTGACGCCCATGCATGGTGCCGCCGCGGGCGGCCAGGCCGAGGCTATGGCGTGGCTGAAGGATCAGGGCGCGGACGTCAATGCCAAGGCCACGTACGGCGAGACCCCGTTGTCCGTGGCGGGCAGTGATGACGCAAAGAAGTGGCTGCGCGACAACGGCGCCAAGGAGGTCAAGGCGCCAGGATTTGAGGAGTGGGCGGAAACCAAGGGATTGCAAATCGGCGAACAGGACGACAGGGGGAGGACCCTGGTGCATTACGCCGCCTTGGAAGGCCGGGTGGACACGTTGGAATGGTTGAAATCGCAAGGCGCGGACATCCATACCACAACGATTCATGACGCGACGCCGATGTTTTTTGCAGCCGTGAACGGTCACGTCGCGGTCATGAAGTGGTTGAAAGATCAGGACGCGGAGGTCGACGCCCGTGACCACAAGGATTGGACGCCGATGTTTGAGGCGGTCCAGAGTGGCCAGCTTGCCGCCATGAAGTGGCTGAAGTCCCAAGGCGCGGAGATCAACGGCAAAGATAATCTGGATTTGACACCGATGTGGTATGCGACCCTGAAAGGCCATCTCGCTGTCATGAAGTGGCTGAAGGCGCAGGGCGTGGATGTCAATGCGAGAGGCAGGAATGATTGGACACCGATGTTTATCGCCACCGAGCACGGCCATCTTGACGCGATGAAGTGGTTGAAGTCGCAGGGCGCGGATGTTAACGACAAGGCCAACGGCGACGTCACGCCCATGCATGTCGCCGCCGCGAACGGCCAGGTCGAGGTCATGAAGTGGCTGAAAGCGCAAGGCGCGAACATCAACGCCAAAACCGAAGACGGCGAAACGCCCTTGGCGGTGGCGGGCAGTGACGACGCGAAAAAGTGGCTGCGGGCCAACGGCGGGAAGTGATGCGGACCGTCGTGAGTTACGGTAGACTATGGTCATGAACTATATTTCCACCCGAGGCGGAATTGAACCGTGTGCGTTTCTCGATGCCGTGATGATGGGCCTGGCCGATGACGGCGGGCTGGTCATTCCGGCGGCCATTCCCGACGTGCGCGACCGCCTGGCGGCGTGGAGCACGCTGTCATATAACGAGTTGGCGCTGGAGATCGTCTCGCTGTTCGCCACCGACGTGCCGCGCGACGACCTTCGGCCGTTGATCGAGCGGGCGTACGCGGCCGACCACTGGCCTGGCGGCGTGGCGCCGACCGTCGCCGTCGGCGATCTGCACGTGCTGGAACTCTGGCACGGGCCGACGCTGGCGTTCAAGGACGTGGCGCTGCAATTGTTGGGCAATTTGTTCGAGTACGTGCTCGCCCGTCGCGGCGGGCGGCTGAACATTCTCGGCGCCACCAGCGGCGACACCGGATCGGCCGCCATCTCCGGCGTGCGAGGCCGGGCGGGAATCGACATCTTCATGATGCACCCCCGCGGCCGAACCAGCCCGATCCAGGCCCGGCAGATGACCACCGTGCTCGACGACAACGTCCACAACATCGCCGTCGAGGGCGATTTCGACGACTGCCAGCGGATCATGAAGGAATTGGCCGGCGACCTGGCGTTCAAACGCCGCCACAGCCTTGGCGCGGTCAACAGCGTCAACTGGGCCCGCGTGCTGGCGCAGATCGTGTACTATTTCAAATCGGCGTTCGACGTGCTGGCGCGTGGCGCGGGCGTCTCGCCCGCGCGTGACGAGGGCGTCTCGCCCTCGTTGTGCGTTCCATTGGGCTTGGCGCAGGAAGACGTCAAGCCCGCTTCGCCACCCCGCGCGGGCGAGACGCCCTCGTCACGCGCGGGCGAGACGCCCGCGTCACGGGTCACCTTCGCCGTGCCGACGGGCAATTTCGGCGACGTCCTCGCCGGATGGTACGCGATGAAAATGGGCTGTCCGATCGGGCGGCTGATCCTCGCCACCAACGTCAACGACATCCTCGCGCGGTTTTTCGCCAGCGGAATCTACAGCGCGGGCACGGTCACGCCGACCTCCTCGCCGTCGATGGACATTCAGGTCTCCAGCAATTTTGAACGCTACCTGTACTACCGCGTCGGCGAGGACCCGGTAAAACTGACGAAACGGATGAACGATTTCGCCCGCGGCGGTTCGCTGGGCGTGGCGTTGGACGCCTCGGGCGTGGTCGATCCGCAGTTCGTCGCCGGCGCCGCCGGCGAGTCGGACGTGCTCGCCACCATCGCCGACACCTGGCGGAGGCACGGTTATTTGCTGGACCCGCACACCGCCGTCGGCGTTCACGTCGCGAAGCGGCTGCGACGCGACGGTGAGACGGTCATCTGCCTGGCCACCGCGCATCCGGCCAAGTTCCCCGCCGCCATCGAACAGGCCGTCGGCGAGAAAATCGCCCACCACGACCGCCTCGACGCCCTCGCGCACCTGCCCACCCGCTGCGCCGATCTGCCTAACGACAAACAGGCCGTGAGAACGTTCATCGAAACCACGTTGGAAAGGAGAACATCGTGAGCAATGTTGGCTATTCTCGATCTGTCCGCTTCTTTTCGCCTGTCCAGGTGCCGCGTGTGACGGGGCCGAGGGCCTTGAGTTTTGGCCAGGCGTCGGCGACGGTGGATTGGCCGCTCAGGACGGCGGCGTAGAGGTCGAGCGTGGCGTGAATTTGTTCGGCGGGTTCGTCGAGGAGTTCGACGCGGAAGTGTTCCAGGCCGGCGGTCCGCAGCGACGGCCCGTACGGCATGGCGGTCTGGACGTACGAACCGAACGCCGTGGTCTGGCCCAGCAGGTCGCGGCGGATCGGGTGACGCTGGCCGTTGCGGTCCTCCAGGAACAGCGCCGCGCCCAAATTGTGCTGCATGTGCAGCATGGGCATGTGGTGGTGGACGACGGTCTCCAGCCGCGAGGGGGCGGTTTGGCGGGCGAGGTCTTCGACGCCGAGGCTGGACAGGTCGTAGCTGGGCGTGACGCGTGTCAGGCCGGCCCGGAGCAGCCAGGTCGCGGCGAGGTCGTTGGCGGCATTCAGGGCGGCGTCTCCGACGAGCGTGGCGGACGTTTTTTGTCGCAGCCACGACAACGCGGCCAGGTTCCGCACCAGCCACGTCGGCGGTTTCAGGTCCAGCAGGCGGTCCAGTGCCCACTCGTCGCCGGGCTTGAGAATCCGCGGTGTGGCGATGGCGAACGGCCTGTCCGCCCGCCGGCAGCGCTCGGCCAACGCGTGGGCTGTGTCGAGATCGTCGGCGTCGATGTACACCTCGCCAACGGTCGCCGCGTCGGGCCAGGCGAGCACGGCATCGAGCGCGTCGGCCGACCGAACCAGCACGTGAAGGGCGAACGACGACGCGGGAACGCCCAAACGCCCGGACGCGGAAACAGAACGTGGCGCGGGCGTCTCGCCCGCGTGGTGCGTTCCGTTGGCCGGGCCGTCAGAGGACGCCAAATCGCTTTGGCCGCCCCGTGTTCGGGCGTCCGTGGAACGCAGCGTTTGCAGTGCGTGTTCGTCCGCCACCGCGTGACGGGCGGCCGCGTGGCGTTGGGCCTGTAGCGACTCCACAACCTGCCGGCGCAGGTCGTTGAGCACGCTGCGCGGCGCGAGGGCGGGCAGCGAATCCACGTGTGACGCGGGCGTCTCGCCCGCGTGGTGCGTTCCATGGACCTGGCCGCTGGAGGACGATAAAGCGTCTTCGCCAGACGCGGGCAGGATGCCCGCGAGACGCGCGGGCGAGACGCCCTCGGCACGCGCCTCGCCCGCGTCGCGCAGCGTCACGTGTCCGAGGGTGAACGGGGTGTCGCCGAGGCGGGCCAGTTGCGTGGCGGCGGACGTTGCGGTCAGCGGATGTTTTTCCGCCCGCTCGCATGGGCCGGGCCAGTCGGCGCGGGCTTCGAATCCGCCAGCCTGCTCTTTCGCGTGCAGCGTCAGCGGGCCTCCGACCGCCGCCGTCACCGTGAAATCCACCGTCGCGGGTCTGGCCACGACGTCACGCGACCAACTGGTCTCCAGTTCCTTCATCACGGCCGGGTCGGCGGTCTTCCACACCGAATCGCCAAAACGAATCTTCTTCAGGTCCAGGTCGCCCCGGCCGAAACCCAGCCGCACAAACTCCACGCGGCCGACCGGCCGCCGCATCCGTTTCAAAAACTCCGGCGGCATTCGCCACGGTTTGACGTCGTACACCGAGCCGCCTTGCGGCGACTCGCCGTCGCCGAACGCCAGGCCGTCGCCCGGTTTGATCGGACCCAATTCGCACCCCGGCGATAATTCGACGACCACACCGTCGTAATCGAAATCCGCCACCGTGCCCACAAACACGCCCCGGCGGGCCGAGCAGTCTCCCGCCACCAAAGCCGTCGACTCGCCTGCCAAAAAACCGGCTGTGAATCCGCGGGAAAATGTCGCCGCCAACCGTCGACGATGTTGCGCCGTCGGTTCAAAAGGCCGACCCTCCGCCAGGGCATCCAAGGCCGCTCGGTACAACTGCACCACGGCGGCGACGTAGTGAGGCCCCTTCAGCCGCCCCTCGATCTTCACCGCGCACACCCCCGCTTTCGCCAACGCCGGCAAGGACTCCACGGCGTTTAAGTCCAACGGGCTGATCGGGAATTGACGTGGCGCGGGCGTCTCCCGTGGCGCGGGCGTCCCGCCCGCGTTGTGCGTTCCATGAGGCTGGCCGCTGGAGGACGACAAACCGTCGTCGCCAGACGCGGGCAGAATGCCCGCGAGACGCGCGGGCGGGACGCCCGCGCCACGGGAGACGCCGCACGTCAGTTTGTACGGCAGCCGGCACGCCTGGCCGCATTGGCCTCGGTTGGCGGAGCGGCCCCACAAATACGCGCTGGCTAAACATTGGCCGCTGTAGGAAACGCACAACGCGCCGTGCACGAATGTTTCGACCTCAAGCCTGGCCTTTCGACAGGCGGCCGCCTGTTCGAGCGTCAGTTCGCGGGCGAGGATCACGCGTCGCACGCCCAGCGACGCCAGTTCCGCCAGCCCGGCCGGGTGGGTCTGCGTCGCCTGCGTGGAGGCGTGAATGGGCAGCGTCGGGGCGACCTGGCGAATCAACCGCATCAGTCCGATGTCCTGCACGATGACCGCGTCGGCCCCGGCCCGCGCGATGCCGGCCGCGAACTGCTCCGCCCGCGGCAACTCGGCTGGAAAAATCAGCGTGTTGAACGCGACGTACCCGCGGACGTTGCGGTCTCGCAGAAACTCCATCACCTCGCCAAGCCGCTCCAGCGAGAAATTTTCCGCCCGACGGCGGGCATTGAAGTCTTCCAGGCCAAAATACACCGCGTCGGCCCCATTGGCCACGGCGGCCTTCATCATCGCCCAGTCGCCGGCCGGGGCGAGCAGTTCGGGAACACACGTTGTCGACGTTACGTTATTCATGGTATTCAGGACGGCCTCGCGGTGGTGGGATTGTTCGCGCTGTATCCCCCCGACATCCAGGGGTTGATTCGGTCGCCTTCTCCGGACACCGTCAAGTACGTCTCGGGGCGATGGCGGTTCACCACATGGCCGTCACTGAACAGGCCGTTGCGATAGTAGGAATCGAAGTACAGCGGGCTGCCCTTGGTGTAATCCGCCAGGCGAAGCGACTGTCCATGGGGTTCGAACGAGTTCCATCCGACATACGCCCACCACACGGTCGGGCAAACGCCCAGCATTCGCACGCCTGGGGAATAGACATGCACGTTGTGGTCGCGGCGAAGATTGTTGTTCACCAGGAACGGGCTTGGCCAGGTCGTCTGCGGATTGTCGAGCCTGTTCAGATCAAGCTCCTGCTCGCCGGTGTAGCTTCCGTCGGGGTTCTGCGACCACTTCTGCTGGGCGCCGATCAGGGGCCCGCAGTAATCGTACTTCGCGTCGCCCTTGACGGGGTCGTCACCGAGGTGCCGGTTGTCCCAGTAGTACGGTCTCCGGTTGCCGAGCCCGGTGCACCGCAGAACTTCCGGCGCCGCGTAGCTTCCGTCCTCCAGCAGTTTCACCCAGAAATGACCGTCGCCCCGGTAGGTCCACTGGGCATATTGATACGGTTCATTCTCCGCCCGGTTGTGGACCGGCTCAAACGCCGGCGGGAAATCGCCGTACTCCGAGGCGTACACGTGCAGCCCCAGCCCCGTCGACCGCTGGTTGACCGCGCACGCGGCCACATTGGCCAGCATTTTGGCCTTGTTCAGCGAGGGCATGAGAATCGCCACCAGCAGGGCGATGATCGCGATGACCACCAGCAGTTCGATCAGCGTAAATCCGTGTCGGAGGAGGAGTTTTTTCACCATCGTGTGGTTCCTGTGTCAAAACGGCGGAATGGGGGTGGTACTGTTCGCGTTGCGGTTTCCCGGCATCCAGGGGTTGGTTCGGAGGTAGACGCCGTTGACGACGTTTTCGGCAATGACGCTCTCGGGGCGGTAGCGGTTTTCGACGTGCCCGTCGTTGAACAGTCCGTTGCGCCAGTAGGAATTGAACACGACGCCCGGAATCTCGATGCGAAGCCTCGGCCCGTGCGGTTCGGTCGGGTTCCAACCGTTCAGCACCCGGAAGGCCGTCGGGCACACCGCGAGCATCCGACCGGCGCGGTCACGCACGCGCACGTTGTGGTCGCGGATCATGCTGCCGTCCTGGGCATAGCCGAAACCGCTCGGCCAGGAGGTCTGCGGGCGGTCCGTGATGAGGGCCGGGCTTCCGGGACCCCATTGGCCTTCATGCCCGAAGAACGAATCCAGCAGCGGTCCGCCGTAAAAATAATGGCCGTCACCGCGCTCGGTGGAACAGCACTGATGGCCCAGGTCGCCATGGGCCGTCCCCACGTGATCCACGCCGCTTCCGGCGGCGCATCCGTGGCGGTTTTCCCAGTAGTACGGTGGTTTGTCGCCAAGCCCGTTGCACCGCAGATTCTCCCGCGCCATGTATCGGCCGCTCTCCAGAAGGAACAGCCAGTAATGGCCTTCTCCGTACGCGGTGAACAGCGCCCAGCGGTACGGGTCTCCGTCTCCGTTTCCGGCGATGGGAATGTACGCCGGTGGAAAATCGCCCGCGTCCGACGCGTACACGTGCAGCGCCAGGCCCGTCGATTTCTGATTGACCGCGCACGCCGACACCTCCGCGAGCAGTTTGGCCTTGCGCAGCGAGGGCATGAGAATCGACACCAGAATGGCGATGATCGCGATGACCACCAGCAGTTCGATCAGCGTAAACCCGCGGCCGGCCCGCGGGAGCGTCAACGGATGCGACATAACCAAATCTCCACATGGAATCACCGCCGCCGCAACAGCGCCAAACCGCTCAGCGCCAGCAAACTCATCGTCGCCGGTTCGGGAACGGGACGGGCGAAGGCCTGGAATTCCGTGACGCCGATGAAACCGTAATTTCCGGCTGGCAGCTCAAACTGAAACGTGAGGGACACGATGTCCGCAAACGTGTTGTCCAACGCGTACCGCGCGTACTGCGTCGCGTCCGAGACCACCCATTGGCCGTCGATCCACTCGCCCTGGATCGTAATGTTCATCGACGTCGTTTCGCCATTTTCGTACGTGCCGATGAGGGTGACGACCTCGGGCAGCGCACGGTCGCCGGCATCGCCCGAGAACCCCAGGCCGACCGAACCGATCGTCTGGGGCGTCCGGTACGTCGCGGTCAGTCCGACCACATCGTACGCGTTGCCGGCCTGGTACCGCTCCGAGGTCGGCCCGTCGAAATAAATCGCGTCCCGCTCGTTGCTGACCAGCGCATTGGTCACGACCGCATTGCTGCTGTAGACCAGGCCGTCAACGGCGATCAGGGGATTGTCGCCGTATTGCGGCGGGAGCGTGCCGGCGAGGAAATCAATCGACTTCAGAACACCGTTGGCGGGGGCGTTCACGTTGACGTCGGCGCCTTTGCCCTGGGAAACGGCGTCGGCGTGGATCGAATCGGGGTAGACACCAATCCAACCGTCGCCCGGAACCTGAAGGCTGGTGTTGTACGCCACCACCATCAGGTACGAATGATTCGCCTGGATTCCGCCGGGAAAATTCAGGACGTACGTTCCGTACAGCCCCTCGGCCGCCGCGGCCGTGAAGGAGTATTCCGTGTACTCGAATCGGCTGGTGTAGACGCGAACCACGTCGGGAACCGCCCGGTCTGTCGGATCATTGAACACCTCGACCGACAGCGAATACACCGTGACGGGTTCGGACCACAACAATCCCAATTGGCCGGTGCAGGCCAATCCGTCGCCGGCCACCTTGGGTTGAATATACGCCTTCACGCCGCTTCGCCACTGGAACCCGCCCAGCGGCACCGCTTCGACCTGGGCCCGGGCCGGCTGCGCCAAGAGCACGGCCACGGTCAGAACAGCCACTGCGCCGATGATCCGTTTCATCCCGCTCTCCTTTGCTTTCGCGTCCGCGTTCCTGTCCCGTGGAGGATTCCCATGCGAGGATCGCCATTCCCTAGGCGCGCCGCCGCAACAGCGCCAAACCGCCCAGCGCCAGCAAACTCATCGTCGCCGGTTCGGGAACGGGACGGCCGAAGGCCTGGAATTCATGAACGCCGACCCACTTGCCGTTCGGCACGTCCTTCACCATGAACTGAAGGATGAGGTGTTTGACGTCGACAAAATCATCGCTGAGCGCGTAGCGGCCGTACAGGGCGCTCTCGATACTGATCGGAATGTCCTCCATCGTCGCGATGACCTTGTTGTTCTCGTCGGTGCCGATGACGGTGACCAGCGCGGGACAGTACCGATTGGCATCGTCGCCCGCGAACGCCAGACCAATCGAACCGAGCGTCTGGACGTTCTCATACGTCGCGATCAGTTCCACGGTCTGCCCGTTGTGGCTGTCATTCCACAAAATCCCATTGGTGCTGTAGTTACCGACGAGATCGCCGTTGTTGGTCCTCTCCACCGAGCCCAGAACACCCGTTCCCGTCGAGGGCGTGCCGGCCGACAGCGACATCGTGGTGCCCAGAAGCTGGCTGTTGAGGTTCACGTCCTTCTCTTTTTTCATGGACTCGGCCTCGAACGTGATGGCGTCCGACGTGGCGCCCGTCACGACCAGGCCGATGTGGTTGTAGTGGTAGCCTGGGAGCGTGTCCTCCTTGCGAAACGCCACGACCACGTACGAGTTGACGGCCGGGATGGATTGACCGAAATTGAGAACGTATTCCCCGTACGTCGTCCCGGCCATCTTGGGCGTAAACGGAACGTCGTAGAACGTGTCCGGGGCGGTGTAGAGGCGAATCGTCTCGGGAATGGCCCGCGGGTCGCCGGGATCGTTGAAGATCGTCATGGACATCGAGGTCAAATAGACCGGCTCATCCCAGACCACCCCAATCTCGCCGTAAACGCGATTGATGACCGTGTCGGAATCCGTCCGGACCGGGATGTACCAATTGCTGCCGGCCTGCACGAGCGAGATCATGTTCGTCCCCGCCACGGGCTGGGCCTGCGCCCGCACCGCGAGAAACGAGGCCATCGTCAACACCAGTGCGGCGCCGATTATACGTTTCATAAATATCTTCTCCTTCGAACCAAAATGCACACGACGATGCCTTCGCCAACAGAGAATTGCAGCGGCGCACGCTTCACACCATCCGTACATTATGCCACATGACGGCGATACGTCAAGGAGAACCCCCAGCCATTTTCGCTAGCCAAAACCGCCCGGATATGATTTACTCTTACCAACTCAATTTAGGAGATTTTTGATGATGGCTATACCGCCGATTCGCCCCAAGTGGAAGGGCACGATGACCGACCGCGAACGTTTCAACGCCCAGATGCACTACAAGCCGTTCGACCGGTGCTTCAACCGGGAATTCGGCTACTGGGAGGAGAACTACCGCGAATGGGACCTGTTCATCCAGCACGGCATCAAGCACGAGGGGCAGGCCAACGAACTGTTCAGCTTCGACGTGGACCTCACCGCCGGCGGAAACACCTGGATGAACCCGGTCTTCGAGCACAAGGTCGTCTCCGAGACGACCGACAAGAAAATCATTCAGAACTCCGACGGCCTGCTGGCCGAAGTCCCCGCCGACGGGCACGACACGATCCCGCATTATTTGAAAAGCTCCATCGAAACGCCCGACGACTGGAAGAAAGTCAAGGCCGAGAAATTCCGCATCGACGACCCGGCCCGCACCATGGACATCGCCGCCCTGAAGAAGGCCCATCCCGACGGCCGCACGTACCCGCTGGGCGTGTGGTGCGGTTCGATGATCGGGCAGATTCGCAACATGCTCACGTTCGAGGGGTTGGCGTACGCGTTGTACGACTATCCCGAGATGGTCGAGGACATGGTGGAGACCTGCTGCCAGCTCGTGGAATATTCGCTGGACCAGGTGCTCGGCCAGGTGCAGTTCGACTACGCCTGCGGCTGGGAGGACATCTGCTTCAAGAACGGCCCGATCGTGAGCGTGCCGTTCTTCCGCGACGTGGTGATGCCGCGGTACAAACGGATCAGCCAGCGGCTTCACAAGCACGGTATTTATTTGTGGTGGATCGACTGCGACGGCGACGTGCGGCCGATTTTGAAATACTTCCTCGAAGGCGGCGTGAATTGCATGTTCCCGTACGAGGTGGCCGGGTGTTGCCATCCGGGCGAACTGCTGAAGGAATGGGGCAAAGATTTGCGAATCATGGGCGGGTTCGACAAACGGATGATGGTCAAGGGCAAGGCCGCCATCGACGAGTACATGCAAACGCTCATCCCGCTGGTGGACCGCGGCGGATTCATCCCGTTCTGCGACCACCGCTGCCCGCCGGACGTCACGGTCGAAAATTATTTGTACTACCTCGATTTGAAGGAAAAAACGTTCGGGCTGAAGTGAAAAACGACTTTCACCGCCGAGGCACGGAGAAACACAGAGAGGACGTTGGAAATTCGAAAGATGTTGAGACGGTAGCCTTGTAGGTGTGTGAATTTGACGTAGGTGGCGTTATCGCAACGCCCGAATGACGAAACCTGAATAACGAATCAATGACGAAGCCCGAAGGATCGAATGACATCGCCGCGTCACAGGGCGCGGCAGCCGAAAAACCATTCGTCATTGATTCGTCATTCGGGTTTGCGCCGCCGTTTCCCACCTGCAAACGTGACGTGCACGCCCGACCCTGTTTTCTTCAAAACTGCGATTGACATTCGCTCGAAAAAATCATATAAGTAATGGTTTCCAATGTTGTTCAGAATAACCAACCTCCCGCCCTTGTCCATCGCGGCCGATACCGGCGATCGCCTCGTCGGCTAGTCGCGCGCCCTCCGGTTTGCCCTCGCGGTTGATGTGTGTACTCGTGTTTTCGTCCGGTTTTGACGGAATTTTCAAGCGAACTTCATTCAAGGTAACGTTTTCATGGCCCGACAACAAATTCGTAACATTGCCATTATCGCCCACGTGGACCACGGAAAAACCACGCTGGTGGATCAGTTGCTCAAGCAGTCCGGGCAGTTTCGAACCAACGAACTCAAGGGCGAGTGCATCATGGACTCCAACCCGCTCGAACGCGAGCGGGGCATCACCATCCTGGCCAAGAATTGCGCCATTCACTACACCGCGCGGGACGGCAACGAGTTCCATATCAACATCGTCGACACGCCCGGCCACGCGGACTTCTCCGGCGAGGTCGAGCGCGTGCTCAAACTCGCCGACGGCGTGCTGCTGCTGGTGGACGCGGCCGAGGGCGTCATGCCGCAAACCCGCTACGTGCTGCAAAAAGCGTTGGCCAACGGGCTGGAACCGATTGTCGTCGTGAACAAGCTCGACCGCCCCGACGCGCGGCCTCAGGTGATCGTCAACCAGACGTTCGACCTGCTGATCGAGCTCGGGGCCGAGGACCACGCCGAGGATTTCCCCGTGATTTACGCCAGCGGCCGAAACGGCTGGGCAACGCCCGATCTCAACCACGCGATGCGCCTGGCCGGCAAGGACGGCTACGAACCGGCCGAGGAACCCGGCGACATTCACCCGCTCTTCGACGCCATCATCAAGCACGTTCCCGTGCCGAATTTCGACAGCACGGCCCCGCTCCAGGTGCTCATCACCAGCCTGGACTGGAGCGATTACGTCGGCAAAATCGGCATCGGACGCGTGTTCGCCGGAACGATTCGGCGGGCGATGCAGGTGGTCTCCATCGACCGCCACGGTGAACAAACCACGCAGAAAATCGGCCAATTGCTCCAATTCGACGGCCTGGGCCGCCGCGAAGTCGAACAAATCCACGTCGGCGACATCTGCGCGGTCGTCGGGCTGGAAAAACTCGACATCGGCGACACGCTGGCCGACCCGGAAAACCCCGTCGCACTGCCCCACGTGAGCGTCGACGAGCCCACGCTGAGCATGACCTTCCGCATCAACGACGGACCCTTCGCCGGGCGCGACGGCAAATACGTCACCAGCCGCCACCTCCGCCAGAGGCTCGAACGCGAGTTGCAGTCCAATGTCGCCCTCCGCGTGGACTTCGGCGAGAGCAACGACGTCGAATACACCGTCTCAGGCCGCGGACTGATGCACCTGGGAATCCTGCTGGAAAACATGCGGCGGGAAGGTTACGAATTATGCGTCGGCAAACCGACGGTGATTTACAAACGCGTCGACGGCGTGTTGATGGAGCCGGTGGAACTGCTCGTGGTGGACGTGCCCACCGACGCGGTCGGGCCTGTGATGCAACTGCTCGGCGACCGCCGCGCCGAGATGATGAAAATGGACACCCACAGCGGAAACCGCACGATGATGGAGTTTTCGATCCCCGCTCGCGGTCTGATCGGTCTGCGAAACCGCATGTTGACCGCCACCAAGGGCGAGGCGATCATGCACCATCGGTTCCACGAGTACCAACCCGTTCGTGGCGACATCACCGGCCGGGCCAACGGCGTGATGGTGACGATGGAGTCCGGCCAGGTGACCGCGTACGCTTTGGACCAACTGGCCGACCGTGGCACGATGTTCGTCGAACCGACCGACCAGGTGTACACCGGCCAGATCGTCGGCGAGCACTGCAAGGACAACGACATTTTGATTAACGCCGTGCGTTGCAAGCGGCTGACGAACATGCGGGCGGCCAGCAAAGACGCCACCGTCGTGCTCAAAACCCCGCGAAAAATCACGCTGGAGTCGGCGTTGGAGTACATCGAAAACGACGAACTGGTCGAGATCACCCCCACGGCCGTCCGGTTGCGCAAACGCATCCTCGACGAAAACGACCGCAAACGCGAAGGCCGAAAGTCCGCCGCCGTGGATGAGACGGTGTGACAATCCTTTTCGCCGCGAATTCCGCGAATTTTTTGTCGCGACAGCATTCCTATTTGCGGAGATTCTGGGATTGGGACACGAAGCGACGTTCGCGTATGGCGTGAGCGGCCGGAGGCCCTGTTGTTTTGCGCTGTGGAAGCTTGAGATGCTATAAACTGAGACTGTAGTAGCGCAGATGTGTGGATTCGACACGGAAAACAACCGAGCGGCCTCCCCGGTCTCGCGTGGCAGTGCCGGTACGTAGCCGCGGAGCGGCGTTTAGTATAGCCCAGGGCGAGCGGTACTCCGCGAGCCCTGGGTACGGTCCTCTATAACCGTTCGCAGACGCCACTGGCCGAAGCCGTGTATGCGTTAAGCACGGCGTCCAACGACGCACCACAGGGGAACCGCGTGCGTCGTGGGCCACCGCACATCACGACGGTTTGACATTCGGCCAATGGCGCGAGCGAACGGTTATAAAAGAAAAAACCGTAAACCCCGGCGAGCGGCGTACCGCTCGCCCTGGGCTATATAAGACGCCGCTCCGCGGCTGTGTGCCAGATCCCCGACGCGAGGCCGGGGAGGTTGATCCACTCGTTTTCCACGCCGAATCTACGCACCTGCGTTGCTACAGTCTCTATAAAATACGTCTATTTCGGCGGCGGCATGAAGTTCATTTCCTGCACTTCTCGCCGGATGTTTCTGAGGAGTTCATCTGCCTCTTCCTGTGTCAAAGGCTTATCCACTGGAAATAAAAAGGTGACACTATCATCATTGTGGTGATGCCTTATGCCAGCGGGAATCCCGATGTCGTTGAGAACATGAGCGACCACATTTTCCCAGTGTCGAGGCACTGTGATGCTATTGAACATTGTTGTTTCCTTAATCATGAACCCAATCACGGATCAGCAAAAATATAATCATGTGAATGGCTCAATCAAGGAAAATCGTATCTGATTTCGTATTTTTTAGAAAAGACTATTGTATGAATAAAGACTATTGTATGAATACTGCATTCTATCAGGAGAACAATGTGTCTAACGCCAATGCTCAACAAACCGTTCCCGTCCGCCGTTGTGGCCGCAGTGGTCTGTGCCTGTCCGCCGTGGGGCTTGGGTTGGCCGGGCTGGGGGTTGCCGGGCGGGAGATTGACGCCGAGGACGAACGGGCGGCGTTTGTGTTGCTGGATCGGGCGGCGGAGTTGGGCGTGACGCACTGGGACACGGCCAGCGGGTACACGGGCGGGAACTCGGAGCGGCTGGTGGGGCGGTGGTTCGCCGCGCGGGGGCACGATGCGCGCGACCGGGTGATCCTCTCGACCAAATGGCACAGCCCGCTGGGCGGCGGGCGGGGCATGATCCGCAAGGCCGTCGATGGCTGTCTGCGGCGATTACAAACCGATTACATCGACCTGTTCATGCTGCATAATCCGATGGTCGAAGGCGGCCGTTACATCGCGCCGCTGGCGGAAACCTGGGGCACACTCAACGACCTGGTCACGCAGGGCAAGGTGCACTACCTCGGCATCTCCAACGCCCACGGAATCAACGTCCGCGACGCGCAGGCCGCATTGGAGCAAACGCAGCCCGGCGCGTCAAAACGTCTGGTGGCCGTGGAAAACCATTACAACATGCTGCGGCCGTACGTGGCCGGCTGGGGCCTGTGGACCGACTGGGCCCGCGGCAGCGTGCACCGCGAATTTCTCGACCTGCTCGCCGGGCAGGGCATGGGGCTGGTCCCGTTTTGGCCGCTGGCGGACGGCGCCCTCACCGGACGATACCGCAACGCCAACCGCGACCAATGGCTTGCCCAACTCCGGCCCATGTTCGCGAAAGAATATTTCGAAGGCCCCAACGCCGACGTCATCGAGTCGCTGGCCCAGTTCGCCGACGCGAAAAACATCACGCTGGGCCAACTCGGCATCGCCTGGCTGCTCGCGCAGAACGTCGTGCCCTCGGTCATCGTCGGCACGACGAACATCAAGCATCTGGAAACCAACGCCGCCGCCGCCGCGACGCTGACACTTTCGCCCGACGACCTCCAGCAAATCGACACCCTCGCCGCCCAGGCAGAACCGCTCGAAGACACCTGTTTTCGATTGTTCGGCGACCGGCCCGTGACACCCAGGAGCAAATAGGCTGTTAGACTGTTAGGCTATTAGACTGTTAGGCGCAGGCTGATGAAGGATTGGGCCTAATCTTTCATCAGCCAGCGCCTAACAGTCTAACAGCCTGCCGTTACCGTCTCTGGATTTTCGACAGCAGGCGGAGGATTTCCAGGTACAGCCAGACCAGCGTCACGATCAGGGCGAAGGCGCCGTACCATTCCATGTACTTGGCTTGGCCGGTGGCCGCCCCCTGCTCGATCCGGTCGAAGTCGACCACCAGGTTCAACGCGGCAATCCCGATGATCACCAGGCTGATACCGATGCCCAGCGGGCCGCTGTCGTGCAGATAAGGCAGCGAGAAGGCGAAGGAGACCAGGTACACCATGAGCACCGCTCCGGTGGCGGCCATCACGCCGCGGGTGAAGGCCGGCGTCGCCCGAATGGCTTTGATTTTGTACAGGGCGAGCATCATCGCGAAGACCCCCAGCGTGGCCATGACGGCGTTCTGGACGATGCCGGGCCAGCGGGCTTCGAACACGCACGACACCACGCCGACCAGCACGCCCTTGCAGACGGCGTACAGCGGCGCGACGACGGGCGAGGTCCGCGGCGCGAAGGCCGCGATCAACGCCAGCACCAGCCCGCCGCCGACGCCCACGATCCACGCGCCCAAGATCAATTCGGGCCGGGTGGCAATCACGTTCCATCCGACGGCGGCGCACGTGACGACCATGGCGAAGAGGAGGAAGCACTTGTTGATGGTCCCGCCCAGAGTCATCACGTTCGAGTCGGTGGTGGCGTTGTCCATCCACACCTGATCGCGCATCGTCGGATTGCCAGTCATAAGAGCCATCGTGTTCTCCAAATGCTCACCGGACGGTCTTGACATTTTGAACAAACCGCCCTGACATTCGCATAACCTTACCATATCTTTCGGCGAAAGCAAACGAAGATGACTGCTATGAAGATGACTGCGATTGCCCTGCCGTTACTCCGCCAAACCCTTGGGCAGGTCGTCGACGTTCATCCGCGGGTTTTTCGCGAAGGGGTTGTACAGCGGGTCGGCGATGAGCGTCAGCCGCCAACTGGCGTGCGGGACGGTGCGCCAGTAGCACTCGGCCACGGTGAATTGGCCCGTCAGCAGCAGCGGGAAGAACTCCTCCGGCAGCGGGAACGCGCCGAGGAACGGTTCGTTGACGGCCGCCACCGTGGCGGCGACGCCGTTCTGGATCATCTTCGGCGCCCAGTCGGGACTGGAACTGTCGCGGAGGCGGACGGCTTCGAAACTGGCGATGTGCCACCCGACCGCCCCCTCGCTCCAGGCGAAGGCCGACACGTACCGCCGCGGGCTGTACCACCCGACGTACAGGGCGGCCCCGGGGCAACTGTCGGGGGCGAACACGTGCGGTGTGGTGTCCATCACGGTTGGCATGGAGGTGTGGTCGGTCAGCATCGTCGCGAGGGTTTTGAGGTGGTCGTCGTATCGTGGCTGGAGTCCGCCGGCGTCGATGTAGAACGTGCCCTTGAGCCCGGTTTTTTCGACGGCGGCGGACGCGCGGATGATCCGTCGAACGTCGGCGCGAGTCGGCCCGTCGATGCGGCAGGTCATGTACACCCGTCGTGTCGCGGGCTGTGGCGCGGGCGCCTCCCGTGTCGCGGGCGTCTCGCCCGCGTTGTGCGTTCCATTGTCCTGGCTGCTGGAGGACGTCACATCGTCTTCGCCAGACGCGGGCAGGATGCCCGCGGGACGCGAGGGCGAGACGCCCTCGACACGCGCGGGCGGGACGCCTGCGCCACGGCCCGCGCCACGCTGCCGCCAGTGCAGCGGATTGGGCACCCACCCGGCCAAATCGTACTGGTTGTCCCACGCCAGAAGGGCCAATTCGCTGTCCAGCGCGGCGTCGGTGCTTTCGGGACCGACCATCGTCATCCGATTGGACGCCATCGCCCGAACCTGCGCCAACCCGCCAAGCCGGTTGGCCAACTCAATCTCCGCCTTCACCTCGTCCGCCGTCGCGACCTTCGATGCCTTCCGCCGCTGCTCGCGCAGCTCGGCCAATTGCTCCTCCGCCTCGCGAATCCGCTCCTCCAGCGTCTCCAGGTCCGGCGCTCCGACGGGTTTTTCGTTGCGGATGTAATTGGCCAGCCCCTGCCATCCGCCGACGTCCAGATACAACGCCATCAACTGACGCGAAGCCAGCGACCGCTGGTCGTCATCCTCCAGGGTCTGCACGGCCTTGTGCTTTTCCGCCAGCGTGCGGAGCAGTTCGGCCAGCGCCTCGGCGTAATCCCTGGGCTGGGCGTCCTTGTCCCGAGAGGCCGCGGGCGGGTCGAACAACTTGCTCAGCGGCGCCAGCTCGGTGGTTTTCGGTTTGGGGAACTGTTGGGCCACCGTATGGGCCAGCGCGAGGTCCAGCGCCAGCCTGCGCCCCGCCAGCGTGACGGCGGCGCCGTAGGCTCGGTAGCGCTCGTTCGCCTCCTGCGGCAGCGAGGTCGGCTCGATGCGGACCGGCACGCCGTACATCACCACGATGCAGGTGATTTTGTCCTCTAACTTCTTGTCTTTCAGATAATTACGAATCGGAAGGCGGATGGTTTTCTCGTAGTCTTCGCGCGAAATGGACGCCTTGACCGTGCAGGAGAGCGTCAGCACGTTCTGGGCCGGTATGGAGCGCAACTCCGCGTAGTTTTTGGCCAGGCTGACCGAATCCATGCTGTCCCCGTTGACGACCACCAGCACCTGCCCCGGTTCCAGCGCCCACACCGGCGCAGCCGCCAAGGCCAGCGTCATCACCGCCAGCACCCGTCCCGTTCGCAACATGTATCCCGTCGCTTTCATAGCCGCCTTTATAGTATGATGTCTTGTGACACCGAAAAGTTAGTAAATTTTTTTCTTCATGCCACAAAAAAGTCGCCAACAGCCAGCCACTAGCCAATAGCCAGTAGCCAGCAGATAAGGAGCACCGATGACAAACGAAAACAAAAAATGATTTGTCCCATGACCTTATTGCCGATTGATGTAGTGCCAATTCCGATGTAACTTTCGTATAATCAGCATGTTCTGTTCGAAACAAACTTCGCCATACCTACTGGCTGTTGGCTACTGGCTATTGGCTTTTAAGAAAAACCGATGAATCGTTCATATGTACAAACCAAGTTCGCCCTGCTGCTCCTGCCGTTCCTGGCCGTGTTGCCGGGGTGTCCGGTCACGCAGGAGCAGTATACGCCCGTGGAACCGATGGCGCGACAGGCCGGGGGGCGCTACTACTGGCTGTACGTGCCGAGCAACTACTCGCCCGACCGCGATTGGCCGATGGTCGTCACGCTCCACGGCACGCACGGTTTCGACAGCAGCAACGCCCAAATCCGCGAGTGGCGGAAACTGGCCGAGGACAACGGACTGATCGTCGTCGCGCCGACCCTGGGCAGCGTCCAGGGCATCCTTCCGGTCATCCGAAGCTTCTGGTACAAAGACCTCGCCGCCGACGAACAGGCCGTCCTGGCCGTCATGGACGACGTGCAGGCGACGTATCGCATTGGGTCCTACGAGACCCATCCGAAACCCAAGCGGGGTCCGCCGACCACCCGCCCGGCCGTGCTGCTGACCGGATTCTCCGCCGGAGGG
>Ga0123353_10001649_pt1 | contig 27459 bp, 29 predicted proteins | sample TergutLab28metaG_3_FD_92763 | JGI IMG/M metagenome (GOLD analysis project Ga0123353, IMG submission 92763) | Labiotermes labralis P3 segment gut microbial communities from Petit-Saut dam, French Guiana - Lab288 P3 | ecosystem: Host-associated > Arthropoda: Insects > Digestive system > Gut ...
CGGGTAGATTGGCTATCAGAATGGTCCCAACCTAGGAGCTTTTGGCAGGCTGGCTATTCCACCTCACGATTTAATCAGTGGGCCCCATTGCGAGGAGAACGAAAAAGACGTGTGCGGGGAGAATCACGACGAAGCAATCCAGTTTCCCCAAATAGAATGAAACAGTATCTTTTTGGTCTCCATTTGTGTTATAATGATTGGCATAAGAGGTACTAACAATGGACAACAACCGCAACCTGACCATGCTGACGGACCTGTACCAGCTCACCATGCTGTACGGGTACTACAAAAACGGAATGACCGCGTCCGAGGGCGTCTTTGACCTCTTCTTCCGCCCCCGCGCCAACTCGGGTTACGCCGTGGTGGCGGGCCTCAACAGCGTCATATCTTACCTGAAAGACCTGCGCTTTCTGGAGGCCGACCTTGCCTATCTGCGCTCGCTCAATCTCTTCGATGAGGACTTCCTGTCCTACCTCTCCGACTTTCGTTTCACCGGCGAACTCTACGCCATGCCCGAGGGCACGGTCGCTTTCCCCTACGAGCCCTTGATTCGCGTGCGCGCCCCGCTTATGCAGGCGCAGCTGATCGAGACCGCCCTGCTCACCTTTGTCAACCACCAAACCTTAATCGCCACAAAAGCCAGCCGCGTCTGCTACGCCGCGCAAGGCGACTCCGTGCTGGAATTCGGCCTGCGCAGAGCCCAGGGGCCGGACGCGGGCATCTACGGCGCGCGGGCCGCGATCATCGGCGGCTGTGACGCGACCAGCAATGTCCTCACCGGCGAGCTCTTCGGCATCCGTGTCGCGGGCACGCACGCCCACAGCTGGGTCATGAGCTTTCCGACCGAACTGGACGCCTTCCGCGCCTATGCCGAGATCTTCCCGCAGTCCTGCCTGCTGCTCGTGGACACCTACGATACCCTGCGCTCGGGCCTGCCCAACGCGATCATCGTCTTCAACGAACTGCGCGCGCGCGGCTTTGAGCCTGTGGGCATTCGTTTGGACAGCGGCGACCTCGCCTACCTGAGCAAACGCGCGCGGGAAATGCTGGACGAGGCGGGCTTTCCCAACGCCCGTATCAGCGCGTCCAGCGATCTGGACGAGACCGTGATCCGCGACCTGAAAATGCAGGGCGCGAAAATCACCACCTGGGGCGTGGGCACGCGGCTGATCACCTCCGCCGACGATCCCGCGCTGGGCGGCGTGTACAAACTCAGCGCGCAGGGCGCGGGCGGCGTATTGGAACCCAAGCTCAAGCTCTCCGACAACCCCGCCAAGGTCACCAACCCGGGCTATAAGAAAGTCGTCCGGCTCTATGACAGGGCCGGTATGGCCATTGCCGACCTGATCGCGCTTGCGGAAGAAATCATTGACGAGAGCAAACCGCTCACCATCTTCGACCCCGTGCAAACCTATAAGCGCATGACCCTCACCGACTTTACCGCGCGCGAGCTGCTCGTGCCGGTGTTTGCGGGCGGTGAATGCGTCTACAACTCGCCCGACGTGCTCGATATCCGCGCCTACGCCAAGTCTGAAATGGACAGTATGTGGGACGAATACAAGCGCCAATTGAACCCTCATGTCTACAAGGTTGACCTGTCCGACGGTCTGTTCGCACTCAAACAACGGCTCATTCACGAGCACACGAGCAGCTGATATGAAACGTCTTGCCATAATTTTTCTATGTGTTTTGCTCACCGGCTGCGTCACGCAGACCGTGATCCTCGAACAGATCCCCGAGGGCGGGCTTGCCGCGCCCGACGATTTGCCCGAACAGGACACCGTCATTCTTGATATCCCGCCGATCACGGGCGAGGGTTTTGTCTCCGACCCGCTGGGCGTGCCGATCCTGCGTCCGGATACGCACTACGCCGACAACTACCTCACCTACTCGTCCGTCCGGATCTACGAGTACGGCGACAGCACCTTTATGGACGCGATCTGTTTCAACAGTTTCACGCAGCCGCTTGCGGGCGGGGCGCGGCTGGTGTACTATAAGGACGGCAAGGTCTACGGCATTGGCGACATCTACACCGCCGAGGGCGGCTTAACCCTGCAGGTGGGGTCAAACCGCGTCTATGCGACCATCCTGACCGAGATCGACGTGCGCCTGATGGACTTTGTCATCGAGGTAACAAAACCGTTCAAACCGGTTGACTAACTTTTGCTGTCATTTAACTTTTGCTGTCATTCTGAGCCCGGGGTCCCCGCCCAATTCGCAAATTGGATGGGGTGGAGGTCAGCGAAGAATCTTTCAAAGGGGGAAATTGACCATGTTTATTTCATCACAACAAGCCGAGCAGCAGGCGATTTTGAACCTGGCCCACGAGATCTGCGCCGCCGCGCGCACCGCGCCGAAGGGATGCGGCATAGACCATATGGACACGGCGGTATTAACGGGCGAGGACAAGGACCGCGTCGCAAATGAAATGCGCCGCATGGGAACAGCCTTGGGCGAACGCGGCGGGTTCTTTCTCCGTGACGCGGGCAACGTCGACAAAAGCGGCGCGATCGTTCTGGTCGGCGCGGCCTACAAACCCCGCAACCTGAACGAAATGTGCGGGCTCTGCCGCTTCCCCAACTGCGCGGCCTGTGAAGAGGCGGGCGCGATTTGCGCCTTCACCGCGCTGGACCTGGGCATCGCCTTGGGCTCCGCCGTCGCGCTGGCGGCGGACAAGCGCGTAGACAACCGGATCATGTTCACCATCGGCAAGGCGGCGGCCGCGCTGGGCCTGCTGGGGCAGTACAAGCTCATCATGGGCATTCCGCTGTCCGTCTCGGGCAAGTCGCCCTTCTTTGACCGAAAATGAGCGAACCCGTTGCCATAGTCCCCTGTGCAAGCTACGACAGGGAGGTCGTCCGCGCCGCGCTGACCCGGCTGCTGGCCCCCATCGGCGGGCTGGACTGGGTGCGCCCGGGCATGAAGATTATATTGAAACCCAACCTGGTCATCTTTTTCAAGCCCGAGGCCGCCGCGACCACGCACCCGTCGATCGTTGCCGAACTGACAGCTATGCTGGTAGAACGCGGGGCGCAGGTGCTCATCGGCGACAGCCCCGGCGGGCTGTACAACAATGCCTTTCTCGAGCGGGTCTACCGTGCCACGGGCATGGCGCAAGCCGTTGAGGCGGGCGCGCAACTCAACCGTGACTTTTCGCAAAAACAGGCGGTCTTTCCCGAGGCGCTGGCCGCGAAAAACTTTGCCTACACGGGTTATCTGGACGATGCGGACGCCATTATCAATATCTGCAAGCTCAAGTCGCACGGGCTCATGGCCCTGTCTGCGGCGGTCAAAAATATGTTCGGCGCAGTGCCCGGCACGATCAAACCCGAGTACCATTACCGCTTCCCGCACCCGCGTGACTTCGCGGCCATGCTGATCGATCTCAACCGATACTTCCCGCCCGGTCTCTGTATCTGCGATGCGGTCGTGGCGATGGAGGGCAACGGCCCCACGCAGGGCACACCGCGGCAGATGGGACAGCTGCTGGCCTCGGCCTGCCCGCACGCCTTGGACCTGGCCTGCGCGCACCTGATCGGACTCTCACCCGCCGCCGTGCCCACGCTGGTTGTTGCACGCGAGCAGGACCTGATCCCCGATACCGTAGAGGAGCTGACCGTGCACGGAGACTTGACGGGCGCAGTGGCAGGGGACTTTGAAAAGGTCGCGGCGACACATGGGCTCAGTTTCGGCGGCAGGCTCTCCGGCACGTTAGGCCGCGTGGCGCGCTGGGTCATGCGCAAGGCGTTGGGCTCCGTGCCTATTGTGGTCAAGCCGGTCTGCGTGGGCTGCGCCGAGTGCGAGACAATCTGTCCGGCCAAGGCGATTGTCATGAAAAAGAGACTGCCTGTCATCAATCGCAAAGCCTGCATAAGCTGTTTCTGTTGCCAGGAGTTCTGCCCAAAGGGCGCCCTGCGGGTCAAGCGGCCCCTGCTCGCGAGAGTGTTGAATAAATGACTCGTCTACCGACCGTCTGCCCTTGCAACGTCATTGCGGGCACACCTTTGGCGTCATTGCGGGCACACCTTTGGCGTCATTGCGGGCACACCTTTGGCGTCATTGCGGGCTTGACCCGCAATCTCACGAATAAAAGGGATTGCGGCTCGTGGGCCGCAATGACAGTATAGGTTAATGGACGGGTCAGAAAAGAAAAGGATTATGAGGGGTACTATGAAAAAGAAGGTCATCTCAATGTGGAAACAGTTTAAGGAGTTCGCCCTCAAGGGCAACGTCGTAGACCTGGCGGTTGCCGTGGTCATCGGCGGCGCGTTCGGCCGGATCGTCACCTCACTGGTGAACGACATCATCATGCCGCTGCTCGGCGCGCTGGTGCGCGTGGATTTTTCGCATATGTTCTGGATCCTCAAAAAGGGCCTGTCCGGCAGCGCCTACATCACGGCCGCGGACGCCACGGCGGACGGCGCGGTTGTGCTAACCTACGGCGACTTTCTCTCGTCGGTGCTGGACTTCTTCATCATCGCGCTCTCGATTTTTCTGGTCATCAAACTGCTCTCCAAGGTCAAGAAGGGCCTGCACCTCGAGCTCGAGGAAACCCCGCCAACGCCGCCGCGCCTCTGTGTCTACTGCTACACGGAAATCCATGCCGACGCCACCCGCTGCCCGCATTGCACGAGTGAGCTGTAGGGGCGAACTGTGTTCGCCCGTTACAGGTTACAGGTTGCAGGTTACAAGGGTTTGGAATGCTTGCTCCCGCCCGCCGCTAATCAACGCAACCGTAGGGGACGGCGCCCCCGACGTCCCGCCCGCCTGACCAACGCAACCGTAGGGGCGAACTGTGTTCGCCCGTTACAGGTTACAGGTTGCAGGTTACAGGTTACAAGGGCTTGGAATGCTTGCTCCCGCCCGCACCGTTTGTCATTCTGAGCGTTAGCGAAGAATCTTTCTGAACACCGGAGGTGATTGCATGATCGCCAAAATACAAAGAAAAATAGGTCACAGTTCGGAAGACCAGCTGACATGGGACTTCTTCGGCGCGCTGCGCTACCTGCCCTTTGACCTCGGGTTAAGGCGGATCCTGCAAAAAAGCGTGTATCCGGAGGGCTGTTTGGACAACCTCAATCTCAGTGCGAGCGAGTGGCCTCAGGGGATCTATTTCTGGCCGCACTACACACATCTGAGCCGAAAAGAACCGGACCTTGTGATCGTGCTGGATCATGTCGCTATTCTGATCGAGGTCAAGCAACACAGTCCCTTGTCCGGCGAAAGTCAACTTTCGTACGAGGCGGAACTGCTTACCGAATTGTTTCCCGAAAAGGAAAAAGTATTGTTGCTGCTCGCGAAGGAGAGTGACGCGCACGATATTTACGCTGCCGCCAAAAGTGAAATAGAGGACAAGCATAGCAACGTGCGTTTCGGCTATTGCACCTGGCAAAAGGTATGGGCCGCATTAAAACGAATCTCTCCCCGGGATACGTTCCAAAAGATAATTGTACAGGATCTGATCGACTTATTGACGCACAAAGAATTCAAACGATTCGAATCATTTGAAATGGATGATGAGATAAACGGGGAAATACAGGAGGGACTATTCTATGCATTCCAATAACACAGGAGAAAACATTGTAAAGGCTTTCAAAGTTGTTTACAGCACGCTTGAAAATGTGCAAAACCTGATCTTTTTTTTACAGAGCAAGGCAAAGGAAAAAGGCGACTACATTTCCTGTGTGGACGGTTTCGTTCGTTTCAGCGGCGATACGAATTATTTCGGTTGGGCCTATAGCAGCTTTATTCTCATATTCAAACAAAAACCGGACACAAAAGCGGAGAATAGCGGACCCTGCTGTACGTTCTATATAGCGGAAATCAATTTGCATGACAATAACGAGGCCCTTCTTACCATTGCGCGATTTGACTATGATGTGAGGATAGTGAGGGGCTGGGGAAGTGATCGGTTTTCCACAGGGGACAGATGGAGACTTTTCGATCCGCTTTATAAGGATCTTATCAGTTACGAGAAAGATGGACCGTATGAGATCGGATACGTCAAAAAAGAAAACGAAAAAAAGGCCGACAAAGACTATTGGGGCCTGCGGCGCGTAACAAAAAGATCCTTCCCACTGATGGATATCACCGCCGACAATGCCTGCGATATCGTCTTCGGCGGCTTTGACGAGCTTGCAAAAATAGAGGTGCAAAAATGAAAAAACAAATCATCTGCCTGTTGCTGACCCTAACCCTTTCCCTCACCGCGCTGACCGCCTGCGCGAACACAAAACCGAATCCGCAAGACTCGCTGGCGGACCGGGCCTTTGCCATCTTTGTGGAACTGTCTTGCATCCCGCGCGGCTCGGGCAATATGCAGGGAATCAGCGACTGGCTGGTGGCGTTTGGGCAAGCGCGCGGCCTGGAAACAATACAGGATCAGGCGCTGAACGTGTTGATCAAAAAGCCCGGGTCCAAAGGCCGCGAGCACGAGCCGCCCATCGCGCTGCAGGCGCATATGGACATGGTCTGCCAAAAGGATTCGGACGTGCAGCATGATTTTTTGACCGATCCGATTATCCCCATCATCGAGGGCGACTGGGTCATGGCGCAAGGCACGACCCTGGGCGCGGACGACGGCGCGGGCGTGGCAATGATCCTGGCCGTGCTGGACGCGGATAACCTCTCGCACCCGCCCATCGAGGCGGTTTTAACCACCAACGAGGAGACCGATATGTCCGGCGCGCTGGGTTTTGACACCTCACTGCTGGCCGCGACCCGCATGATCAATCTGGACAACGAAGTGGAGGGTATGTTTTGCGTCAGCAGCGCGGGCGGCACCCAGCTTCAAATCAGCCTACCCCTTGAAACCGTTGCCACGCCGGAGGGGCTCCTGTCCTTGCGGCTGACCGTACAGGGCTTGACCGGCGGCCATTCGGGCGTGGAAATTCACAAAGGCCTTGCCAACGCGAATATCCTGATGGCGCAGGTCTTGCGGGAGCTTTCCGAGGTGACATACTATGTGAGCGACCTTGAGGGCGGCTCTGCCGATAACGCGATTCCCCGCGCCTGCACCGTTGTTCTGTCTTTTGCAGAGAAAGACCTTGCCGCAGTACAAGCCATCGTCGCACGGACCGAGGCGGCATTCATGCCGCAATATACCCAAGACGCGAATCTGGCGATTGAGCCGGAATCTGCGGATACCCCTCAAACGGTCTGGACAACCGCCGCAACACAGCGCGTGCTGGACTGTATATTACAACTGCCCGACGGCGTGATTGCCATGAGCCCCGATGTGGAGGGATTGGTGCAAACCTCCAGCAATCTCGGTATTGTAAAGACGCAGGGGAACGAGCTGATCCTGTGCTGCTATCCGCGCAGTTCCTCGCCGACCGACCAGGCCGATACCCTGGATAAGCTGACGGCGCTTGCCGAGGCGGCGGGCGGCGCGCTGGAAATTATCAGCAATATGCCCGCCTGGCCCTATAGGGCCGATTCGCCCCTGCGCGAGGCATTGATCGCCGTCTACACAGCGCTTTACGAAAAAGAACCGCGTGTCGAGGCGGTGCACGCGGGTCTGGAGAGCGGTGCGTTCGCAAAAAGCAAACCGGCGCTCGATATCATCTCCATCGGCCCCGACCTGCTCGCCGTCCACACCCCCGGCGAAAAACTCTCCCTATCCTCTTTCAATCGAACCTGCGACTTTCTGATTGAAATTCTAAAGCAAATATAGTGCAAGTAATAAATATATTCCCATTCCACTTTGCACTTTCCGCTAAATAGGACTTGACGTTATAAGCGTTATCCCGTAAACTATAGAAGATTCGAAAGAAAAGAGGAAATAAAGATATGCCAATGGATTGCGCGAATATGTTGACTTGCGCGGGCGGCGCCGAGGGTGGCGGCGGCGGAAGCTCCATGATTATTATGGTACTGGTGCTGGTGGCGATGGTCGCCTTTATGATTATCCCGCAGCGCCGCAAGGACAAGAAGGTCAAGAATATGCTGGCCGCCTTAAAACCGGGCGACAGGGTGCGCACCATCGGCGGCATTTACGGGACCATCGTCTCGATCAAAGAGGACGTCGCCATCTTGGCCGTCGGTCCGGACAAGGTCAAGCTGGTGTTTGCGCGCGGCGCGATTGCCCAGGTCGAGGAGCAGGGCGTGGAGCAGGACGCAGTCGCTGCAAAATAATGCGCAATGCGTAATGCCGAATGCGTAATTATTATTTTATGAAAAACAGCGCAAGCTGTTTTTTCCTTTGATTTAAGCATTAAGCATTATGCATTACGCATTGCCCGTCCGCATACCTTTTTTCATGGAGGTATGCTATGCCAAAATCAAAACGTTCCCATCGCAATAAAAAGAAATCCGGCGCCCTGTGGCCCATCGTCAAAGCGGCCCTGCTCGCCTCCGCCGCCGTGCTGATTCTCATAGTGATCTTCACCGGCGTGCTCTATCTGGAGTGGCTGCCCGAAAGCAGCATTCCCCTGCTCAACGGCATTTTCAAAGTGGTCGGCGCCGCGCTTGCGGGCCTGTTGGTCGGCCGGTCGCTCACCGAAAGGCTGTGGCTGTTCGGCGGGCTTGCCGCCGCGCTTTTTCAAGCGCTGGCCACGGGTTGCATGGGGATCTTTTTGGGCGGATTGCAGCTGCGGCCCAGCCTGGTGGGCGATATCCTTCTCGCCGCCGTGATCGGCGGCGCGGTGGCGTACGCTTTTTTCTCCTTATCAAAGAAAAAAACGTAGATTCCAGATTCCGGACCCCAGATTCCAGACCGCTCACGCGGGGTGAGCTGCGCAACAACTTGTGAAATTCTTGTAACCTGTAACCTATAACTTGTAACTACTCACCGGATATGCTATAATGCTTGTATCATACCATTATGAGGTGAGAATATGCGCAAATATAACTGGCTTATCGCGGTTTGTTTGGTGTTGGTGCTGTTTGCCGCGCTCGGCTGTGGCTGTGGCGGCGGCGGCACGCCCAAGGCGACGCCGGAACCGGAACACGTGACGCTGATCAAAGTTGTCGGCATTGACGTCAACGGGCAGGAGAGCGAGATTTACGATCCCGCCGACCCCGAGGCCACCTTCCCGCCGGAGAACATCATCAGCGGCTACTACGGCACGCCCGAGCCGGGCACGACAGCCAGACCGAACCGAACTGCCGGACCGGCGGCTACGCCGAAATCGACCGACAGCACCTGGATCGGCGGCGACGGCGATGATTGGGACATCGGGGATTCCACCGTTGTGAACGGCGACGATCTGTTCTAAAGAAGATTGGGAAAGAAACATGAAACATAAACCGGATTTTGTACTGCAGCAAGTGGCGGACACGCACGTCGTCGTGCCCGTGGGCGAGCAGGCGCTGGCCTTCAACGGCATTTTAACGCTCAACGGCACGGGCGCGTTCTTATGGCAGCAGCTGGATGAGGACGTGGACATTCCCGCGCTGATCCAAGCGCTGCGGGCCGCCTATGAGGTGGACGAACAGACTGCCCTGGCCGATGTGGCGGCCTTTATAACCGCCTTAAGCGAAAACAATCTGCTTACAGACTGATGAGGGAAGTGCTTGTCACAATGGAGGACTGCCTGCCGGTGATCGCACGCAAGCTGGCGGAGGGCGGCAGCGTTCAGCTCACCGCGCCCGGCACCAGTATGCTCCCGTTGCTTGAAAATTCCGTGGTGGAGCTGACGGTGGCAAACGGGCCGCTGAAAAAACACGACATAGCTTTGTACCGCCGCATGGACGGGGAAGAGCGTTTTGTCCTGCACCGCGTGATCCGCACCCGAACGGACGGCAGTTACGCCATGTGCGGCGACAATCAAGTGCTCATAGAGAGCCCCATTTGGCCCGCGCAGGTAATCGCGAAGGTGTCGCGGTTTGAGCAAAACGGCATTATGGTCTCAGTGGACGATCCGCGCTACCGCCGCTATGCCCGCCGCCGCGTCGCGTCGCGCCCGTTTCGCGCCCTGATCGAGCAGTTGCACCGTATGTGCAAGTCTCTCATAAGGAAGAACGCGCATGAGTAACAATACCGCGTTATTATGGATACGCGGCGCACTGCGGGGGCGGTGGCCGCGTATTGTCATACAGATTTTTATCAAGTGCCTGTCCGTGGCCTGCGGCGTGATCATGGCGCTCTTTTTGCGCGATGTCATCGATGCCGCCGTGAGCGGCCTGATCCCCCTGCTGATCGAAAAACTCCTGCGCCTGCTCGCGCTGATGACCCTTCAATACGGGCTCTCCTACGCGGCCGTGCGTATGCAGGCGACCATCAATATTCTGGTCTCCACCGACATCAAACGGCGTATGATGCGCGGGCTCTTCCATCGGTCGTATGCCCAGGTCTCGGACTATCACAGCGGCGAGCTGATGAACCGCCTGATCACGGACGCGGACAATGTGGCAAGCAGCGCCACGTCCATGCTGCCCAACCTGATCTCCATGGCGCTGACGATTCTGATCGTGGGTATCTTGCTGGCAGCCATGAGCTGGCAGCTGCTGGTGCTCGCCGTAGTGATGGGCCTGGTCGCGGCCCTGGGCGCGCTGCTGCTGCGCAATAAGGCAAAGCGCCTGCAGCGCGACGTCCGCGAAAAAGAGGGCAAGGTGCGCGGGTTTATGCAGGAGGCGCTCTTGAATCTGCCCGTCATCAAGGCTTTCACCGCGGCGGCGGCGTTCACCGGACGGCTCAAAACCGTGCAGGACGCCAGCGTGCGCAGCCGGATAAAACAGCAGCGGTTCTCCACGTTCATGCATACGCTGATGGGCTTTGGGTTCTCCATCGGTTATCTGGTCGCGCTGGGCTGGTGCGGCGCGCAGCTGGCCTTGGGCGCAATCAGCTACGGCACTTTGACGGCGATCCTGCAGCTGGTCACGCAGATTCGCGCGCCGATTGCGGGCTTTGGCAATGTCGTGCCCAACTATTACGCCATGCTGGTCTCCGCCGAACGCTTGATCGAGTTGGAAGAACTCACGGCGGAGGACGAGCCCGCAGAGGACATGGGGGATCTGACGGAGATAAATGTGCGGGGACTAACCTTTGGCTACGACCCCGACGAGCCCGTGCTGAAAGATATTGATCTGACGGTCGGGCGCGGGGATTTGGTCGCGTTGACGGGCCGGTCGGGCATCGGAAAGTCCACGCTGATGAAGGTTTTATTGGCGCTCTATCAGCCGCAGGACGGGACTATGACGGCATGGAAGACGGATGGGACCGCGCTGCCGATCTCGGCTGGCACGCGCGCCGCCTTTGCCTATGTGCCGCAGGGTAATATGCTGTTTTCGGGCACGATCGCCGAGAACGTCACGCTCTTTGCTGAGGACGCGTCTGAGGAAGAGATTTGGGAGGCCCTGCGCATCGCCGACGCGGAAGGTTTCATTCGTGAGATGCCGGAGGGCCTGGACTCTCTCCTGCGCGAGGACGGCCAGGGCGTGTCCGAGGGTCAGGCGCAGCGCATTGCCGTGGCGCGCGCGCTCTTCACCCGCGCGCCGGTGCTGCTGCTCGACGAGGCCACCTCCGCGCTGGACGAACAAACGGAACTCACCCTGCTGCGCAATATCCGCGCGGCGGGCCACACCTGCCTGATCATCTCCCATCGCCCGGGGGTCATGGAGATCGCGACAAAACAAATTTCATTTTAATATGTCATCTTGAGCGTAGCGAAAGATCTAATTCGTTGGCCGTCTCAGCAAATACTTCTCAATCCAACGGTTTTCCTGATAGGGTATGACATAGTTGTCCAGTATGTACACCTTGCTTTCGTTTGTCGTGCCGTCGCTGTTTTTGGAAGTGGAAAAGGTTTTCCAGTGCTTGTACGCGAAGTCGGGATTGCTTTGGCGAATGTAGGCGGGCACGGTCGCCGACACGGAACGGTAGATCTCGGAGAGCGAGGTAAACGCGCCCAGCGCCAGCAGGCAGATCAGCAGGGCTTTTCGCCAGGACTTTGCTTTTGACAGACCGTGGATCACAAGCCCCGCCAGCACGCAAAGCAGTGGCACGGAGACCCGCATACACCAGTCGTTGCCGCGCCCGACATAGAACAGGGGAACCACCAGCAACACGATCGTCACAAGCCAAAGCAGCCGCTTGTTTACGAGCTTTCGCAGGAAAATCACATACAGCCCAAACTCCAGCAGATAGAAGGAGAAAAGCAGAATCAAAAAGTCTGTTATTTCCTTTGCGCTCGCGTTCGGCGGCAGAAACCGCTCAAAGATCAACCCCTTGTGGCCCGTCTCATTGTTGAGCAAAAAGAGCAGCCCGATCGGCGCGACGGCAAACACGCAGAGCAGATTGGGGAGTGTGAGCATTTCCATGAAGGAATCCCAAAGCCGCGGACGGGCGGGCTTGTCCGAAGGCAAATCCCAAAGGCGCGGGCGGACGGGCAAGTTCTCCGCCATCGGCGCGAGGGCGTCCTGGCCGAACAGGAACGAAAACAGCAGGATCGTCAGCGCGCTGATAAAGGGCAGGGGGGCAAAAGGCAGCATAAGCGCGCAGATAAAAATCAGTTGCTTGCGGTTTTGGCGCGTAAGCATCAGAAAAGTAACCAGCCAGGCCGGCAGGGCTTGATTGAACACCCAATACAGCTGTGTGGAAAACGACGAATACTGCAGCCGTCCCGACCACCACTCCTTGTGCGTGGTAAATAGATCGCGCAGCAGGGTCCCGAAGGGCAGGCCCGCGAACAGCCGCTCACGATACACCACCAGATAACCCAGAATATCCAGCCCGCTGAACAGGATAAAGATCAAAACCGCCCACTTGGCGAACCGCTGCAAGTAGCGTTGCAACAGATACAGGGTCAGCACAACGCCCAACAGGGACCAGAGATACAGGGCTACATTGCCGGCGGCCAGCCCAAACATCTTGGCCACGCCCGCCGCAGGCAGCCAAAACGCGAAGTAATAGTTCATCAGCCCCAGGCTGCCCATCTTTTCGGCAAAGACGGCATCGCGCGAATAGTCAAAGACCACGGGCCAGTCCTGATTGATCAGGTCCCAAAAGAGCGCGTTGCGCCCGTCAAAATCCGGATTCTGGTGCGCCGCCGCGCCCAGCCCCGAAAAGAATACCCAGACCGCGGCCAGCAGCACCAGCGGGATCCATTTCTTCAGATCAAAAAAAGAAGCGGCGTCTATCTCGGACAGCGGCTTTGCCTTGGATTTTGCCACGGACCAAAGCCCCCAAACCAGCAGCACCAGACAGGGCAGAGACACATACCAGGCGAACCAAAACAGCAGCCAGATCGCGAGCGGCAAACCGAGCCAGGCGCAAACGGCATAGTCGAATGCGCCCTCAATTTTTTGAAATTTGGTTGTCACTAATACTTGGTTTCCGGCACAATAAAGCCGGGGCCGGTGTCGCCCGCGAACCAATGGCTGCGGCAGAGCCCGATATACTTATCGTTCGCGCCAAGTACGACCTGCTCGCCCACGCGCGTCATCACGCCGTTTTCGTCCAGCCGCGCGTTGTGCGTGGCCTTTTTGCCGCACCAGCAGATTGTCTTTACCTCCTCGATCGCGTCCGCGTGCTTGAGCAAGGCCGCGCTGCCCGGGAAGAACTCGCCCTGAAAGTCGGTTTTCAGACCATAACAGATCACGGGCGTGTCAAACTCGTCCACCACCCAGATCAGTTTCATGACCTGCTCGGGCGTTAGAAACTGCGCCTCGTCCACGATCAGACAGTCATACGCGCCGTCCGCGATCTTTTGCCAGTCCAGCTGCTCAAAGATCTCGCAGTCCCGCTCTAAACCGCTGCGGGAGCGAATCACCTGCCTGCCGTCGCGCGTATCGACGGAGGGCTTGACGATCAGCGCGTTCTTCTGCCGTTCCGTGTAGTTATACTCGACCATAATCGCGTTGGCGGTCTTGCTCGACCCCATCGCGCCGTAACGAAAATACAATTTTGCCATGCTGTTTCTCCCCACCTTGTTGTTGCTATCATTATATAGCGAAGGCAGCCGATTGTCAAAAGCGATTTCATGGATATAGTTGGCAAAAAGTTGGCAAAAAACAAAAAAAGGATTGACGAATTACAGCCCAGCGCATATAATAATGCGCAGTGTCCGATAGGACGCAAATGCTTTATCACAGAGAGGGGGGAAAAAGAAATGGAAATCCGGGTTGGTGAAAACGAATCTCTGGAAAGCGCTCTCAAAAGATGGAAGAGAAAGTGCGCGCGCAGCGGCGTCCTCGCCGAGGTACGCAGACGTGAGCATTACGAAAAGCCGAGCGTCAAGCGCAAGAAAAAAGCAGAAGCCGCGAGAAAGCGGAAGTATTAAAAAAATCCCCCTGCGAGTGCAGGGGATTTTTTGTAGGGGCGACCTGTGGTCGCCCGCTAGATTCCAGATTCCAGACACCAGATTCCAGTAGGGCGGGGGCTTGCTCCCGCCGGTTACTGTTTCTTTGTTTTCGGTTTTGCAATTAGCGCGAAGAGGTAACCAAACAAAATCGCCGCTGCGATACCGCCAGCGGCGGCGGTGATCCCGCCCGAAAACGCGCCCAGCACGCCGTGCAGCCGCGCGCCCTCCAGCGCGCCCTTGGCGAGCATATGCCCAAAGCCGGTCAGCGGCACGGTCGCGCCCGCGCCCGCGAAGTCCACGAGCGGCTGATACCAGCCTACCGCGCCCAACACCACGCCGACCGTGACAAAAAGCACAAGGATCCGCGCGGGTGTCAGCCGCGTCAAATTGATCAGCAATTGCCCGATGACACAAATACCGCCACCAACAAGGAAAGTCCAAAGATATTGCATAGGTTTCATATTACTTATTCCTTATCATTTATTACTTTCCAATACCACCCCATGCGCTATCCCGGGAATGCTCTCCCCTTGCAGCGATGAGGTGGGGCTCATCAGCGCGCCGGTGGCGATGAACAAAATGCGTTTGAGCTCGCCCGCCTCCAGCTTGGGCAGAAGGTGTCCGGCCAGCGTCACGGCCGAGCAGCCGCAGCCGCTGCCGCCGCAGTCGTATTTTGGCTCCGGCGGATAGATTAAATTCCCGCAGTCCACGTGCCGTCCTGCAAGACCCAAGCCCTGCTTTTGCAAGAGCCGGTGCAGCATCTCCGTGCCGAACTTGCCCAGATCGCCCGTGACGATCAAATCATAGTCCTCCGGCCTTCGGCCCGTGTCGGCAAAGTGCGTGACAATTGTATCGCAGGCGGCGGGCGCCATTGCCGCGCCCATATTGTTTGCGTCGGTGATACCCAGATCGATCACCTTGCCGACCGTCGCGCCTGTGATCACGCAATGCGAAAGCATGGGGGTTTCGGGCAAGGCGTCCCCGACCAGCAGACAGCCCGCGCCGGTGACCGTGCGTTGCGACGTGGGCGGGGCGGTTGTGCCCAGCTCGAGCGGAAAACGGTACTGCCGCTCGGCCGTGGAAAAATGGCTGCACGAGACACAGGCGACGGGGGAGAGGTAACCGCCGTCGACCAGCATACCGCCGATCAGCAGGGACTCGGACATGGTCGAGCAGGCGCCGTACAGCCCCAAGAACGGCATACCCAGATTGCGCGCGCCGTAGTTGGCGGTGATGATCTGGTTGAGCAGATCGCCCGCGAGCAGGCAACCGATGTCCGAGGGCGACAGCCGCACCTTGGCGCAGGCCAGGCGCACCGTGTTCTCAAACATCATCAGCTCCGCCTGCTCAAAGCTGCCCGCGCCCAGCTTGTCGTCCTCCAAAATCACGTCAAAGCACGACCCCAGCGGCCCTTCGCCCTCGGCCCTGCTGACGGTACTGGCGCAGGACAGCAGCTTGGGCCGGCTTGAAAACTGCACGGAGCGCGCGCCCACACGGTTTTGCATACAAAAACAACCTCCGCTTATAAATTAATACCAATCTCCTAACGCTTTTGAAGGGCGATTGGTATGAGGTTATTTTAACCATTTCTTAATTCTTGATGCTTATTTTTTATTTAGGGTCCCCGCCACTCGGGCGCGACAGCCCCCGGCGCGGAATATTTCGCGATCAGTTCATCCATGCGCGCGTCGGAGACGTTGAAAAATTTTTTCACATGAGCCAGGGCGTGCCGCGGCCGATTTTGAGAGTAATTGCGAATCTCACCGGCAAAGGATTTCCAGCTGCCGACGCTCTTGGGATTGTTCCAGCGCGCGATGTGCCGCGCCATCTCGGGCTCGAGTTCCGCTACCATCTCGTCGAAGATCTCCGCCATGCGCTCGGGCGCGAAGTGTACGCAGATCGCCCAGACATAACGCTCCACGCAGTAGTCGCGCCAGCCCTCGTTCTGATACAGCGCGATGAATAGGTTCATGCTCGTGGGCGTGCCGTTGGCGGAGGTGATGCCCGTGCTGAAGTAACGGCCGATCATGTTGGCGTGCACCGCGTTTCGCATGGAGTAATCGTTGTCAAACAGGATGGGCCGCCACTTGATGGTGTAATCCGTGGTGCGCCAATACTTTTGGTTGAAGCCCATGTCCGTCTCACAGAAATAGGTGCGCGCGATGTAATAGTCTGTGAAATAAGGCACGTCCACCCACTGGCAATATTCTTCGAAGCGGGCCTGGTTGGACATATGGTGCTTGTCGGCAAAGGACCGCACGCGGATCATCTCGTCCGCCTTGCCCTTCATGGGCGTGGTGTTGCGGAAGATCACCTCCACGTCGTCCTTGTCGACCCCGTAGTGCGTTTGCAGATAACCGTCGTTCAGCTTCTCCCCGAAATCATAGATGCCCCAATACTTGCCGTTGATGTACACGACCACGGGCCGCGTCATCGCGGCCTCGACATGCAGACCCTGCGCGGCGCGGGATGCGTAGGGATCCGCCATGCGCGCCTTGCCGAAGTCCTGGCCGCCGTTGCGAATGCATAGATTGGAGAACTCGGTGAACGCGTACCCGGGGAAGAAGGGATAGTTGACCGTGCGCTGGCCGTAGCTCGCGCGCAGATTGATCGAGAGGGATTTTTGCGCGTAGCCCAGGGTGCCGCGGCCCTTGGCCTTCAAGCCCGCAGGGAAGGCAGCGCCCAACGAGCCGTCTTTTTCGTACCAGGAGAGAAAACCGTCGCGCTCGACTTTTTTGGAATGGTCCCTGACTTGATAGACCTCTGTGAACTTTTGCGGGTTCATGGCGATGCAGAGCACGGGCACGGTATGCGGCGCTTCGAACAGGAAGTGATAGGTGGCGATCTCGCTATGCAGCAGGCCGGACGCGACCGAAATCGCGCGAATCACGGCGGTCTTGCTGATTTGGATGGGCTTGCTGTATTTTTCTGAATTTGTGGTCGGCTCGCTGCCGTCGGTGGTATAGTAGATCGCCGCGCCCTGCGTGGAACTGCGCAGCGTCAGCGCGAAAGAGCCGCTTTGGTACAGGCCCGTCTCTGAGAATATCGGCTGAGAGCAGTAGCCCGCGCTGTAGCCGCTTGCATTAGCCGCGCCCTTGGTGGGCTGCGAAAAGAACACGCGGGCGATCTTATCGTTGTCTACGACCCTGCCGGAGGTCAAACCGAGCCGCAGCACGCCGGTTTCAAAAGCGTCCACCACCCAGCCCTCGGGGCTCACCAGATAAAGGGTCGTGCCTGCAGCGGAGATCCCAAAGGTCGCTGTATCCGCTTTCTGTCGCGTGATATGGCGGGAGGCCTCGATCACCGCATAACCCCCGCTCTTGATGCTGAGCTTGCCGATCTGCCATTTTTGCAGATCGTTCCTGTCATTGCTGAGATAGTAGCCGTTCAGGTCCACGCTTTCGCGGCCGCCGTTGTGAATCTCGACCCAGTCGGTCAGCCGTTTGCCCTTTTCGTGCACGGCGGAGACCTCGGAGATAAAAACACCGTTTTTGTGGAAGTAACCAATGCCCTCGGCCAGCGGGGATGATGGCGCGTTCTTCCCGCCCGGTGTGGGGTAGGTGTAGTACACCCCACCCGGGCCCAGGGAGACATTGGCGCGGACATCGGGAATGGCAACAGCGTCCATTGAGTTGGTATTCGCGTCAAACAAAAACAGCGTTTTGCCAACAGAAATCTTGAAATTGGCGTGCGGTTCGTCCCCCACACGGTCCTTGCCGGACAGAAAGATAACCGCGTAACCCAACGCATTGAATGCGTCCGCCGGAACCTTCCACTTGCGCGGATTGGAGATGTCATTGCTGAGATAATAACCGTTGGGCGCGGTGTCCGGTGATTTGCATACCAACTCCACCCAGGCGCTTCTGTCGCCGTCCGCGTCCGCGAGATCATATTTATTATCCGGCAATACCTCGCTGATACGTACGGGCGCGTCCTCGCCCATGGGGGTCGGTTCGGTGCTGTCCGAAATCGCCGTGGTATTCGCCGCGCCGGGCGTGGGCTGACCGCAATAGCCGAAACTGCCGTTCTCCCGCCGCGCCCAGGACATATCGGGGGGCAGGGAAGGCGTGCGCACCATATCGGCCAACTGACCGGAGGCGTCATACAGAAAGACCTCCGCGCCGGCGCGTTTGATCCCCATGCGCACGCAGATATGGCCATCCGAATCGTCGCAGCCATCCTTGCAGCAGCGCACGACGACATAACCGTTCGCCGGTATCGTTACGCCGCGCAGGTTGTTCGCGTCCGCCTTGGCCGGACTGTTGCAGAGCGTGTAGCCGGAGAGCGAGACCTCCTCGCCCGAGGTATTGCGCAATTCGACCCAGTCCCCGCCATCACAGCAGGTTACGGGCAGGGAATCAATATTTTTCGAAACGATTTCATTGATGAGGATAACGCCGCCCGTTACGGCGGGAGCAAGCCCCCGCCCTACTTCCGTGGGGTCGTCAAAAATCTCGTCCGCGTTGGCCGCGCCCGGTGTGGGGGCAAAACAGTAGCCATAACTTCCGTCTGCGCGGCGCGCCCAGGAGACATCGCGGCCCAAAGCCGGCACGTCCAGCGTTTGGATGATATTGTCCCGCTCGTCCGCCAGCACCAGCGTCTCGCCGTCGCGGCTTAAAGAAAAGCCCAGGCAGATCGCCCCGCCGCGCTCATAGGCGTCTTTGGATTTGTTCGCGTAAAGGATCAGATACCCGCCCGCCTTGATCACTACATCGGGCAGCAGGGCGGCGGAGCCCGGTTTGTTTGGCCGTTTTGTGATCTGATAGCAGCTTAAGTTGATGTCCCGTCCGGAGCCGTTATAGAGCTCGATCCAGTCCGGCGAGCCGTATTTACTGTCCATCAAAGAGGACCCGTTGCTTGTTACGACCTCTGAGATCACCAGCCCGCCGTTCGCCTCGGCAGCGGGAAAACAGCCCGCCTGCAGGGGCAGGGCGGCCAGAATCAAAAATATGGCAATTGAGCGGATCCCGATTCTTCTTTTCATGTTCTATTCTATGATATCACATTTTGACTTCATTTACCGCTTTTCTTAAAGACATAAAATCTTTAACCGCCTGTTTTCCGATTTGAAAGATCCGTTTCATATTGATACTGTTCACGCCGCCCTGCCGCAGCCGGAAGGTGATGGGTAGGTAACGCAGCCGCGCCTTTGTCTTTTCCATTAGCACGGTCAGGAGCACATTGGACAGGTTATAATCTAACGGAATGCGCGGGAGCAGTGTTTCAAGCGTTTCGCGTTTCATCAAACGAAACGGGGTATTCGCGTCGGTGATCCAAAGTCCGAAACACAAAAAGAGGGTGAGCTTTAGTGTTTTGGTCACAAAGACTCTGGAAAAACCGTCCTGGCGGTTTTTTCGATACCCGATCTGCGCGTCGTAATCGGCCCTGTTCTCCCAAAACTGCCAAAACTCCGAGGGGATCGTCTGGCCGTCCGAATCGGTCTGGAAGACATAATCCGCGCCGTTCTCCAGCGCGTGCCGGTAGCCGTACAGCACGGTCGCGCCGTGGCCGCCGTTGGGCTTGGTGATAGCCTTAAGCTGCGGCAGCTCCTCTTGCAGCGCTTGCAGCCTTGCGTAGGTGCTGTCCCGACTGCCGTCGTCAAAAATCGTGATCCGGCTGTCCGCGCCCGCTTGGGCCGCGACCTCGTGCCACTCCCGCGCGGCCGTTTCGATATTCTCCTCCTCGTTGTAGGCAGGAATTACAATATACAGCTTGTCCAAGAGCACGCCCCTTTCATTCTTTGAACGTGATAAACTTGTTGACGCAAAACTGGGTCGCCGCGACGATAAAAATCGAAACCAGTTTCGTAATCAGGGTCGGCAGCAGCATTCGCCCGCCCAGCCAAAGCAAGCCCTGCGACAAGGCCAGCCCGACCAGCCCAACCAGATAAAAAGAAAGGGCCCGAAACAAAAGCCGGTCCGTTTTCTTGAAGTTGAACTTTCGGTTCAAAACAAAACTCATGGCGATGCCCGCGTGAATGCTGATCGCGTTTGCAAGATATTCGTTCATCCCAAACTGCCTGTACAGCAGCGTAAACAAAGCAAAATCTAAAAGCGCGCTGGCGCCGCCGATGACCCCGTATAAAAAGATTTGCTTAATCAGCTGCTTATCAACCTTCATCTTCTAACTCCGCCGCTGCGATGGAAAGCGCCTCGGCAATGACCTGATCCATATCGTAGTACTTGTATGTCCCCAGCCGCCCGCCGAAAATCACATCGGGACGCGTTTCGGCCAGCGCGCGGTATTGCGCGTACAGGGCATTGTTTGTCTCATTGTTCACAGGGTAATAGGGCTCGTCCCCCCGTTTCCAGTCGGCGGGATATTCTCTTGTGACAACCGTTTCGTTTGCGTTGCCCGCGCCGAAGGCGAAATGCTTATGCTCGATAATACGCGTGAACGGGACTTCCCGCTCGGTGTAATTTACAACGGCGTTTCCCTGATAGTCCTCACTGTCCAACAGTTCCGTCTCAAACCGCAGGGAGCGGTAGGCCAGCGCGCCGTATCTGTAATCGAAAAATGCGTCGATCGCACCCGTGTAAACGGTCTTGCGGGCGATGTCGGGATTCTGCCGGATAAAATCAAAATAATCCGTGTTGAGCCGGACCTCGACGCCGGTCAAAAGTTTTTCAACGAGCTTGGTATAACCGCCGACGGGAATCCCCTGCCAGGGATCGTTGAAGTAATTGTTGTCATAGGTAAACCGGAGCGGCACGCGCTTGATGATAAACGCGGGCAAGTTCCGGCAATCCGTGCCCCATTGTTTCTCCGTATAGCCCTTGATCAGTTTTTCATAGATATCCCGCCCGACCAGACAAAGCGCCTGTTCTTCCAGGTTCTTGGGCTCTGTAATACCCGCCTCGGCGCGTTGTTTTTCTAAAATCGCTTTGGCCTCGGCAGGCGTAAATACATTCCACAGTTTGGAGAAGGTATTCATATTAAACGGCAGGTTATAAAGCTCGTTTTGGTATCTGGCCAAGGGCGCGTTGATGAAATGGTTAAGCGTGGAAAATCGGTTCACATAATCCCAAACCGCTTGATTGCCGGTGTGGAAAATATGCGCGCCGTATTGGTGCACTAAAATCCCGCCTATGTTTTTCGTGTACGCGTTGCCCGCGATATGGGGCCGCCTGTCGAGCACGAGGCAGGTTCGCCCCCGCTCCGTCACAGCCTGCGCGAAGGTTGCGCCAAAGAGTCCCGCGCCTGCGATCAAATAATCATACTGCATATCGCCTACAACCGAAATTCCTTCGGGATATAAACGGGCTCTTCGTCAATGGTGAAATCGGCGAGCGCAAAGAGCATGGGGCGTGAGATTTGACCCGTATACCAAGCGTAGGAGGGCGGCCATTGATTCGCCGACACGTCGTTCCACAGCTCGCCCCAGCGGCGCAGGACAATGCGGTACTCCATATAGTCGCCGGAGTGCGGGATCGTAACCCTGTGCTCGATCACAAGCCTTTGCTTTGCGGCGTCGTTGGCGTCGGGGTTAAGCGTCCAGTCGCCGGCCTTGATGGCCTGATAAAATATGCTGCCGCTTTTGGAGGCCGCCTTGCCTTTGCCGCCGGTCCGGTCGATGGAAAGCTCCACAACGCCCAGCGGCGCGCCCGTATCCCACAGGGTCACGGTGGCCTCGTCGCCCTTGCGCACGCCCGTCCAGGCGGGCGTGTCGTCCACCCGCAAGTCGATCACGGCAAAGCAATCCCAGGTCTTGTCCGCGAACTGCGCGAACTCGCCGGACGCGCCCACCACCGACCAATAGCCGTACCAGTGGCCGTCCCACCAGAGGACATCGGTCTCCGGCGGTTCGGTGGGGTCGGGCTCGTTGGGCGCGAAATAGCCGCCCACTTTTTCAAAGAGGATCTGCGTGCCGGAGTCCAACAGCTGCAGGCGCAGAACGCCCTTGCGGATCGTGCCCACGGCGACGTCGTGAACGCGCAGAGTATAGTCCCCATAACTCCACGATATGTTTTCGCTGCCGCCGTCAAGGCCCAGTATACCCCTGCCGCTCTTATACAGCTCCAGGGTGGCGCCCCTTGGGAAGACCTCGCGCACATCCCGCTCCCCGCTGCGGTCGATCACGGCAATGGCCTTCCAGGTCCCGATCCGCGGATCGTCGGCGGGGATATCACTGCCGCAGGCCAACAAGCCCGCCAGCAAAGCGAAGACAAGCAAAAACAGACTTCCTTTTTTCACACCGTTCATTTTCTTTCTCAATATTCTCCGCGTCGCCCCTACGGCCTGACGTTGCCGCACTCGGCGCAGAACTTGCCTTTGTTCACCGCGCCGCAAGCGCAGGTCCAGTCCTCCGAGGGCTGGGGCTTGCCGCATTCCGCGCAGAACTTGCCCTTGTTTACCGCGCCGCAAGCGCAGGTCCAGCCTTCCTGGGGCTGGGGCTTGCCGCACTCCATACAGAACTTGCCGCTGTTGCCCGCGTGCCCGCAGGCGCAGGTCCAGCCGGAGGGCGGGGGAGCCGCCTGCTGCTGTTGCTGTTGCTGCTGTCCCATCGAAAAGAGGTTTTGCGCGTTCATGCCGCCCGCGTTGCCTGCCATGTTCATGCCCATAAAGGCCATGGCCGGACCCGCGCCCTCGTTGGCCGCCGCGCTCTGCATGGCCGCCGCCTGCGCGCCGACCAGGTGCGCCGCCGCCATGGTGGGGTTGCGGAAGGTGGCGTTGCGCTGCAACTCTTTGATCATCGCCTCGTCTTCTTCGCTGGCTTTCACGCTGGAAACGCCAAAGGACACGACCTCGATGCCGCGCAGCTCGCCCCATTTTTTGCTCAGCACTTCGTTGAGCGCGTCGGCCATTTCGACGGTATGGCCGGGCAGGGCGGAGTAGCGAATGCCCATGCCGGAGATCTTGGCAAAGGCGGGCTGCAAGGCGGTCATCAGCTCGGACTTCAACTGCCCGTCGATCTGATCGCGCACATAGTTTGCCTGCACATTGCCGCAAACGTTCGTATAAAACAGGATCGGGTTCGTCACGCGGTAGCTGTACTCGCCGTGGCAGCGGATCGCGATGTCCAGGTCCAGGCCGATGTTGTTATCCACGACCCGAAACGGCACCGGATTGGGCGTGCCGTACTTATTGCCGACCAGCTCCTTCGTATTAAAATAATAGACGCGCTGGTCCTTGGGCGGCTCGCCGCCGAAGGTGAAACGCTTGCCGATGTTCTTCAAGACCGCCGGAATGCTCTGGCTCAGTTTGCCGGAAAAGATGGAGGGCTCGGTGGACGTGTCATAGGTATACTCGCCCGGCTCGGCGCAGATATCCACGACCTTACCCTGCTCCACAATGATCATGCACTGGCCGTCGGCCACGGCGATCAGTGAACCGTTGGAGATGATGTTGTCCGCGCCCTTGGTGTTCGAGCTGCGGCCGCCCACGCGCTTTTGTCCTTTCGTAACCAGTACGTCAACAGGAAGGGCTTCACAGTAGAAATACTCTTTCCATTGGTCGGCCATCACGCCGCCTACCGCGCCCCCGAATGCTTTAATCAGTCCCATGTTCTAACCTCCTTTTTAACTTCTATAATAGTATAGCAAGAGTTGCGAAAAAAGTCTATAGAAAGTGAACACGTTATGCAAGTATTGAGATATGGCGACAGCGGGCTTGCGGTGAGTTATCTGCAGCTGGCCCTGGCCCGCGCGGGCCCCGCGCCGATCGAGCCGGACGGCATTTTCGGGCGGCGCACCCTGACGGTCGTGGAAACCTTCCAAAGCCGGAACGGTCTGACGCCGGACGGGGTTGTGGGCAAGCTGACCTGGACCGCGCTCTACCCCTATCTGACCGGCTACACCGTGCACGTTTTGCGCGCCGGCGACACCTACTTTGCCTTGGCGCGCCGATTCAATACCACCGTGCAGGCGATCACCACCGCCAATCCGACCCTCGTGCCGACGAATCTGCCGGTGGGTGCGAATCTCATCGTGCCGCTGGGTTTTGATGTGGTCACGGACCGCGTGCCCTACAGCTACGCGCTCACGCAGCTGATCGCGGAGGGCCTGCAAAAACGCTATCCCTTCATCGGCAAACGGCCCATCGGGGCCAGCGTCATGGGCAAAGAACTCTTTTGCCTGATCCTGGGGGCGGGGGAGAGCCAGGTCAGTTTCAACGCCTCGCACCACGCGAACGAGTGGATCACCACGCCGCTCACCCTGCGGTTTCTCGAGGAGTACGCCAAGGCCTTTGCCCAAGGCGGGCGGATCTTCGACATCGACGCCCGCACGCTCTTTGCCCGCACAATCCTCTTTCTGATCCCGCTGGTGAACCCCGACGGCGTGGACCTTGTGACGGGCGCCTTGCCCCAAGAGGACAGCTACTACAAGCAGGCCGAGGCGCTGGCGGGTTTCTATCCGGCCATTCCCTTCCCGAACGGCTGGAAGGCGAATATGCGGGGCGTGGACCTCAACTTGCAGTATCCGGCCGGCTGGGACGAGGCGCGGGATTTCAAGTTCGCGCAGGGTTTTGTCCGCCCCGGTCCGCGCGACTTTGTGGGACTGGGCCCGCTCACCGAGCCGGAGAGCCAGGCGCTCTACCGTTTCACGCTGTCGCGGCGGTTTCGGCTGATTCTGGCCTATCACACGCAGGGTGAAGTGATCTTCTGGAAGTACCGCGACTACGAGCCGCCCCGCTCCTATGAGATCGCGCTGGCCTTTGCAGACGCCAGCGGCTACGCGGTCGAGGAAACGCCCTTCGGCAGCGGCAACGCGGGTTACAAGGACTGGTTCATTCAAACGTACAACCTGCCCGGCTACACGATCGAGGCCGGCCTGGGCGAAAGCCCGCTTCCCCTCAGCGACCTGCCCAAGATGTACGAGGACAATATCGGGATCATGGCGCTGGCGCTCAGAATGGCGTAAGAGTTTTCAACCAAACAGCGCTTGTCAAGAAAATGTGTCCAATTTTGAAAGATTTTTTTCAAACTTGCGGCGGGAAGGAAAGAAAACAGGCGGCGCTGCCGCTCTTTTGCGCGTCATTAGTGGATTTTTACGCCGGATATGTCCGCGCAAAGACAAATGCGCAGAGAGAGCTGTTTTCACGTACCTACCCAAAAAGGTAGCTTCCTTTTTGGGCGGGAATAGTATATTTTAAGAAATGTTTGCAGATGTAAGAGGGTTGGTGAAATGACATTGTTGTTTCGAACAGGAAAAAACAGCGGTCCGGCGGTGCGCCGGAACGGCGTTGATGAGACAGAACCGCCCGGCGCGTGCAGCGCAAACAATGAAGAAATTTTCATGATGGAAGAAGAAGAAGAAATGGTCGATCTCGCACGGCTGGAGGCCGTAAAAGAATGGAAGATGTGAAGCGCAGCGAGCCGCGCGTCGGCGTGGCGCCCGCGCAGCTGCGGTCCGGCACGGAGGAAAGCGTTTCCTCCGAGGAGAGCGCCTTTGCCAACGACATTGAGTTTGACGTCGCCTTTCGCGGGTACAATCGGAAGCAGGTTGATAATTACATTGAGCAGCTTACTGCGGAATACAATGACATATGCGTTAAGTGTGCGGCCCTGGAGGACGAAAACAGCGGGTTGCGCCTTGCGTTGTCCGAGCTGATGAGAACCGAGCTGACGAGAAGGGAAAGATGGAACCATGAGCAGCGCCAAAACCGTTAACGACTTCAACAGGGAGTATTTATATCGGTGCTGGCTGGAGGAAGTCGAGTCTGTCGGCCAGCCCGGCAAAGGCCAAACGGTAAAAACGGCGGCGTTCTATCTTGTCCTGGTGGGCATGGTGTTTATGGCATTCCTCTATTCGGGCAACAAGACGCCGGGCAGGTCCTTCGGCCCTTTTGCGTATAATTCCGTACTCACGACGTCCATGCAGAGCGTTTATCCGCAGGGCAGCATAATATTCTCTTGGGCGGTAAAACCGGAAGAACCGTTAAAAGCAGGTCTCGTGGACGGCGACGACATCGTGCTCATCAAGGAAGACGGCACCGTGATCGTGCACCGCATTATAGAGATCATGTACGATTACGAAGACCTCGGCGTACGCGCGTTCAGAACGCAGGGCGTCGATAACCGCAGCCCCGACTCGTGGATCACCCTCGAAGTCAACGTGATCGGCAGGGTAAGAGGACACGTACCGATTCTCGGAAACGTCTTGCTTATCATCGCGGACAATACGCTCTGGGTCGCGGGCGGCGTAGTGGTGCTTTTCGGGATTATCACCCTTCTGAAGGTTGCGCTGAAGAAGGAACCGCATACGGAGCAGGCGGAGTAAAACGGCGGTTATTGCGCGGCGAACCGCGCTAAAAGATTTTAGAAACAGGTAAGAAAGAGAGGAAAGGAATGCGAAAAAAATACTATTCTCGTGTCCGTCGGCTCGGGAACAGGAAAATCATCGCGCTGGCCGCAGCCATTGTTTTGTGCGTTGTGGCGCTGCTTGGCGGTATGTACGCGTGGACGGATTTCACACAGTCCTTTACCAATAGATTTCGCGGGAATTTTGACGCGGATGTGACGCTGCACGATGAATTCGACGGTTTGCGCAAGGACGTATTCGTTGAAAACAGCGGTGTGAACACCATCTATGTGCGGGTGCGGCTGGATGAATATATGCAGGTGGGCGACAAAATCTTCGCCACCGGCGCGGACGCGAAGAACAAATACACCTGGTCCCCCCATACCTATAACTACGACGGCCCGAGCGTCACGGACTGCGGCCGCGCGGACATCGGAAAGTTCCACGAGTATTATGAGTGGAACATGGTCGGTTCCGCGCGCCGGTACAACCCGGGCACGCCCGGCATGGTCTATACGAAGCTGACGGGCGTAGACCCCATTACGGGCGAGCCCATGGTGGACCGCTCGGACGGAACGCATACCACCGCCGATGCCGTAAAGCCGATCCTGATGTCCGATTTCGTGCTGGTGCAGGGAAAGATCAACGTGGCGGGCGTGACGGAGTACACGGATATCCAGGCGCTTCTGAGCTCGTCTGAGCTGGCCATATACGACGCGTACGCAAAAGGATGCTGGGTTCTGGACAACACCGACACGGCGGCCAACGGCGGCGGCTGGGCGTACTGGTCCCTCCCCCTTGCTTCGGGCAAGGCGACGAACTGCCTGCTGGACACGGTGACGCTGATCAAGGACGCCGACGACAGCTGGATCTACAGGATCGACGTCAAGCTGCAGGCTGTTTCCCTGGGCGATGTGGGCAAGTGGAATTTCGGAGACTGGAAGACCACGTCGGCGGCGGAGGTTCTGATCGGAACC
>Ga0123353_10001650_pt1 | contig 27457 bp, 19 predicted proteins | sample TergutLab28metaG_3_FD_92763 | JGI IMG/M metagenome (GOLD analysis project Ga0123353, IMG submission 92763) | Labiotermes labralis P3 segment gut microbial communities from Petit-Saut dam, French Guiana - Lab288 P3 | ecosystem: Host-associated > Arthropoda: Insects > Digestive system > Gut ...
GACCCTATCAACAGATTCTACTACCCGTCCGAAATTAACGTCCTCCTCAAAAATGTTATATGCTCCCCTGTCACTGCCGTTAAGTTCAAGCGAGTATGTTCTTCCTGTTGAAAAATAATTAAAGAATGATGCTACTGCTTTTAGATTATGATATTTGAGGTGCAATATACTATTGTCATATAGCACCTCGAGGGTCTGTTTCGTTTCGTTGATAAGTTCTCTCAACATATTAATTTGAGCTAGATGAAAATTACGTTGATCATTCTCGATGATCATTTGTTGGTTATAAGCTGCAATATCTTGGTTATGTATACCAGTGAGCCTCTTATTATCTGCTGTATTTGCAATAACAAGTCCTACGAAAACTCCTAATAGGTTGACCGAAGGCATCCACAAGCACGTACCCAAAGGAAAATCATCAGGTAAAAGTATGGCAAAAAGTATGGCAGCAAGAAGAACAACAGCTATAGGACAAACTAGATAAACAAATGCTATCCTTCTTGATGCTTCAGCTTTACTTTGTGGTCTTTGTGGTGGTGGGGCTATGCATAGCCTATTAATGTTTTTTTGATTACCATCAATAGCCTCCTCATATTTGTTGATGGATAGCTCGAGGTCTAATATTTCCCGTAAATGCTCCAACACAGCATTTTTATATTCATTATTTGAAATTTCTTCAGGCATGGTCTTTCTCTTCCTCAGGTTGTTTGATCTTTAAACCAACATCTGTACAGCAATAAGCATCATCCCTTCCCAAACAGAGTGGCTGCCTACTTTGTGCAGAAATCAAGAAGGACAGCCACCATGACTGTCCAAGGTCTACCGCAAGCATGTGATTTGCCTACAGCGGTGGCTGCCCTTGTTGAGGCAAACCACAACTGCAGGTATGTACATACCCATGAACACGGTAGAACCTTGGACTTGTGACCAGGGTAGCATAAATTGGCTGGGTAGCAGCATCATGGCGCGGGTGATTGTGGCGCGCATCAGTAACGCTGGCGTAAAGAATCCCGCTGGGGGCTACGTAAGGTGACCGTGGTGCGGGTGAAAGGAGTTGAACCTTCACGGGGTTGCCCCCACATGGACCTGAACCATGCGCGTCTGCCATTCCGCCACACCCGCGTAGTAGCGCAAGAACGAATATTAGCATAGGGTGCCGCACTGCGGAATGTGTGTGTGTGCGCGTCGTGCGCGCATGTTGCAGTGTTGTCGTGCGTGCGTGTTGGGCATCGTGCACGGCGGGCGCGGTTGCGTGCGCTGCTGTTGCCCCCCAGTCAGCCTCTGCGCCCAGCCGCGCCCGCCCGCCGCTTGCGCACCGCACGTGCAAGTGTCCGGACGGGTCCGAAGCGCAAACGGGCAAGGGCTATGCCGCCGAGTGCGTATGGCTTGACAGGGATGTAGGCTCGGCGCATGGGGATCTCGACCGGCTTCCAATCATCATGCCATTTGGCATCGCTCATAAGATCGAGCCACTGGACACTGCTATCCTCAAAGAGGCGTTGCACCGTATGCTCAAAAAGCATATTCCCTGGTGCCATGCGTGCGTACTCCTCGTCGTAGGCGATCTTCGCCATCTCAAAAAGCCCATCGCCGGAGCGCATGCAGAGCTGGGACGCAATGCACCTGTTTCCCGCATAGAGCGCGTTCAGCTCGGCAAGCCCTATCGAGGCAAGCCCTGTGAAAAGATCCTCGTAGTATTTCGCCAGCCGAGGATCTCGGTTGACCGGCTCGCCCTCCTTGGTGCGGCTCTTCCATCCGGAGGCCTCCAGCAGCATGAAGGCTCTCAGTTCGCAAAGGACGTCTTCCGGGGCAGTTGCTGTGACCCAGCGCAGGTCAGGCAGCTTTTTCAGCTTGTTGCGAGCCTTGCGGAGGTTGCCTCGGAAGTTTTTTGAAAGACCCGCAAAGTAATCCTCGAACGTGCCGGCGCATTCGATCCAGTCCCAGGCGGGCTCGGCGTAAGAATACGCGCCGGGCACAGCCTCAAGGCCCTCCCATAGCCGAGAACCCTCGGCAAGAGGCCCCACGGCGAGAAGCAATGTCTGTGGACTGCTGTGCTCTTGCAGCTCGGCAGTAAGCGTGGGCAGGATCAGTGTCCTGGTGTCATCCTCGGGAGCGATGATCTCGCCGATCGGCCACTCATACTCCCAGCCCCAGACGGTGCTTATCACTCCGAAGGGGACACGGAGCGCGTAATCGCGACCGATCCTGAGCGGGCATACGGCGCGAAGCAGTCCCGTTTCGTCGCGCAAGGCGATAAACCACAGGTTGTCATCGGCGACCAAAGGAAGGTATGCGCGGAACGCCTCGGGGCGCTGATGGGTGCGGCACATCGCGATGCGGTCGGCCAGCTCATGCCACTCGCCCCACAGCTCCTCAAGCCCGTTTGCCCCGCGATGCCATTCCGCTGTCAGCCTCATGCTCAGATGCATCTGCTCCTCTCAGAAAAAGTGCAGTAGCTGCAGTACCTGTTTGCAGTACACGTTATTGCATATCTTATCAAGCAGCTTCTCCTCCTGGGGTTTCTCCTGGGGGAGGGGGCTAAGGGCATGTGCGGTTGCTTCGGCGGCACACGCAGTCCTCACTCGTAGGCGATTGTCCTGGCCGCGCTATCCCCACCCGTTGGCGGTTGCTCTGGCGGCGCGCAACCCTCACTCGTAGGCGATTGCCTCGGCAACACTCACGCGTGCCGCACGGGCTGCGGGCAGAAGGCTCGCCAGCACCGAGATGACGACGGTGAAGGCCAGCCAGGCGATGGCGCCCTCGGAAGAGAAGACGAACGAAAGCTCAAGCCCTATCGCATTCTCGATCGCTCGGGTCAGCCACAGGGAAAGCGGCGCTCCCGCAATAACGCCGAGCACCCATGAGATGAGTCCGACGACCACGCCCTCGGTGATGAATATCGAGTAGACGAAGGCGTTCGATGCTCCCAGGGCGCGCATGACCCCGATCTCGCGGGTGGACTCCAGCACGTTGATGCTCATCGTCCCGGAAAGCCCGATGCCGCCGACTAAGACGAGGAGGCCCGCCATGATAGCAAGGAAGAGCACGATGATATTCAGGGAGTCGTGAATCGTGTTCTTGAGTAGGTGCTGCGTTATAGTGCTGGTCACGCGTACGCCTTCCTCGGCGAAGGAATCGGCGATCTCACGGGCGGCATCGGCCTGGGTCTGCGCATCGTGGGGGGAGGTGCCGATCATGAGCGTGTCCACGCGGCCTCCATTGCCAAGCAGCTTATCGAGCTCGTCCCGGTTGACCCAGGCGTCACTTTCGAGCAGGTCGCCACGCATGAGCCCTACGACTCGGAAAGCCTCCTCCTGCTCCCCAAGCCGTAGGGTTATCAGAGCGCCGATGCCCACGTCGGGGTCATTGTCCAAAAACCCCTGGTCGATCACGATCGCGTTCGTGTCTCCAGGCATAAGCCATCTGCCAGCTGTGATCTCGGGGTGGAAATAGCGGCTGTCAGGCGGCACCCCGTTCACGCGGAGCGGAGGCGACTCGCTGCGATCAGGGCGGACGCGCACCGATGCTTGTGTGACCCAGCCCTCGACACCACTAACATCCGGCACTTTGAGCGCCAGGCGCTCCATCCGTTCCAGAGGCTGTCCAGGGTAGACGTGTGCCCAAACGTCCATGGTGCGGTGGTGGCCGATCGTCTCAACGGTCTCAAAGATCGAGCTTCGCACGCTTGAGACCGAGATGAACACCGCCGAGGCCATGAGAAGCGTCATCAGGGTGAGCGCGAGCCTGCCTTTGCGTTTGAAGCTGCTGCGAAGGCTTAAGGCAATCGGCCTCGGCAGGCCACGGATCCTGCTGAGCAGGCGGTCAAGCCAGTCCTCGCCGAACTCACCGCCAAGCGACTGCGAGCCGTAAAGCGCTTCCCGGACCGGCATGCGCATACCCGAGATGACTGGTGCGGCTGCAGCAAACAAGGGCACGAACAGGCCCACCGCGAATTCGAGGGCTACGATCAGGGGCGGGGTCGAGAAATCGGCTACCCGATAGTTGAGTATCCCGGAGCCGAACTCGACAAACCGCCTTGTCCCCAGCTGCCCGGCGGGCATTGCAAGGAGCAGCGCGAGCGCCCCGTATGTGACGACCATGGCGAGATACATCGATGCGAGCTGCCCGCGTTTCGCGCCCACCGTCCGCATGATTCCAAGCTGGGCGGTCTGCTGCACCACAAGCGCGCTGATGGTGTTTATCACCAGGAAGCCTGAGAGCGCGAGCGTCAGGACCCCCACGAGCACTAAAAGCAGCGAGACCGCGCTGAAGATGTCGGCGATCGGCTGTACGCCGGGCTCGCTCGGAGCCATGCGGAGTATGGTGACACCGGCGGGCTCTAACACCTCATCCCGCAGGTGTGATCCGAATGCACCGGCATCAGAGATGCTTGAGAGGGGCCTGGCCGAGACGACGTTCAGCTCGTTATAGGACTGCGGCTCGCCCAGATCGGGCAGCGAGTCCCAGCTTACAAAGCCCACGCACTGGCCGTTCATGATAGGCAGCGCAGCGTTCAGGTCATGGACCGTGCCTGCAACCACCAGTTCTGCCTGGTCGCCGACGACGGCTTCAAGCCTGATGACATCGCCGGGCGCAAGTCCCGAGAACGCTACTGAGCCGGTTTCCAGCAGCATCTCGCCGCGCCTCGGCCATCGCTTGATGTCGGGCTCGCCGAGCTTGTTCACGGAGATCGAGTCGTAGTCCTTCACTACGTAAAGCACGATGTTTTGGTTCTCTTCAGATCCCCTGGACTTGCTGTGGTAGCTCGTCGAGATGACTCGGCGTCCCTGTGCGGTTCCGACCTCCGGATCGCGCTTGACCGCGGATACCACGGTCTCATCGAAAGGGGCGGCTTGGAACGAGACTGCGGCGGGAGCCGTTTTGGGGAACGTGTCATCAAGCGCACGCAGGAGCACGCTGCGACCGCCGATCATGATCGAGGCAGCAAATATCCCTACCGCTATAGAGAGCACGGCAAGGACGGTGCGTGTCTTGTGCGCGGCAAGGTCTCTGAAGACCTTTGTCCAGCGTGGCCTCAGCCCGCTCCTCCTTTCCGCTCCTCCGGTCGCAGCCTTTGCCCCCGACTGTAGCCGCAGCCTTTGCCCTCCGGGCGCAGCTGCTACCCCCCCGTTACCCCCCCTGCCGCAGCCTTTATCCGTGGCTTCTGCCTCCCAGTCTAGCCCCAGTCTAGCGGCGAGGCCCCAAGCGCACCAAAACAGCTAAAATGGATACGCGTGGCAATATGTCGCGCAGCAAGTCCCCATCAGGCTCCGGGAGGCTCCAGGGAGGCGCGTGAACCAGCAGCTCATTTTGGGCCGATACCGTCCGCTGGAGGATCTCGGGCAGGGGTCGTTCGGCTCGGTTCTTCTTGCGTGGGACACGCGGATGCAGCGGCGTGTCGCGATCAAGAGGCTGCCGCTCCCTGAAGGGCGTCCCGGGAAGCCCGCCTATGTCCTTGATGCCGAGGGCGGTGGAGTGCTCGGCGGCGACAGCACGGGCCTCGAGAACCCAGGGCTTGCCGAGGCGCGTACCGGCGCGATGCTCAACCACCCGAACATCGTCACCATCTTCGATTTCGATATCGAGGATGACGAGGCCCTGCTTGTGATGGAGCACGTCGATGGGGCCCCGCTCTCAGATGTCCTTGATGCGGTGGATGGCCCGCTTACCGCCGATGAGGCGGCATCGGTTTTGAGCGACGTGTCCTCGGCGGTGATCTTTGCGCACGCTAATGGTGTGTTGCATTTGGATATCAAGCCCGACAACATCCTCATCACCGCGCATGGCCGTGCCAAAGTCGCCGATTTCGGGATGGCGAGGCTCTCGGCCCTCGGCGGGCATAAGGCGGCCTGGGGCGGGACTCCGGGCTATATGCCGCTTGAACAGCTGCGCGCAGAGCCCGTTTCGGAGGCGACCGACCAGTGGGCGCTCGGCGCGCTTGCGTTCGAGGTGCTCACCGGCAACAACCCGTTTGCGTGCACGGCGGCGGCAACCGCCAATGCCTCGGCGAGGAGCCTTGTCGCCTTCGAGCCCCCTCTCCCGTCGCACGAGAACCCCGACCTGCCGCGCCCGCTCGACGATGTGCTGCTCACGGCGACCGAGCACAACCCGTCCGCACGCTTCGCTAGCGCCGAGGACCTCGCCGAGGAGCTGCTGGCGTTTTTGGGCGATGCCACTACAGGCCGCACCCTGCTTGCCGAGCTGATGGCCACGATCATCTCCGATGACGAGCCTGCCGAGAGGCCCACGCTTGCCCGGGTCGGCCTTTGGGATCGGCTTCAGGGGCGTGCAGGCCGGGTTCTTCTTGGGCTGGGGGCGTCTGCCGTCAACGCTTGGCTTGCCTGGACCGGCCTTTCCCATTTTAGCCTCGAGCCACGCGCCTTGTTCGCTGCCGCTGCCCTGATCGCCCTTCCTGCGGCGTTCGTCCCGGCACTCGGTGCCGCGCTTGGTGTCGGCTGCCTTGTTATCGGCTTGGTGGCGACCGGTTCCTGGGCGATGGCGCTTCTCGTTGTCCTTGCGTGTGCGGTCTGGTGGTGGACGCTTGCGCGGAGGAGCGCCGGCGAAGCCGTCCTCCCGCTTGTGACCCCGCTGCTGACCCTGGCCCGGGTCCCGTTCCTACAGCCACTGGTGGCCGGCTTCGCGCTGCCTCCGGCGCATGCTGCGCTCTCTGCGCTGGCCGGCGCGGCGCTCTTCGCGGCTGTTGCCGTAGGCGCTCAGCCGAGCGCCGCAGTGGCAGCCCTTTTGGGGTGGCCGGTCGCAGCAGCGCTCATGTCGTTTGCGTGCAAGCGGGCCACACGCGGCGCGGCGGCGCTCGGCGCGGCGCTCGCGTGTGTGCTCATCGGCGGGGTGCACTATCTGGCCAACGTTGCGGCAAGTGCCGTGACCGGTGTCTTCCCCACGTGGACGGCACCTTGGGTGGAGGCGGCCTTGGGTACTGGTGCCGAGATATCGTTCGCCATCATGCTCGGCTGCTCACTTATAATCATGGCTGTGATAATCCTGCTCGGTGCCCCACCGCGCAGTGCCGATGAGGGTCTGCGTCCTGCCCGCGGGCCCATGTTGGCAGCGGAAGGGACAAAGAGCGGAGCAGAAGAGGCAAGAGGCGGAGCAGAAGAGGCAAGAAACAGGGCAAAAGCGAGGTAAGGACGAGGTAAAGGACGCTTGATGTGAGCATTCTGTCGGACTTTGAGGATCGCGTGGGGCGCGCCGTCGAAGGGCTGTTCGCCGGGGTGTTCCGCTCCCCGGTCCAGCCTGCCGAGCTCGCCCGGGCAGCCGGTCGGGAGATGGATCGCCAGCGCAAGCTCGGCGTTGGCAAGGTGTATGCGCCGACGCTGTACTCGATCCTTCTTTCACCGGAGGACGGGGCGGAGCTTAGCGGGTTCACCGCAACCTTGGCCGGTGAGCTCGAGACGTACCTTTCCGCCCATGCGCACGAGAAGGACTACGACCTTGCCACTCGGCCACGTGTCCGGTTCCTCGTTGACGAGGACCTCAAGCTCGGTCGCTTCCAGGTGATCGGGGAGCTCATGTCCGTTGCCGAGATCGAGACCGAGCTCGGTGGCGGGTCCGCTGGAGCGGGCGGCGGTGTTGCGGCGGGTATTCCTGGTGCCGATGCCGCAGCCGGAGCCGCCTCCACCACGCCGCCGGGCGCTGCTGCGTCGCCCATGAAGCCGCCGACCGTCGTCTTTGACGCAGAGGCTGACGCGTTCGATGCCGTTGCTGTCGGTGCCACCGCCACCACCACCGAAGCCACGTCTCGGTCGGATGCCGTGGCATCCCTGACACTTAAACAGACCGGCCATTCGTTTCAGCTGCCTTACGGCGAGCACATCGTGATCGGGCGGCTTAAAAGCTGCGAGGTCCACCTTGACGACCGCAATGTGTCCAGGAGGCATGCTGAGCTTGAGCCCGAAGGCGCAGGATGGGTGCTCGTCGATTTAGGCTCCACCAATGGGACGCTTGTCAACGGGCGGGAGGTCGATCGCCTCCGCGTCCGCGATGGGGATCTGGTCACCATAGGCATCACCGAACTCGTTTTCCATGACACGCGGGAGTCCTTGTGATTGAGCTGATCCTTTTTGTCGGACGGCTGCTGTTGCTGGCGCTGCTCTACCTCTTTTTGGTGGCGGCGGTGCGCACAGGGATCGGGCTTGTGTCATCCTCGCAGGCCGAGAAGACAGGCTCGTTCATTCTCACGGTGCTTGAGGGCCCGCGTGGGCTCAAAGGCATCGCCTTGCCGATCACCGGGCCGGTCGTCATAGGCCGTTCTCCGGGCGCGGACATCGTGGTTGGCGACGACTTTGTCTCCGGACGTCATGCGCGGGTCCTGGTGCGGGACGGCAACGCGGTGCTCGAGGACCTTGACTCTACCAATGGCACGCTGGTAAACGGCCAGCGTGTCGCCAGCGCGACCGCGCTCAGACCAGGCGACATCATTGAGGTCGGAACGGTCAGGCTCGGGGTGGATCGGACGTGACAGCGCGTTCGCAAAAAAGCTACGCGGCGCTGACCGACATCGGCCAGGCCCGACCGCACAACGAGGACTCTATCCTTACGTACCCCCCGCTCTATGTCGTAGCCGACGGGCTTGGCGGTCACGACGCGGGGGAGGTCGCCAGCTCGATAGCGGTTGCCACGATCCGCGACCACGCTCCAGGGCATGCCGATGCCCCGGCTCTGGCGCGGGCGGTGCGTGCGGCAAACCGGGCTATCATCCGGGCGACTGCCGAAGGCATCGGCCGCTCGGGGATGGGCACCACCATCACCGCCGTGATTGTGGGGGATGGGCGTGCGGTGCTTGCACAGGTGGGCGACTCGCGTGCCTACCTGCTGCACAATAGCGAGCTTATGCGTATCACCGAGGACCACTCGATGGTCGCCGACCTCATCCGCTCGGGTCAGCTCACCGAAGCCGAGTCCCGCGTGCACCCCAACCGCAGCGTGATCACACGTGCGCTCGGCACAGAAGCAGACCTCGAGGTCGACACCTATGAGATCGGGCTTGAGGACGGGAATCGCCTACTGCTCTGCTCGGATGGCCTTACTTCCATGCTGGTCGATGAGGAGATAGCCGGGATCCTTCGGGGCAGTGAGGATCCGGAGGAGACGGCGCAGTCCCTTGTGTGGGCGGCGAACGATGCGGGCGGCACCGACAACATATCGGTGGTCGTCATAGACATCGGGCGAGAGGAGCAGCTGGGGCGGCGGCAAAGCGGTCGGGGCGGGCGGGCGCACGGGTGCACAGGCAGGCACACGGACGGACACGGACGCACGGACGCAGGCAGGGATGAGCGCACGGGCGGGCCCGCAGGCGCGGGTGCAACCGGACGCGGGCGCAGATGGCTCGCCGTGCTCGGCTGGACGCTTGCGCTCGCGCTTGCTGTCAGCGGTGCGGGCGGGCTTGCCTACTCGCACGCAAGGCGCAGCGTCTTTGTCGCCGAGGACCAGGGGGTCGTGGTAGTCTACCGAGGCGTTCCGGGCGAGTTCGCCGGCCACTCGCTCAAATGGGAGCTCAAGCGGACCCAAACGCCGGTCGCATCACTTCCGCCATCGATCCAGCGGCAGCTTGCCGACGGGGTGCGTGTCTCAAATGCCGAGGAGGCATTTGGCCTCGCCAAAAAATATCAGGATATGGTGGGCCCTGAAAGCGAGGTCCCCCTATCAGGCAGCTCCCCAGGCAGCTTACCGTACGGTTCATCGGTGGGCGAATCGTACGATTCAAAGGGTAGTTTACCGTACGATTCGCCCACCGGCTCGGCCAAACCAGGGCAGGGGGAGTAGATGCGCTCGCGCCGAAACACCGAGCTTCTGCTCCTGCTCGCGGCAGCCCCGCCGGTGCTCATCATCTTCATGCTGGTGGAAACGGCGCTTGCCCGGGAGTTCACCTGGGCCTCGTTTGCGGTCCCCGGTGCCCTGCTCGCGGCGTTTATTGCCGCGCATCTGGCGACACGGCGCTTTGCCCCCGGGGCCGACCCCGGTCTGCTGCCCGTCGCTTTTGTGCTGGCGGGTTGCGGGCTGGCATTTGTGACCCGGCTTGACGCATCACTCGCTGCGAGCCAGGTCGTCTGGTTGTTCGTGGGGGTCGCCGCCCTTATCGTGACGCTCGTGCTCGTCCCCTCGCTTGAGAGTCTCGCACGCTACAAGTACACGATCATGGTGGCGGGTATAGCGCTGCTGGTCTCCCCTGCCATCATTGGCGTCGAGCGCAACGGCGCAAAACTCTGGATCCGGGCCTTCGGCATGTCGTTCCAACCCGGCGAGCTCGCGAAGATCTGCATCATCATCTTCCTCGCGGCGTATCTTGCCGAGAACCGCGAGATGCTCTCAGTCTCAGTACGGCGGTTCCTTGGCATGAAGCTGCCCGAGCCCCGCACGCTCGGCCCGGTGCTGCTCATGTGGGCGGCCTCGCTCTTCGTGCTGGTGTTCGAGCGCGACCTGGGCAGCTCGCTTCTGCTCTTTGGCATCTTCCTTGTGATGATCTACGTGGCCACCGGACGGCCTGCCTATGTGGCGGTCGGGCTCGTGCTCTTCTCTATCGGAGGCGTGTTCGCGTGGCGGTTCTTCACCCATGTGCAGACACGCGTCGCAATCTGGATCGACCCGTTTGCCGACGCGGCCGGGCGTGGCTACCAGCTCGTCCAGTCGCTTTTCGCCTTTGCGGCAGGAGGGCTCACCGGGACCGGCCTCGGGCAGGGCCTCCCAACGCGCATCCCCTACGTGGAGACCGACTTCATCTTCTCGGCGATCGGCGAGGAGCTGGGGCTTCTCGGCGGCGCGGCGATCATCATCTGCTTCGTCGTCTTTGTGCTTCGGGGGGTTGCGACCGCGAGCCATGCCCGCTCGGATATGGCGGCGTTCACGGCAGCAGGTGTCGTTGCTGCGCTTGGGATCCAGGCATTTGTCATCATCGGCGGCGTCACCCGCCTCATCCCGCTCACCGGCATCACCCTGCCGTTCATGAGCTACGGAGGGTCGTCGCTCCTGTCCACGTTCATCATGCTCGGGCTGCTGATGCATGCCGGGAACACCGGGACCGGGTTAGAGGCCGAGATGCAGACGACATCGGCCGGCCTCGGCGTGCTGGGCAGGTTTGCCCTCAGCCGACGCCTCACGCTTATCGCGACCGTGCTCTCGCTCATGCTCTCCGCGCTTGTCGTGAACCTTACCTGGATCCAGGTCGTGCAGGCACGCTCCTTGCGCAACCACACGGCCAATACCCGCAACCTTGCCGAGCAGGCCCGCCAGGACCGTGGCTCGATACTCGCGCGGGACGGCACGGTGCTTGCCGAGTCGGTCAAATCGGGGCGCGTGTTTGAGCGCACCTATCCTTCCGGGGGCCTTGCTGCGCATATCGTCGGGTACTACTCGCCGCGTTATGGCAGGGCCGGCATCGAGGCGGCTGCCAACGATGCGCTTGCGGGGCAGCGCACATTGCACACGTTAGACGATGTGATTGCGCAGGCCACCGGTCAGCCGGTCAAGGGCGATGATGTCACCCTCACCATCGACGCAAACATCCAGCGGGCGGCTGAAAGCGCGCTCGGCAACCGGCGTGGGGCGATCGTCGTGGTCGATCCCCGCACGGGGGCCGTGCTCGCATCCGCATCGCGGCCCGGCTACAACCCAGCGACTGTGGAAAAGGAGTGGGACACCCTGTCAAAGGCATCGGACGCACCGCTCCTTGACCGGGGCCGCCAGTCACTGAGGGCACCTGGCTCGACGTTTAAGGCGGTCACCCTCACCGGTGCGCTTGCGGGCGGGGTCGCCCGTCCGACAAGCACCTACTCCGGCAAAAGCCCCCTTATCATCGGCGGGGCCCCGGTCACCAACTTCGAGGGCGGCAGCTATGACAACGTCGATCTGCGCACCGCCACTATGCGCTCGATCAACACGGTCTACGGGCAGCTCGGCGTGGATCTTGGTGCCCCGGCGCTTGTGCGGCAGGCCAAGCAGTTCGGCTTTGGGGAGGATTTGAGCTTCGAGCTCCCGGTCAAGACCTCGCTCATGCCCGACCCTGGTGAGATGACCACGTGGGAGACGGCGTGGGCGGGTGTCGGGCAGCCCGTTGGCGAGCACAAAAGCCCTCCTGGCCCCCAGGCGACCGTCATGCAGATGGCGCTTGTGGCCGCGGGCATCGCCAACGACGGGGTCGTCATGAGGCCGTATGTGATCGAGAGCGTCGGCAACACCGCCGGTACCTCGGTAAGAAAGACCTCCTCCAAAAAGCTTGGGACGGCAACGGACCCGGCCACGGCGGCGACCGTCACGAGCATCATGGTAGACACTGTGGCCTCCGGGTCGGGGACAGCGGCCCGCATCCCGGGTGTCTCGGTGGCAGGCAAGACCGGCACCGCCGAGACAAGCGGGAAGAAGACCACCGACGCCTGGTTCATCGCGTTTGCCCCGGCAGAGGAACCGGTGGTGGCCATCGCGGTCATGATCGAGGAGGGCGGGGTCGGAGGGCGCACGGCAGCGCCTGCGGCGAAGCCGGTGCTCGAGGCCGCGCTCAAGGCGCAGGGCGTAAGAAGGTAACACGGGAAAGTTTCGGATAGAATAGGGCTGCATGCTGACAATCGAAGATCTGGCAGCCAGCGAGACACGGGAGAGCGGCATCTGTGGAAGAGATGATTTTCGGCCGTAGGTATCGGGTCACCGAAAAACTCGGATCAGGCGGGATGGCCGAGGTGTTCAAAGCCGTTGACGAAGTGCTTGGGCGCACTGTTGCCGTCAAGGTGATGCATTCGCGCTACGCCGCCGATCCGACGTTCGCGGCACGCTTCCGCAAGGAGGCGCAGGCTGCGGCGAACCTCCAAAGCCCCAACATCGTGAACATGTACGACTGGGGGCAGGAGAGTTCCACATTCTACATAGTCATGGAGTACGTGCGTGGCACCGACCTCAAGAGCCTGATCGCCGAGAGCGGCGCGCTGCCCTCGAAACGCGTCGCCAACATCGGCGCGCAGATGTGCTCTGCGCTCTCGGTCGCACACAGGTACGACATCATCCACCGAGACATCAAGCCGCACAACATCATGGTTGCGCCGGACGACTCGGTCAAGGTCATGGACTTCGGGATCGCACGCGCCGGCAACTCGACGATGACCCAGACCGGCTCGGTCCTCGGCACCGCGCATTACGTCTCCCCCGAGCAGGCGCAGGGCAGGCCGCTCACCGCGGCAAGCGACCTGTACTCGCTCGGTGTGACGCTTTACGAGGCGGCCACGGGCAGGGTGCCCTTCGATGCCGAGACACCTGTGGCGATCGCCCTCAAGCAGGTCAACGACACGCCGCGCCGCCCGCGGGAACTCAATCCGGGTATCGACCCGAGGCTTGAGGCGGTCATACTCCGGGCGATGGCCAAGCGGCCTGCCGAGCGCTACGAGACTGCCGAGGACATGCGTCGCGACCTGCTTGCGGTCGCAAGCGGCGAGAGGGCCGCATCGGCCTCGCCCGTTGTGGCGGCCCCGCCCGTCGTCCCGATGCCTCCTGCCGATGGTACCGCCGTCATGCCTCGCGTCGCCGGAGAGTCGCGTCCGCAGGCAACCCACTCCCAGGTGGTCCGCCCGGTTCCCAAACGCCGTCCGACGGTGTGGCCATGGATCGTGCTCGCAGTGGTCCTCATCGCAGGCGGTCTGACGGGCGCATGGGCGCTGGATCTGCTCGGCGGGTCGTCCGGGTCGCCCATCCCTGACGTGGTGGGGATGGATCTTGAGGCAGCCGAGGATGCCATCCGTGCTGCCGGTTTTGAGGTCGGCAAGGTAACCAAGGAGTACGACGATAAGATAGCTGCCGACAAGGTCATCGAGCAGTCCCCGTCTGCGGATGCCTCGGCAAAAGAGGGCTCGTACATCGACCTTGTGGTGAGCAAGGGGGTCAAGACGGTCGAGGTCCCAAGCGTCATCGAGCTCAAGGAGGACAAGGCGCGCAAGCTCATCACCGAGGCGGGGCTTGTCCCGGAGCCGCTTCCGGGTGAGAACTCGGCAACCGTCGAGGCAGGGTTCGTGATCAGGCAGGTGCCCGAGCCCGGCGAGGAAGTCTCTGAGGGCAGTCCCGTGCAGTACGTGGTCTCTCTCGGCAAATCGACGGTGGTCGTGCCTGACGTGCGCAATAAGAGCCGCTCGGCTGCCACGGAGGCGTTGCGGAGCGTGGGGCTGAAGGTCTCGGTCACCGAGCAGTTCGACGAGGCGGTCAAGACCGGTATCGTCATATCACAGAGCCCGTTGCCGGATGTGGAGGTCGTCGAGGGGTCGACGGTGACCATCGTGGTCTCGAAGGGGTCTGCGATGGCCGATGTCCCGGACGTGATCGGCCAGACGGAGGCGGCTGCCACTGCTGCTCTCAAGAACGCCGGTTTCAAGGTGAGCGTCAACTACGAGCCGCATGCGGAAAACGGGCAGGTCATCAGCCAGAGCCCCAAGAGCGGGAAGGCCGAGCGCGGGTCGACAGTGACCATCGTCGTGGACTCGTCGGGGCCTTAGGCGGGTGCGGGCGTAGGGCCCTAAAAGCCGTTTGCTGCTGTTCCCTTGCCTTTTTTGAAGAAGGGCATGGACAACAGGTTTCCGACGACACCGACCATCAAGAAGATGCCGACGAAATACGCAAGTATAGTCGCGGCACCGATCGCCAAAGCCTGACCCGTGGTGATCACCATATCTATTTCAGCCTCGCCCAATGGCCCAAAGGGCAGTATGACTGGCATGAAAAGCGTCAGCAGGACTCCCCATACGGCTCCCAGGGACAGGCCCTCGCGGAAGGTGGTCCTTCCGCTGATGAGCTTTGACAGGCACTGGGCGAGCGTGGCGAGTGGGACGGCCGCCAGGAGCACGAGGCCTTGCAGGCTTAAGCCCCCGACGACCGTCGGTTCGTGGGCAACCGGCAGCGCCAACAGGGAGATCGGTGCCGCAAGGGCGAAGCCCGCGGCCTCATCAGGGATGTATTGCGCGTTTGCGAGCACTCGGCTATTGACGATCAGGAATGAGAACAGCCATGCAAGCGCCAATCCCGCTGCCCACCCCCAAAGACGCTTTTGCTGGGCAACGAACACCGATGCCGGAGGCTGATCGGTGGTGGAGCGTAACGTCCAGATGCGAAGACGTTCCCTTTGGGTTGCCAGCCACCCCTTCGGACGCACATCGGTAGAGCCAGGCACGTATTTGTGGAGCGCGCCGGTATCAACGATAGCGATTCTTGATGTGCCGTCTGCCTCGTAGTAGCGACCGCCGACCCGCTCCACGGTGCCGTCAGGTGCCCAGTAATAGGTGTAAGGGCTGACCAGTCCGCCTCGGTGGTTGAACCCAGGATCAGAACCAATCCCATCCACGATGTTGGTCACCGCAATGACACGCTCCATGCAGTCCTCGGCTTTAACGACCGAGTAGAGCAAGACATTGCGGTTCGGGATGGCAAAGATGACGCCCATCGGGGCCGGGCCAATGACCTTGGGCACCAAGGCATCGAAGTTCCCTGCCTTCGAGGCAGTGAAAAGCGAGTCGCCGGCGATGCATGACACGAGCTCATCGACTTGAGACATCTCATCGATTGCCTCGGCATCAGTGTTCTTTTGACCCTCGTCAAACAGCTCGTCTGCAGGCAACGCCATCTTGGGCAGGGTCTCCGCGTCAAGCGTGCGGACTGTCTGCGGGTAGTCTACGCACAATACCTGGATGACCCCAGGAGCAAACTTACGGGCATATGGGAAGTCGGTCTGTGCCGTCTCGGCTGGGGGAAGGCCGACAATGCGGCCCCACTCATCCTCGTCGTTGTAGTCGCCGTCAATCAGGCGTGTGCGTATGCGCGCCCGCAACTCAGCCTCGCCAAGGCTTTCGGGCGGAGCATCTTTTAAGGATGCAAGAAAGCTGCCCACCTGGGAGGCGGCCATGGCAGCCCACGCTTCCGGATCGGAATCGAGGGCGTTCTTGGTAAGGCCCGCGAGGAACATGACGGCACCATTGGGGAGCGCCAGGTGGTAGCCATCGTGTTCCCTCGACACCTCGGCAAGGATGTCCAGGCGGGCGAACTCATCGAGGACGAGCTGAAGAACCCTGTCCTCGATGTCACGAGCGGGTGTGGTCATGGGTGCTCCTTTTGCAGCTGGCAGTCTGGCCGCTGCTCGTCTGTCCTGCGCTCGCGCCAGCTCCTCGCTTACTCCTCGCGGTTCCCGGCATCGTTGTCGCGGATCGCCGAGCGGCGGATCTTGCCGTTCACCGTTTTTGGCAGCTCGGCAATGAAATCGATGACGCGTGGGTACTTGTAGGGCGCTGTCCGCTTCTTTGCCCAGCTCTGGATCTCGGCGACCAGACCGTCGCTCGGCGAGAAGCCGTCGGCGAGCACGATGGTGGCCTTGACCGCCTTGCCACGCACGGGGTCGGGCACGCCGGTGACCGCGCACTCGCGCACCGCCTCATGCTCCAGCAGCACGCTCTCGACCTCGAACGGCCCTATCCGGTAGCCGCTCGACTTGATGATGTCGTCGTTGCGGCCCACGTACCAGTAGTAGCCGTCCTCATCGGCCCACGCAAGATCGCCGGTGTGGTACCAGCCGCCCAGCATCACCTCGGCGGTCTTCTCGGGCTCTCGGTAATACTCGGTCATCATGCCCTCTGGCCGAGGATCGAGCTTGATCACTACCTCGCCGGTCTGGCCCGGAGGGCAAGGCGCACCCTCATTGTTGTGCAGCTGGATGGAGTAGAGCGGGGAGGGCTTTCCCATCGATCCGGGCTTGCAGGCCATGCCGACGGAGTTGAAGATCGAGCAGGTCGTCTCCGTCTGGCCAAAGCCTTCTACGAGCGGCAGCCCGGTCTGCTCCTGCCATGCCTCGAACAGGTCGGGATTGAGCGCCTCGCCCGCTGTTGTGCAGTAAGAAAGCGAGCTGAGATCGTACCCGGTGAGCCCCTGCCCCACCATCAGGCGGTACATCGTTGGCGGGCAGCACAGGGTGGTGATCGCGTAACGATCTATGCATTCGAGGACCTCGGCGGGCACGAACCGGTCGAAATCGTAGGTAAAGATGCATGCCTCCATGATCCACTGCCCAAAAAGCTTGCCCCAGACCGCCTTCCCCCATCCGGTGTCGGCGATCGTGAAATGGCGTCCGCCGTCGCTCACCACGTTGTGCCAGTGCTTGGCCGTAGGAAGATGGCCGAGGGGATACGCGCCGTCGTGGAGCACCATCTTGGGATTGCCGGTGGTCCCGCTTGAGAAGTAGAGCAGGGACGGGTCGGCGACGTGCGTCTCTCGGCGGGCGAACTCCTCAGAGGCTGCCGAGACACCCGCGTTGAAGTCGAGCCAGCCAGCGCGCTCGATGCGGCGGGCGCACACCCCGCCAGCGCCGGAGAGCGCGGGGCCGATGCCGGCCTTCTCGGCGAGTGCGGGGTCGGTCGTGCCGCCGCCCGCGCCATCGACGAGCAGCTTGACCTCAAGGGTCGGGCACAGCGCCTGCACGGCATCGGCAGTCTCGGCGATCTCGCCGACCGACGTGCAGATGAGCGCCTTGACCTGCGCCGAGTCCAGCCGGTATTTGAGGCCGTCCTCCTTTAGCATGAACGTCGCCGGGACCATGACCGCGCCAAGCTTTTCCAGTGCGATCGCGGTGAACCAGAACTGGTAGTGGCGCCTTAGGATGACCAGGACCATGTCGCCGCGCCCGATCCCGAGCGAGGCGAGGTAGTTCGCCGTCTTGTCGCTCCAACGCTTGATGTCGCCGAAGGTGAAGTGGTGCTCCTCGCCCTCGGGGTTGCACCACACCATCGCTGGGCGCTCTGGCTCGGCTGTGGCTATGTCGTCGACGATGTCGTATGCGAAGTTGAAGTCGTCAGGGTATTTGAGGTCAAGCCTTTCGATAAGGCCGTCATCGGTATATACCTCGTCAACGTAGCGAAGGTTGATCTCTCGCATCTTGGTATCACCCGCCTTCGGGTTCAGGGTTTTTGGGTATGGGGTCTTTGAGCACAACGGCGATGAACGTGCACGGGGCTCCCCCGGCTGCGATCATTCCGTGGCCGCGGCCGGAGTCGTAATAGACTGCGTCCCCGGCGTGCAGCTCCTCCGTGTGGCCCCCGTAAGCAAAACGCAACGTGCCGCTCACGACGAAGTCGAACTCCTGCCCTTCGTGGCGCGACAGCGCGATAGGCGCATCCTGTGCATCCGCCTCGAACGGGGCCGTCACCAAGAAGGGCTCGGCAAGCTTGTTTTTGAAGGTCGGCGCCAAATGCAGGTACTCGAACCCGGCACGGCGTCTGATCGAAAGGCCCTGGCCGGCGCGGATGACCGAGTAGCCCGTAAGGTGCGGCCCCTCGCCGGTCAGCAGCTCTACGATATCGACACCGAGTTTCTCGGCACAGCGGTATAGCACGGTGAACGAGAGGTCCGACCCGCCTGCCTCAAGCACAGCGTAGGCATCCACGTCTATGCCGGCGGCCTCGGCCATCGCCTCCACCGTGAGGCCGGCATCCTCTCGAAGTGAGCGTATCCGACGCGCAACCTCGGAAATTTGCGGTTCCATGCGTCTCACCCTTCCTCACAATGGCGCGCCCGTTTTTGGGCGCATTTAGCGTGCCCCGACAGTGTGCTGCAAGCGCCCCGCACATGCATCGCGCAGTGCCCCGACAGCGTTTTCTAAGCAGCGCATCGCACGCCGCACTACAATGATCATAACCTGTTGCGGGACCTATCTCCAAGGCGACACGTGTGAGGAGCCTATATGCCTGTGCCCGATGTCAAGCCGTTTACCGTGGTCACCGGCCACTACGGCGTTGGCAAAACGAACTTTTGCATCAACCTTGCGCTCGACCTGGCCGAGCGCTACGAAGCCGTCATCGTCGTCGATCTCGACATCGTGAACCTGTACTTCCGCGTGTCGGACTACACCGACCTGCTTGCCGAGAAGGGCGTGCGGCTCATCGCGCCCATGTTCGCGGGGACCACGGTGGATGCCCCGTCGCTGTCTGCCGAGATCTACTCGGCGTTCGAGGCCCCTGGTGCGGTCATCTTCGATGTAGGCGGTGACGATGCGGGGGCGACTGCGCTCGGCCGGTTCCAGCGCGATATCGGGCAGATCGACCACGACATGCTCTATGTGGTGAACCGGTACCGCGACCTTACCGCCACGCCAACCGAAGCGGTGAGGCTCCTGAAAGAGATCGAGGAGGCATCGCGGTTAAGCGCGACCGGCATCGTCAACAACTCGCACCTCAAGCAAGAGACCACTGCTGAGACGGTGCTCGGCTCGGTCGGGTTTGCTTGCGAGACCGCACGGGTATTGGGGCTTCCGCTGGTGTGCACGACGGTCCCGGAGGGGTTGCGCGGCGTGCTGCCGGAGGGGCCGGTGCCGGTGCCGTTCGGATCGGGGCCGACAGCGCCCGCGTCGGCGCAAGCAAGATACGTGCAGAACGCGTATCATATTAAGACTTATGTTCGCACGCAATGGGAAGACCCGGAATGGGAAGGCCCATAGCCGGAAGACCCACAACAGGAGAGTTCACGGTCTGAAGACTCGGAACAGGAAAGCCCGCAGCCGGAAGACTCATAGCTGGAAGACCCGGAATGGCAGAAGGGGTGATGTACATGACGGCACAGATCATCGTGAACGAGAACTACTGCAAAGGATGCGGCCTCTGTATCGAGGTCTGTCCGCGTGGGATCATCGCCCTTAACCCCGACGTGATCACCGCAAAGGGCTATCATCCCGCCAAGCTGACCGATGAGTCCCGATGTAGTGCCTGCACGAACTGCGCCCTCATCTGTCCCGACGTGGCAATCACGGTTGAAAGGTAGTTGCTGATGACACCTGACACACCAAACACCGCGGGCACACCGGACACCGCAGGCACGCCAGGCACGCCAAACACTGCAGGTGCTGCGGGTGCCGCACCAGACACCGCGGGAGAAAAAGTCCTGATGAAGGGCAACGAGGCGATCGCCGAGGCGGCTATCCGTGCGGGCTGCCGCTGCTTTTTCGGCTATCCGATCACTCCGCAGACCGAGGTCGCGGCTTACATGTCCAAGCGCATGCCCAAAGAGGGGGGCACCTACCTGCAGGCCGAAAGCGAGGTCGCTGCGATCAATATGGTCTATGGGGCGGCCTCGGCGGGCGTGCGTGCGATGACATCGTCCAGCTCGCCCGGCGTGTCCTTGAAAAGCGAGGGCATCTCGTACATGGCCGGCTCCGATCTGCCCGGCGTGATCGTGAACATCCAGCGCGGCGGCCCCGGGCTCGGCGGCATCCAGCCATCGCAGGCGGACTATTGGCAGGCCACCAAGGCGATCGGCCACGGGGACTTCCACATGATCGTGCTCGCGCCGTCGACCGTGCAGGAGATGGCGGACTCGGTCTTTGACGCATTCGACCTGGCCGACAAGTACCGCACCCCGGTCATGGTGCTCGCCGATGGGATGCTCGGCCAGATGATGGAACCGGTCGTCATGCCCGGTCGCATTGCCGAGCTGCCCGACAAGCCCTGGGCGACCAACGGCCATAAAGGCAAACGCGAACGCACCGTGGCCAATTCGCTCTATCTCGTACCTGAAGAGCTGGAGCGCCGCAATGTCGAGCGGTTCGATCGCTACAACGCCATCCGCGCCACAGAGCAGCGCGTCGAGCAGTACCTGGTCGAGGATGCCGAGATCGTGCTAGTGGCCTTTGGCGCCTGCGCACGCATCGCCCGCAGCGCTGTGGGCAAGGCGCGCGAAAAGGGGATCAAGGCCGGTCTCATCCGCCCGGTCACCCTGTGGCCGTTCCCCGCTGACGCGATCGATGCCGCAGTGCGTTCCGCGACGGCGTTTCTGACCGTCGAGATGAACATGGGCCAGATGGTCGAGGACGTGCGCCTTGTGGTGGACGGTCGGCGCACGGTCGGGTTCTTCGGGCGCACCGGAGGTGTCATCCCGACACCTGCCGAGGTGCTCGATGCCATCGAGCGCATGGATCGGGGTATGTCCGGCGACGACTGCTCCGCTGAGCCAGAGCACATGGGAGGTGCCCGATGACAACGGTATTCAAGCGGCCCGCGGCCCTTACCGACCGGCAGTTCTCTTACTGCCCGGGCTGCTCGCACGGCATCGTCCACCGGCTGATCGCCGAGGCGATCGATGAGCTCGGCATCGAGGGCAAGGCCGTTGGCATTGCGCCGGTGGGCTGCTCGGTGTTCGCATACGAGTTCTTCAGCTGCGATATGGTGCAAGCGGCCCATGGCCGGGCACCTGCGGTGGCCACCGGAATCAAGCGGGCCGTACCGGGCAGCATCGTGTTCTCATACCAGGGCGACGGGGATCTCGCGTCCATCGGCATGGCCGAGACGATCCATGTCGCAAGCCGTGGCGAGAAGATAACGGTCATCTTCATCAACAACGCGATTTATGGCATGACCGGCGGGCAGATGGCTCCCACCACCCTTCCCGGGCAGGTGACCCAGACCAGCCCGCTCGGTCGTGACGTGGAGATCGCCGGCTACCCCATACGCATCTGCGAGCTGCTTTCCACGCTGGACGGTGTCGCCCTCGCAGAGCGCGTCTCGGTGGACACGCCCCGAAACATCCGAACCGCAAAGAAGGCCGTCAAGAAGGCGTTTGAGTACCAGGCCGAGGGCTTGGGCTACACGATCGTCGAGGTCGTGTCGACCTGCCCGACCAACTGGGGGCTGTCACCTGTGGAGGCTCTCGGCTGGCTGAACGAGAACCTGCTGCCGTACTACCCGCCCGGGGTGTACCGAGACGTGAAGGCCGAGGGGTTTGCGAATGCCGCCGAGGCATCGGCTGCGCGTTTGGCTGCCAGCTCGGTCGCGGATCCGACCGCTGGGAAAGATGCCGAGGGAGGCGGGTGCAATGGCTGATCAACTCAATGTGCTGTTGGCCGGTTTTGGAGGCCAGGGCATACTTTTTGCCGGCAAGCTTATCGCCGAGGCGGGGCTCATCGACGGTCGCGAGATATCGTGGCTGCCTTCGTACGGCCCCGAGATGCGTGGCGGCACTGCGAACTGCAGCGTATGCCTGTCCGACGAGCCGATCGGCTCGCCGCTTGTGCTTGAGCCAGACGTGCTTGTGGCGATGAACCAGCCTTCGCTCGACAAGTTCATCGGCCAGGTGGTGCCCGGCGGGACCGTGATCCTCGACAGCGTGATGATCGCTACCGTGCCCGAGCGCGACGATGTCACCATAATCGAGCTGCCTGCGACCCGACTTGCCGAGGATGCAGGCCTCAAAGGGCTTGCCAACGTGGTCTTGCTCGGCAGGGTCCTCAAAGAGACCGGTTTTTGCGCGGCAGAGACGCTCGACAAGGCGCTTCAAAAGTCGGTGTCGCCAAAACGTCAGCACCTGCTTGAGCCCAACAGGAAGGCGCTCTCGCTCGGCGCAGGCGGGTAGTTGGCTTTGGGCGACGGCGAAAACGCTCAGGGCAGGGAAATAGAGGCCGAGGGCCAGCGCCCAGAGGCCGAGGGCCAGCTTCTTGCGGCGCTGGAGAATTACCGCACGCTCGCAGAGGCAGATCCCGATACCTGTCTGCCTGATGTGGCGCGGGTGCTTTGCGACCTCGCTCTTCTGCATGGCAATGATAACCGGTGCGAGGAGGCCGAGGCCGAGTGCATTGAGGCGCTAGAGATCTATCGTGCGCTCGCAGATGCAGGCCCCGGCACCTATCTGCCTGATGTGGCGCGTGCGCTCAGAGCGCGTGCGTGGCTGCATGACAAGAACGGCCGGTATGAAGAAGCCGGAGTCGCGTGTGCCGAGCTGCTGGAGATCTACCGCGTGTTGGCAGACACAGACCCCGACACATATCTGCCCAATGTGGCGCGTGCGCTTAGTGAGCTTGCTGTTTTACGCGAGGCGAGCAACCAGCACGAGGAGGCCGAGGACAGGCTCACCGAGGCGCTGGGGATTTATTTTGAGTTGGGGGCAGAGTATCTGCCCGAGATAGCGGGGACAGTGAGCGACCTCGCGTATGTGTTTGATGCAAGTGATCAGAACGAGCAGGCCGAAGAAGCGCGCATGACAGTGCTGGAGATGTACCGTGCGCTGGCAGACGCAAACTCCGATACCTATCTGCCTAATGTAGCAATGGCGCTTATCAGTCTTGGTGTTATGCACGAGGGCAATGACCGGCGCAAGGAGGCGGAAGCCGAGTTCGCCGAGGCGCTGCAGATCTATCGTATGCTTGCATACGCAGATTCGGGTGTCTATCTGCCGGGCGTGGCAGGGGCACTTATCGACCTCGCCAGGCTGAGTGCCGAGAACAATGAGCCCGAAAGGGCCAAAGGCAGGCTCACCGAGGCGCTGGGGATCTATCAAAAACTGGCGGAGACAGATCCCGATACCTATATGCCCGATGTGGAAATGGTACGCGGGTATCTAGGGGCAGGCTAGAGGTGCGCCGCGCTGGATGCAAGTCATGTCGTATTGGGGCAGGAAGGGGCTGCGATGACCGGGTTCAAAGAGATCGGGCTGCGCATCAGCGGCTTGCGGGAGGCATGTGATATCCCGCGTGAAGAGCTTGCCAGAGATCTGGGTGTGCCCCTTAAAACCTACGAGCAGTGGGAGGAGACCGGGGCGGACATCCCGATCTCGGCGATATACCATATCGCTAGCCGCTTTGGTGTCGACCTCACCGAACTGCTCACTGGAGACAAGGCGCATCTTGATACTTACCAGGTCGTGAAGGCCGGCCAGGGACTCACCGTCGATCGGTATCCGGGCTATCAGTACCGTGATCTTGCATGGCGCTTTGGCAAGAAAGTCATGCAGCCGTTGCATGTCATCCTGGACCCATCCGACGAGCCTGCAGCGCTGGTCACGCACTCCGGCCAGGAGTTCAACCTTGTGTTGTCAGGAATCATCATAGTGAGCTTTGACGACAAGGAGTTCGAGCTTGGCCCTGGTGACAGCATCTATTTCAACCCTCGCCACCCGCACGGGCAGCGCTGCGGTTCAGATGTTCCCGCCGAGTTTGTAACGATCATCATCGAGTAGCAAAAGCGCCACACAAAAGGACCATCACGTCGCAAAGCGCCACACAAAAGGACCATCACGCCGCAAAGCGCCACACAAAAGGACACAGTATCCATGGATCACCTACTCAAAAAATACTGCCCCCGCATCGAGTTCGACTCCTACGAGGATTTCGCCGAGAACTTCGTGATCGACATCCCGAAAAACTTCAATTTTGCTTACGATGTCGTCGACGAGTGGGCGCGTGTGGAACCGGACAAGCGTGCCTTGGTGTGGTGTGACGACAGCGGTGAAGAAAAGGTACTCACCTTCACCGACATCTCGGCGATGTCGGACCGACTTGCTAATGCCTTCACCGGCCTTGGAGTGAAAAAGGGCACCGTTGTCATGGTTGTTTTGCGCCGTCGCTGGGAGTACTGGGTGGTTGCCACGGCACTTTTTAAGATCGGGGCAATACTGATCCCGGCATCGTTACAACTCACCGCCAAAGACATCATATACCGAGCGAACAGCGCATCTGTGGAGATTATGGTCTGTGTTGATGATGATTATGTGATCGAGCAGGTGGAAGCTGCATTTCCAAAGTGCTCCACGGTCCGTGAGCGGGTGCTTGTCGCGGGCGAACGTGAGGGGTGGACGGGGTACGAGGGCCTGATCGCTACAGGTTCCGAGGTCTGGGAGCGCCCTTCGGGCGAGGCGGCAACCACGAACGAGGACACCCTGATGGTCTATTTCACCTCGGGCACCACAGGCTTTGCGAAGATGATCCGGCACAACCACACCCACCCGCTCGGCCATATTATCACCGCCCGCTACTGGCAACAGGTGCAGGAGGATACGCTGCACATGAGTGTCTCGGACTCCGGCTGGGCCAAGTTCGGGTGGGGCAAGATATACGGGCAATGGATCTGTGGGGCAACCATATTCGCCTACGATATGGACAAGTTCGTGCCCGTCAAACTGCTGGAGAAAATCCAGGAGTACAAGCTCACAACGTTTTGCGCACCGCCGACGATGTACCGGTTCATGCTCCAGGAGGATGTGCGCGCTTACGACCTGTCGAGCGTGGCGAACTTCACGACCGCTGGCGAGCCGCTCAACCCTGAGGTGACCAGGTGCTGGGAAGAGTTCACCGGCAAAAAGATCAGGGAGGGGTTTGGCCAGACAGAGAGCGTGGTGCTGCTGGCGACCTTCCCGTGGATCGAGCCCAAGCCAGGCTCGATGGGCAAGCCGTCGCCACTTCACCGCATAAAGCTCATCGGCGAGGATGGGCGCGAGTGTGAGGACGGCGCGGAGGGCATGATCTGCGTGACCGGGCTCAAAGAGCACTATCCGCCGGGATTGTTTGTGGGTCACTACAAAAACTCCGAACTCACCGCAGAAGCCGTGGGAAGCGGCATCTACAACCTGGGGGACGTCGCATGGCGCGACTCGAGTGGCTACTATTTCTTTGTGGGCAGGAATGACGATGTCATCAAATGCTCGGGCTACCGGATAGGGCCGTTCGAGGTGGAGAGCGCGCTCATCGAGCATCCTGCGGTCGTGGAGTGCGCGGTTACCGCAGCACCCGATTCGATGCGCGGGCTTGTCGTCAAGGCGACTTGCGTGCTCGCCCAGGGGTGGAGGCCGAGCGACGAGCTCGTCAAGGAACTCCAAAACCACGTGAAGCAGACGACCGCCCCTTACAAATACCCGCGCATCGTCGAGTTCGTTGACGAGTTGCCCAAGACGGTCGGCGGCAAGATCAAGCGCAAGCAGATCCGTCACAAGGACGGGGTCTTCGACTAAGGGGATGGAAACAGGCTAATCGGTGGCGAGCAAGCTATCCGTCCACATCTCGCACTGGCCGATGACGGTGGCAATCGCATCCTCTACGCCTTCCGGTGGGTACCTATACTTTTTTAGAAGGCGTTTGACCATACGGCGCATCCCAGCTCGTGCAGATTCTTTTTTCTGCCAGTCGATAGTACGGTTCTTGCGGAGAAGATCGGTAAGCTCTCGGGTCATTGCCACAAGCTCATCGTTTTCGTAGAAATCCTTGATGGCAGATGGCTTTGTGAGTGCATCGTAAAACGCTAGCTCTTCGTCGGTCAGCCCTAGAACGTTGCCTTCTTCATGAGCTACCTGCATCTCCTGAGCCATCTTCATCAATTCGGCGATAACCTCCTCATTAGATAACATTCCATTGAGGTAGGCTTTCATGGCGCGAGACAGCATCTCGGAAAATTTTTCCGATTTCACGAGATTGGTTTTGCGATAGGACGATACCTGTTCGGCAAGTAGCTTCTTGAGAATCTCAACCGCGAGGTTGCGCTCTTTCATTTTAGAGATTTCCTCAAGGAACTTCTGATCGAAAAGCGAAAAGCCTGCGTCAATATCAGAGAACAGATTAATAACGCCTTCGCTCTGAATGCTTGCTTTGAGCAGTTCGTTGACGCGGGCGTTTATCTCTCTCAAAGAAAGCGGCTTGCCCTCGCCAGTGATACGCGTAAGCAATGTGCGGACAGCTTCAAAGTAAGCAGCCTCAAGCCTCTGTTCGCTGTTTAACAAACTGCGGCAAAGCGACAGTGCCTGACGCAGAAGCATTGCCTCTTTGATGAAAGCATCTTTGCGAGCTTCGGTTTCTCCGTTTGGCAGGGTGGCGCCATAAACAAAGTCCGCTTGCTCTGCGACCATCTTAGGCGAGCCATGCTTATAATCTGAAAAATCGACCATCTGATTTTGGGCAGGCGCGCCTGGCTTTTCGACCGCCATCAGGTGGTTCAGACCGCCACTGATCGCCTTGGCACGGTCGAGGTCGGATGCGGTTTTTTTCAGAAACATGGAATAGCTGTAGCCATGCATCAAGTTGCGGCAGACTTCGAGTTTCTCAATGAATTTGGGCAGCGCGGTTCTTGCAATATCCATGTCGCCGTAATTACTTTTGTCGCGGTTGGTGTAGTCGTTCATTGCTTGTCTTAGAGCGGATGCGATACCTACGTAATCTACGACCAGGCCACCCTCTTTTTCTTTGTAGACCCGGTTAACACGGGCGATGGCTTGCATTAGATTGTGCCCCGTCATTGGCTTATAGACATACATGGTTGCAAGCGACGGCACATCAAAACCTGTCAGCCACATATCCACTACGATGGCGATCTTCAGTGGATCCTCATCAGTTTTGAATTTTTCCGCCGTCTCGTCACGATAACGCTTGTTTCCAATAACCTCGCGCCACTCTTCCGGATCGTTGTTTCCAGAGGTCATCACCACGGCAACCTTCTCTGTCCACCTGGGACGCATCTCCAGAATCTTACGGTGGATGTCCATCGCAATAGAGCGTGAGTAAGCGACAATCATGGCCTTGCCAGTAAGCTCGTTTTCGCGGTTCTCCTCGTAATGTTTGATGATGTCCTCGCAGAGGGCAGTCAAGGTTTCGTCTGCGCCAAGGATGCTATCAATCTGTCCGAGTTCCTTCTTGCTTTTCTCGAGGGCATAAGGCTCGGCATTCTGCGCCATGATGTCGTACTCGGCATCTATGAGAGCA
>Ga0123353_10001651_pt1 | contig 27439 bp, 19 predicted proteins | sample TergutLab28metaG_3_FD_92763 | JGI IMG/M metagenome (GOLD analysis project Ga0123353, IMG submission 92763) | Labiotermes labralis P3 segment gut microbial communities from Petit-Saut dam, French Guiana - Lab288 P3 | ecosystem: Host-associated > Arthropoda: Insects > Digestive system > Gut ...
CCGGGCCGCCGAAAACAGGGGCGTCCGATACGCTTCCCCTATGGCGTCGAGGTCCGCGCCACGCGCCTTCAACCACTCCAGAACATCAAGATGACCATTCTCAGCCGCCAGATGCATCGGCGTCTGACAACAGCCGTTCTGGGCGTTAATGTCAATTTCCGCGTCCCGCTCCTCCAGCCATTCCAGCACATCAACCCGGCCGTCCATGGCCGCGAAGTGCACCAACGTCCAATCCTCCTCCCACTCGTCCGTAATTTTTTCCTCGATCCGCCGCTGCCCCGCCTTCACCCACTCCTCGACCGTTACCGCCGCCCGTTTGCCCGTTATAGCACCCAAGGCCACCGAACGATACATGACGGCCCGCGTACCATTTTGCGGCCCAGCCTGCTCCACGGCGATTTGCGACTCGTCCAGTTCCTCGACGGCGGGTTGTGATGTGTTCGATGCCTCAACGACCTGCGATTCGTCGAACTCCTCTGCCGTTTGCGATGTGTCCGGCGGCTCAACGGCCGACCACTCGTCCGGCGGCCCGACGGACTCTATAACCATTGAATCCACAACAAGTTGCGACTCGACCACCGACTTCTCGGCGGCTTGCGACTCCTCCACGGACCGGCAGGCCGTCCCCATCACGACCATCGCCACCGCAACCATCACCGCGGCCGCAGAGATCAGGCGGCTGGTGCGGACAACCATCTTGATGGCCATGACGCGTCCCCTTCCTGAACTGAATATGTATCCATCACCCCGGACCGAATTCATTTTTCATAACACCAATCAACGACTCACGTTATCGCCGGCGTCGTTCCTTACCTTGTGGCGGGTGGCTGGTGGCTGGGGCGGGTGGCTTTTCCGTCACTTCCCGTTCCGGGCCCGATGTTCCGCCAGCACGCGTTCTTCTTTGGCCAGCACCCAGTCGTGATCGGTCATCATTTTCGCCAGTTGTTTGAACGTAACCCTCGGCGCCCAGCCGAGTTGCTCGCGGGCCTTGGTGGGGTCGCCCAGGAGCAGCTCCACCTCGGCAGGCCGGAAATACCGCGGGTCGATCTCGATGTATTTTCGCCAGTCCAGCCCCAACGAACCGAACACCTCCTCGGCGAACTCCTGCACCGAGTGCGTCTCGCCCGTGGCGATGACAAAATCGTCAGGCTTCTCCTGCTGGAGCATCAGCCACATCGCCTCCACGTAGTCGCCGGCGAAGCCCCAGTCGCGTTTGGCGTCGGTGTTGCCCAAAAACAGCTTGTCCTGCAACCCCTCCTTGATCCGCGTGGCCGCCCGCGTGATTTTCCGCGTCACGAACGTTTCGCCGCGGCGGGGGCTTTCGTGGTTGAACAAAATGCCGTTGCAGGCGAACATGTCGTAGCTTTCGCGATAATTCACGGTTTGCCAGTAGCTGAACACCTTGGCGCAACTGTACGGGCTGCGGGGGTGGAACGGCGTCGTCTCTTTTTGGGGCACTTCGCGGACTTTGCCGTACATTTCGCTGCTGGAGGCCTGGTAGAACCGCGCGGGCAGTTGACAGTCGCGAATGGCTTCGAGCAGCCGCAACGTGCCGAGGGCGCCGACGTCGACAGTGTAGACCGGCTGATCGAAGCTGACGCGGACGTGCGACTGGGCGGCCAGGTTATACACCTCGTCGGGGCGGCAGGCGGTGAGAATCTGCCGCAAACCGGCCGAGTCGGTCAAGTCGCCATAATGTAAAAACAATCGGCTTTTCGGGTTATGCGGGTCGGTGTAAATCCCGTCCAGCCGCGACGTGCTGAACGAACTCGACCGCCGCACAATGCCGTGCACCTCATATCCCTTGGCCAACAAAAACTCGGCCAGGTAACTGCCATCCTGCCCGGTAATGCCCGTAATCAACGCTTTTTTCGCCATATCCATGGTTCTCCACGTGTCGCGGCGGCCTGGAAGCCGTTACGATACGCAACAGTAAATTATCGTCCACCGATCGGGGGAAACTTAACGGCAAACGCGGCACGTTCACGGGAAGCCCGCCAGCGTTCGACCCACCGCGGTTTATGCAAACCCTCTCGTTCATTCACTCCGCAATTTTCCCGGCTGAGGAACACGGATGAAAAAATTTTTCACCGTTCTCAACGCACGATATACGCCCAGAAGATTCGTCTTCGCCAGAAGGATCACCAGGGGATAAAATATCTTGCACTGCCAGCGAACGTCGGACCGCAAAATAAGCGGTATCTCGCGGAAAGAGGTTGTTCGTTTCACATACGCGACGGTCATGGAAAGTTCCTTCCTGTCGGGATATTCCTGCCGCAGCGTGAATACATAATCTCCCATTTTTTTATAGAAAAATTGGCCGGTAATCGCCCCGGGATAGAATCCATGCCCTTTCAGGAAATTTTCGACCATTTCATACACAACGATTGAGGTGGAAAACATTCTCCGCCGACGAGCGGCCGAACCGGGACTCTGACGGTAATGATATAACACGTCGTTCAGATATCCCGGATTCCGCGACAGGCAAATCACCATCCAGTGAAAAAGACAATCCTCACCATGGACGATTCCCGCCGGAAATCGGATATTGTTGTCCTGTAGCAGCCGTCGCCGGCTCAATTTGGCGTAGGGCGAGATCACCAGACTGGTCAGAAATCGCAGCTTTTCCAGGTGGCGCATCTCGGAAGAAAACGTTTTTTTCCGCTGCGGCCTGCCACGCGCGTACGTCCCGTCTTCCAAAAGTTTGTCGAAGTCGAAGACGACCAGGTCGAGGCCTTCCGCGGCCGCCTTCCGATAGGTTTTCTCGCAAAGTTCCCTGTCCGCAATATCGTCGGCGTCCACGAACAGAATAAATTCCCCCCGGGCCGCGTCAAGCCCCGTGTTTCGGGCAACCGAAACCCCTTCGTTCCGCTTGTCGATGACACGCAGCCGCGAGTCGTTGGCTTCATAGTCTCGCAGGATTCCAAGCGACCCGTCTTTGGATCCGTCATTGACGCAAATGACTTCAATGTCGCGCAACGTCTGGCCCAGCACGGAGTCCAGGCACTCGCGCAGATACGCTTCCACGTTGTACACGGGAATAATAACGGAAATCAATGGATCGTTGTCGTTCATCGGTGCTTTCCCGGAAGCGTCGCGGAGGGACGTTTTTTCAACTTACTCTACGTTCGGATTCTACCGAAAAACACCACCCGCCACAAGCCACGAGGGGTGAATTCCTTGGACGAAACCCGAATGATTTTTGTCATAACATCCGCCTGTAACTCCTGTTATCGCCGCCGTGCCGTACCCTGCGTCTTGTGGTTTTTCGTCTATTTTCCGCTCCTGGACCGATATTCAGCCACCGCCCCGCCTGCCCAACTCCTCCCCCGTCCCCACACCCGATGAGGCCGCCAAACCCTCCGGTAAACCATCGTCCAACGGGCTTGGCCATCTTAATTTTTACACCGCATAACGCCGATAACGCAAACAGAGTTGCCCGCGGGACAGGAATTGAATACGATACACAACCCATGAAAAATGGGTTCTCGCCGACACCACCGGCCGCTTGGCGGGCAGTCCGAGACGTGCCGCGATGCACAGAGAAAAAACATGAATATCCTGTATGTAAACACGATCGTCATCGACCCCATCAAGGGAGGTCTCGAGAGGAACACGGTCGCTCAGGCGAATTATTTCGAGAAGGTGATGGGATACAAGACCTGGTTTCTCGGGGCCCAGGACGAAACCATGCAGGCCGACGCGAGAAGGCAACACTACCTGCCCCTCGCCGACGTGAGAAACATTCGCGCGCCGGAGAATGTGGAGTTTTTCAAGAATTTCCTGAAGGAACACCACATTGACGTGGTGATCAACCAGGTGGGCACGTGTAAGAACGTCAGCGGCCTGGCCTACCATGCCCGTTCCGTCGGCGTCAAGCTCATCTCCGTCTTTCGTCGTTCGATCCAAAGCCACGTCGAGCATGCCCGCTACTTTAAATACGAGGCGTTGAAGAAGCGCCACCTGGGATTCATGGCGCCGCTGTTATCCCTGGGAATTGCCAAAAAAATCCTCTTGTCGCGTTATCGGCGAGATCACAAAAAACACTACAAAAATTTATGCGCCAACAGCGACAGGCTGATCCTGCTGTCGGAGCGATATAAACCCCATTTCGCCGAATGTATCGAGGAGGCGTGTCCCCCGAATGTGATCGCCATACCCAACCCCTATCCATTCGCCGAAACCGGCGCGGTCGACTTGTCATCGAAGGAAAAGGAAATATTGTTTGTCGGGCGATTCAACTTCCCCTACAAGAGGGTGGACCTGGTCGTCCGTATATGGGCGAAGCTGTTCCGGGATTTTCCCGACTGGAAACTCCGCATGGTGGGAAACGGCCCGGAGTTCGACAATATGGTGAACCTGGCGAAAAAACTGAAGGTGGAACGATTGATCTTCGAGGGGTTCAAACCGGCCGAGGAGTTTTACAGGAAAGCGTCTCTGTCCATGCTGACATCGACGTCCGAAGGGTTTCCGATGGCGTTGGTGGAAGCCCTGGGCGCGGGATGCGTTCCGTTTGCCTTTCATTCGTTCGCCACGGCCTTCGATATCATTGACGACGGAAAGAACGGGGTCCTGGTCAAACCGTTCGACTGCGGCCTGTACGCGAAAAAATTGGCGCATCTGATGAGAGACGACGCCCTGCGCCGCCAAATGGCCGCCAACGCCATGGAAAAAGCCAAGGAGTTTGCCGCCGAAAAAGTCTATGGAAAATGGATCGCCGTAATCGAAAGCCTGTGCCCGCGAGCGAAAACATGAGTCCACCGGTTCGCTGCCCTCGAACGGGCCATGGCGTCCAGGCGTTTCCACAACTGTTTTCTACATGAAAAAAACGGAGAACCGTATGAATATCCTGTATTTGAATTATTTCGTCGTGGATCCTACCCGAGGCGGGATTGAGAGAAACACGGCCACGCAGGCGAATTATTTCGAAACGCTGGGACACAAAACATGGTATCTCGGATTTCCGGATGAAACCATGCAGGCCGACGCAAACCGGCAGCGTTACTTTCCCGTCATCCTCTCGAAAAACCGTTGCGACGCTCCGGAAAATGTGGAGTTTTTCAAAAACTTCCTGAAGGAACACAAGATTGACGTGGTCATCAATCAGAATGGGCTTGTGAAAGGCGTCAGCCGCCTGGCCTTTCACTGCCGGTCCGTCGGCGTCAAGCTATTGTCGGTCCTCCGCGGTTCGATCAAGAGCCGCGTCGTGCACGCCCGTTACTATAAGTACGCCGCGTTGAAAAAACGTCATCTTGGTTTCGCGGCGCCGCTGTTGTCGCTGGGAATTTCCCAAAAACTCCTGTTGGCGCTTCATAAACGGAAATATGGAGACCACTTCAGGGATTTGTGCGCCTACAGCGACAGAGTGATCCTGCTTTCGGAACAGTATAAGTCCGAACTCACCGAATATGTCGGAGCCAGAGAGTGTCCCCCCAATGCGATCGCCATATCCAATCCCTATCCGTTCGCCGAAATCGGCGCCGTGGACCTGTCGTCAAAGAAAAAAGAAATATTGTTTGTCGGGCGCTTCGATTACCCCCCATACAAACGAGTAGACCTGGCCGTTCGGATATGGGCGAAACTGTTCCGGGATTTTCCCGACTGGAAATTCCGCATGGTGGGGAACGGCCCGGAGTTCGACACGACGGTGAAACTGGCGGAAAAACTGAAGGCGGAACGCATCATCTTCGAAGGATTCAAGCCATCCGAGGAGTTTTATAAGAACGCTTCTCTTCTCGTGATGACATCGGTGTCCGAAGGTTTTCCGATGACGCTGGTGGAAACCCTGGGCGCGGGCTGCGTTCCGTTCGCCTTTCAGTCCTTCGCCTCCGTCGTCGATATCATTGACGACGGAAAGAACGGGGTTTTGGTCAAACCGTTCGACTGCGGCCTGTACGCGAAAAAACTGGCACACCTGATGAAAGACGACGCCCTGCGCCGCCAAATGGCTGCCAACGCCATCGAAAAGGCCAAGGAATTTGCCGCCGAAAAAATCTATGGAAAGTGGATCGCCGTAATCGAAAGCCTGCTCCCGCGGACGAACGCCTGAACGGACAGGCCATGTTCGTCCATCACGATTCCGCCGGCGGCGAAGGAACGGCCGGCGGCGAGGGAACGGCCGGCGGCGAAGGAACGGCCGGCGACTTTTTCCTTGCCTGCAAGATGAGCGCCTTCACTTCCTTCCCCAGGCCGATATACCAGGCGAAGAAGGCATGCGCCAAAGCGACGGCCGCAAGTTCCACACCCAGAACGATCAATCCTGGACTCGAAGGGAAGACAAACCGCCGAAGTCCCAGGCACACAACCAGCGTCAACAGTCCGGGCAGGACCGGCCTGATGTACACCTTGTTGAAATACTCGGAAAGGCGATACGAGAACAGTTTCGCGTAAACCCACGGGAGAAAAACCATGGTTCGAAGGATTCTGGCCGTGGTGATCCACAACGCGACTTCCCAAAGCCCCCAGCCCCAATAGGCCGTCCCCAGATACGTCCCCGCCACCGCCACGACCGCCACGACCACCATACTGTAGGCATTATGCATGATCGTGCTCGCGCCAAGAGCCAGATTACTGCTGACCCCCTGAATGCTGCCAAAGACACCTCCCACGATCATGACAATCACGACGGAACTTGTCCAGGTGAAATCGTTTCCCAGCCACACGCGTAAAACGTCCTGAATGAAAAAAAACACGACAAAAATAAAACCGTAACTGATGCACGCGACGAGCTGCCCCATCTGGATCGACCAGCGTCCGACATTTTTGCCGCCCGTTTCAACCAGGTCGCGGCCGGCCAACGGAACCAGCGGCAATGCGATCTGTCCCAATACCGCCGCCAGATACGTGGTCATGGTGACGGCAGGCGTAAAGAAGGCAACCATCTCCTTGCCAAGCGTTTTTCCGATAATCATCACGGAAAACTGGATGGTGATGATCGCGCCAACGTTGCTCAACATGGAATAGACGCTAAACGTAAAGAGGGAAGGCAGGCGCGACCACGTGACTTTCGTCGGCGAGAAAAAAACAACGCCGCGTCCATGCAGGCGAAAACTGTGCCACATGATCAGCAGGTAACTGCATACGCTTCCGACCAGCATCGCCACACCAAGCATGACGAGCGACGGCGTAAAAACGTTATACAGAAAAAACAGCATCCCAAGCCGCAGCCAGTTCAGGAGAATGCCGTTCAAGTTCGTCAAATCGTATCGGCTGCTCGCCATGACGATGCTGCCATACACGATGGAATGGAAACTCAGGAAAAACGTGAATCCCATGCAATAAAGCAGGGTCCTGGTTTCGAGCTGATGAACGGGGGCAATCTCATAAAACCGGATAAACAGCGGAGCCCCCGCGACAATGATCAACCCGCCGACAAGTCCCAGGCCTCCCAGCAGAAGCTGCGCCGTGCTGGAAAGAACGGCCATTTCATTCTGATCTTTCTTGGCAATGGCCTGCGAAAAAAAGCGAAGAAGGGCCGGTTTCATCCCCAGGCTCAAAAACTGTAACAAGGTGGTGGCAAACACGGCCAAAATACTGATCGCATACACTTCCCTGCCGAGGTGGCTGAGGTTGTAGGGAAGCATGATAAATCCGACAATCGTCGTCGAGAGCTGCGCAAACCATCCGGAAAAGGTGTTTCGGATAAACTGTCGTTTCACTGTTGACATGACATTCCCGCCCGTGGGGCATTGGCCACGTTATGCAGGGTAAATTCAGATCCATCGGCGGGCAGCGTACACCGAACTAACCGAGTCAAAAACGTTGTAAAACCAAGCCACATCTCATGCGTTCCCTGTGTTCCATCGTGTTGATCGGCTTTTCGGCGGTTTCGGTTCACCATTTTCCGTCAACGGCGGCAGGCGGCAGGCTATTTTTACGTCGTGGACCATGCCGTGTTCACCGAACGCCGCCCTGCCGGTGTCTGGCCAATTCGTCAGAATCGTTATCAATTTAATTTGACGGTAGATTAATCGTTCCTGAGGTCGAATGCAAGGTTTTTCTGGGCGGTTGGACGAACAGGGTGCACGTTACCTTACTCCGGCAGGTTGTCGCCGAAGGCGATGGCGATGGCGGAGGAGACGTCCACGTCGAACGTCAGCCGGCCGTCTTTCCAGGTGAATTTTAGCGGCTGGGCGTTCGGTTGGTCGGAAGCGAGCAGCACGACGCGGGTGGGGGCTTTTTTTACGTCCGTAAGGGTAACGCGCAAGCCGGTTTCCGCAACCAGCGGCTTCATTTTTTCGTTGGGCAGCGTGCACACGACCAGCGTGTTGCCGCGGTCGTCGAACAGCCGCGTGGAGACCGCCCGCGCCGAAGCAAGTTCCTTGCTCGGCTCGCCTGCCGCATACTCCACGTTGACCATCGCCTTGGGCAGCAGGTCGCGGGCGGTCCCGGTCAGCGGCTGACTGGCCCAGCCTTCCAAAAAGCCCTGACCCCGGTTCTTCGGCAGTATGACGCCGCGGCCTTTACCGAAGGAGGTGACCTTCATGTTATTAACGTCCCCCTGCACCTTGTCACCGACGACCTTATCCAGACCGAACCCCGGCGAGGCCAACGGTTTACCGTCGCCGTCGGTCAACGGCTTGCCGAAACGGTCCAGACTGGCGAAACCTTCCTCCACAATCAGCACGCCGCCGGACTCCACGAAATTCTTCAGCCGGCTGGCCATCACCTCGTCCATCATCACCGCCGAGGGCAGAATGAGCACCTTGTGGCCGATTGCTTCGTCGTGAATCCGGTCCATGAGCAGCACGTCGGCGTCCAGCCGGAGGTCGCGAACGGCGGCGTAATAGCCCTGGAAATTGTGGTGAACCCCCGAGGTTCGCGACAGTTTTTCCGACGTCGCTCCGGCATACAGCAGGCCGTCGGGGTCGGCGACGACGGCAACCGAGGCCGGCTCGGGGTTGAACCGCTCCAGTTGCACCCACTTGGCCTGCGCGGCGAAGGCTTTGACGGCGGCCGTTCGCGGATTGGCCTCGCCTTTGGTCAGGCTGAAACCGCCCGTGTCGCTCAGCCGCCACAGCGCGACGGCCTTGGCCCCGCCGGCGGCGTACGTCCACAGGTCGCGGTAGAGCAGGTCGCCCCGCTGTTCGGGCGTGAGGTCCTTGTGCGAGTCGTCGTACGTCTGGGCTTCGAGAACCCACACCGGCCGGGGGAATTCCGTCCCCGACACGGGCTGATTCGTTCGATACTTCCCGGCCGACCCGCGGGCCATCGCCATCGTGTATTCGCCGAACAGTTTCCCCGTCCACTGATTGGGATAAATGTCCACGCCCAGCACGTCCATCTGCTGGGCAATGCGATACATGTTGTCGCACCGATGGAATTGCCAGTTGTCCATCGGCCCGGCCAGGTTGGTGGTCAACGCCCACTGGCGTTGCGGCAGAATTTTCCCCGCCGCCCCGTATTCCCACTGCATCCATTTCACGATCGCGTCGGATTGGAAACGTCGCCAGTCGAGCATGACGGCCAATTCGACGGGATCGGTGATCGGCGGCAGTTTGGCCGGCGGCGAGATGTCGTCCAGCGATTTGTACGAACTGCCCCACCGCTGGTTGAGCGTCTTGAGCACCTCCGTTTCCTCTTGCTCCTTGTTGACGGCCCCGCGACGGATCGTCGGTCCATACCGCTGCACGAGCCACTCGCGGAAACTCGCGATGGAGCGCGGGTTGTAGTCGTAGAGTTTTCCGTCCTGCCAGAACAGGCCCGGTTCGTTGTGCAGAATGACGCCGATGACGTTGGTTCGGTCCTTCATGGCCGCGAGGTACTTGGCGTATTCGGCGTAGAGTTCGTTTTTGAAATCCTCTCCGGTGGCGGCGTAGGAGAACTGCGGCCAATCGTTTCCGCCGGTTTTGACCGACCAGGAGTTGCGGTCTTCCTTTCCGGTCCCGCCGGCCTGGTCGAAGAAGTAGTAATCGGTGTACTTGAAATAGTTCGCGGGCACCCAGTGGCTGCCGAGTTGGAGCAGCAGGTGAATGCCGCGTTCTTCAAGCTGTTTGGCCTTTTTGGAATGGCTTTCGACGGCCCAGGCCCCGCCGCCGCCGTTGATGCGGGCGAAGTTGATGCCCATGTCGGCCGCCTGTTTTTCGACGGCCTCGGAGGCGTCCGCGGGCCAATCCGCACCGATCAGAAACGGCAGCGTCTTCGTCGCCGGCGCGGCCGCCGGTCGAGTCGTCTGCGCCGCCACGCCGGTTACAATCAGCAACGCCGCAAGAATGGTCATGATCATGCGAAGCATAACAGTCTCCCGTGCCGCGGGCGTCCCGCCCGCGCAACCGTGAATATAGACAAAGTTTTCATCCAGCCTGCCGACGCAACCGCGCGCCGGCGTGGGCGTCAACGACCCGCATGACAAAACATCCAGCCAACCTCGCCGCGGGCAGGATGCCCGCGGGACACGCGGGCGAGACGCCCGCGCCACGAATACCGCGCCACGAATACATTGAACCTTTTGTCCACTTAGCGTACCATAAAAATATGAGACATTTTCCAACACATTCCGCGCACAACGTTTTGCAACGCAAACAGGCCGAGCCACCGCGAAACGCGTTACGAACACCAACGTCCTTCTCCGCGTCTCCGCGTCTGGGCGTCCCCGCGTCGATTCTCCTGCTGGCGCTGTTCCTCGGCGCAACCTCCGCGAATGCGCAAACCACCCAGCCCGCCGGCCCAGCAAAAACCTTCGCCCCGCTGGAGAAGAAGGCCGTGCCGGAACGCGTGAAGAACGCCCTGACGTTCACCGACGACGAAGCCCGCGTGCTGAGCGACATTCACGACGGCTCGAGGCAGGAACCCGCCGTCGACGCCGCCCTGCCGATCCTGATCGCCCGAGTCGCCGAGATCGGGCCGCTCACACCACGCGAACTCGAACGGCTCGAAACCGTCCACGTCTCCACGCTCCGCGACGCGCCCGAAGCGTTCCGCTTCCACCCCGTCCAGGTCGACCTGTTCGTCTACCGCGCGCGGAAAGTCTCCAGTTCCAACGGACTGCGGGCCATCCGACACCTCGACGGAGAACACGCCGGCGATCCCTACGTCCCCGACGACGCCACCGTCTGGGAACTCACCGCCACCGAACGCGACAAACTCTCCGAGGTCCATAAGTACCCGCTCATCGTCTACACCACCTTCGACCCCACACCGTCGTTCGGACCGCCCAACTCCGAAAAAAACGGCCTGTACACCTACGAGACCGGACGCGTCCTCCAGGGGCCGGCCATCTTCTACCGCGTGTGGTCCGGCACGGGCGACCGCGACAAGGCCGTGCACGATTACCCCGTCATCATCATGTGGCAGGACACGACGGAGAAAGTGACCACCCCCACCGTGCTGATCGTCAGCGGACTGCTGGTCATGGTGGCGGCCGGCCTGTGGATGTGGATTCGCAAGGGGTTCCGCCGGATCAAGACAACGCACTTCACCGCCCCCGTCGGCCCGCCGACACCGGAACAGGAAGAGGCCGCCGCCGATATCGACCCCGAACTGCGAAAGGCCGTCGAGGAGTACAAGCGGGAACAAAACCACGGACAACCGCCCGTCGTGGACGGACCGGTCGACCCGGCCCTGCGGCAGGCCGTCGAACAATGGAAAAAGGAACGACACCATGACAACGACCAACGTCCCCGTTGAACTCGGCGCCCGGAGTTACGAGGTCCGCGTGGGCGCGGGCCTGCTGGCCGAACTGGGCACATTCGCGCGGGAGGCCCTCGGCGGTGAGGAAACCGCCCCGGCCCGCGCCGTCGTGCTGACCGACTCCACCGTCGCGCCGCTGTACGCCCAGTCCGCCGTCGATGCCCTGAACGCCGATGACTGCCCCGCCCAACTGCTGGAATTCCCCGCCGGAGAACCCAACAAAACCCTCGCCACCTACGGAGACCTCATCGACCGCCTGCTGCGGCTGACCCCGCCCATCGACCGGCGGACGCTCATCGTCGCCGTCGGAGGGGGCGTCACCAGCGACATCGCCGGGTTCGTCGCGGCCACCGCGCTGCGGGGGCTGGACTGGATCGTCTGCCCCACCACCATGCTCGCCGCCGTCGATGCTTCCGTCGGCGGAAAAACCGCCGTCGATCATCCCGCCGGCAAAAACCTCATCGGTGCCTTCCATCAGCCGCGCGGTGTGCTCGTCGACGTGCGGACCTTCGCCACGCTGCCCGAACCGCAGTTCATCGACGGCCTGGCCGAGTGCGTCAAGCACGCCGTCATCCGCGACCGCTTCCTCATGGAATTCATGGAGGACAACGTCGCCGCCATCGCCAAATGGGACGAAGACGTGCTCGTCGAGCTGATCGCCCGCAACGTCGCCGTCAAGGCGGAGATCGTCTCCGGCGACGAACGGGAGTCCGGCGAACGGGCCTTGCTGAACTTCGGCCACACGATCGGCCACGCGATCGAGACGCTGGTGGGATACGAGCGGATCGGTCACGGGGCGGCCGTGTCGCTGGGCATGGTGGCCGCGTGCGAGTTGGCGTGTTCGCGGGGGTTGCTCGAGCGCGAAGCCGGCGGCCGCATCCGCCGCCTGCTGACGAAACTCGGCCTGCCGGTGAGGTTCGCGGACTTGAAAAACACGCCGCGACCCGCCGTGGCGGACATCTGGACCACCATGCAGCACGACAAAAAAACCCAGGCCGGCCAGGTGCGGATGGTCCTCCCCGTCATGCTCGGTACGGCCGCCATTTTCGACGACATCACCCCCGAACACATCGCCGCCGCCGTCGGGGCGCTGTAGCGACGAACATCGGTCACGTCGCGCGCAATTTATACACGTGCTGCAAAATCGCCTCCACGCTGTCGAGTTCGGGAGCGACGGCCATCACGCGGTCGACCAGCGCCAGGGCGTCGGCGCGGCGTTCGCCGAGTTGGACCAGCACGGCGACGGCCTCGCTGGCGGACTCCGAAAGCGACGGCGGGGCCGACGACACGACCGTACCACTGGTCGCGAAGGCCTCCACCTTGCCCGACAGTTCGGCGATGATCTGCTCGGCCGTCCGCTTGCCGATTTCCGGCAGTTGCGTCAGAAAGCGGCTGTCCTTGGCCGCGATGGCGGCGGCGATTTCCCCCACCGGCCTGGCCAACGCCCGCAACGCCTTGCGGTTTCCGATGCCCTTGACCGTCGTGAACAGCCGAAAAAACGCCCGGTCCTCCGGCGACAAAAACCCGATCAGCCGCGGCGTCTGCGCCCCGTGCGACGGGTCGCCCTCGAGGTAATGTATCGTGTGCAGCACCACATCCTTGCCGATCCGCCCGCCCAGCCGCTCCATGTCCGCAGCCGGCAACAGCACCTCATACCACAACCCCCCCGCCGTCGCCACCAACGCGCCAACGCCCGTCAACTCGTCCAGCAATCCCGTTATTCTCGCAATCATGACACACAGAATATCGAACAAAATCCAAATCAGCAAGCCAATAGCCAATAGCCAGTAGCCAGTAGGTATGGGTAAACTTGTCGCATGGAAGCGTTGCGAACGCCGAAATCCGAAACATTTTTTGGCCAGAATTTCAGAAACTATCACGCATGGGCAGGGATTCATTATGTATACACGATAAGGAGGCACACGATGGGATGGTTCAAGAAAAAACAGCCGGCCGCCGCATCAGCCCCGGCCGCGCCCGCCGGACCGTTGACCGCGATGTTGCTGCTCAAGAGTGACCGGTTTCCGTACGAATCGTTCGCGAATCTGCTGTCCGGCGAACGCATCCACGGGCAGAAAATCACGCTCGCACAGTCGGAGGACCACCTGTACGTATTCGAGATCAAAGGCGGCGGATTCGGCACATTCGCCGAAATGCCCCACCCGTATCCGTGGAGCGACCTGGAAGGCCCGTGCGCGACGTCGATTCTCTGGCCCGAGGGAACGTCGGCCGACAGCATCAAGGACCATCGAACGTTTATGATCGTGACCCTGCTCAACGACGGCATGCCGCCGATTCGGCGCCGGCTGTTCCTCACGCAGGTGCTCGCCATGGCCGCGAGGGACCCCAACGTCATGGGAATCTATTGGCCCGAGGGAACGGTTGTTCACCATCCGTCACCGTTCTGTACCCTGGCCGCCGGCATGGACACCGAGGACGACCCGCCGCTGCTGCTGTGGGTGGACTATCGTATTTTCCAAAACGACGACGGCAGCGCCGGCCTGTTCACCACGGGACTGGCGCCGCTGGGACTGATGGAAATGGAAATCCCGCGAGCGGACATGGAGCCGCGAGAACTTCACGACTGGGGGGCCATGCTCACCAACCATCAGCTTCAGAACGGCCCGGTGTTCAAGGACGGCGAAACCATCGGAACCACCGCGGAACCGGAATTTCGCATCCGCCACAGGCCCTCGCAGTTCGGCCATTCGGAAACGATCCTCGCAATCGAGAAAATCTGAACCGCGGCCGGCTCACTTGCGGTACGGAATGAACAGGATATACCCGCCGTCCGGATACGTGACATGCGCGAGGTGGGACAGGTCCTCCGGCGGCAGGCCGTCGTCGATGTTTTCGCGGTAGTTCGGCAGGCCCGGAATCCGCGCGCGGAGGATCTGGTCCTTCTGCCCGGCGCTCAGCGAGCCGATGAACGCGTCCAGGTGCCGGGCCTTGGCATCCAGGGTCATGTAGTTGCGATCGTCCAGTTCCTTACGCGCCGCCGCGAGAGCGGCCTTCAGTTGTGCCCTCTGTTCGTCGCTCAGCGTGACCTTGTCGAGACCGCCGCCCCACACCGCCAGCATCGTTCGGACCGTCGCGGTTTTCTGCTCGTCCGTCATTAACCCGACGGCCTTTTCGGCGAATTTGTCCAGCCAGTCCGCCGTCAGGCCTTTGGATTTCAACTCGTCGCAAAAGGCCGCCAGTTCCTTCTGCTGTTTCTCCGTCAACTTGGCCGCCCAGAGCGACTCCAGTTTGTCGTTGAATTCGCGGGCCACCCAAAGTCGTGTACGGTGTTTGCCGGTGAGCGCGTCGGACTCCCGCAGGTCGGCCAGGAACGCCCCCTCGATCTGCTGCCGGCGGCGTTTCAGCGCGTCGTAGGCGTCCGACGCCGCACGGATTTTCGCCGAGTCGCGCGACGCATAGGCGTCCAACTTCGCCTTGTAGAGTTCCTTCAGCCGCTGGCCGTACCGCTCGTTGAATTTGGCGAGGTCTTTGTCACGCTCGTCGATGATCTTGCGGATTTTTTGCTTTTGCTCGTCGGTGAGCGTGTCGCCCGCGAGGATGGCCTCCAGTTCCGCGTCGTGCGGCGACAAAGCCGGCTTGGCGTCGGCCGATGCGCCGCCTGGCGGCAGCGCCCCGGCCCGTTCGAGGTCAACGCCGGGTTTGATGACCAGTTTGCCCCCCGCCAGCAGTTTCAGGGCAACGACCCGCTCGTCGCCGGAGAGGTTGCCGTCCCTGTTGTTGTCGCACGTCACGAACACGGCCTTTCGCATGGCTTGGCGGTACGCGTCGAACTCGAACCAGTCCAGCGTTCCGTTCTTGTTTTTATCAAATCCGACCGCCGTCGCCCATGTTTCGTACGGCTGAATCAGATTGTCGCCGGCCTTCTGATCAACGTCGAACGCCTTGGCGTCCAACTCGCCGGTTTTTCCCGCCGCCCTGAGGAATTTGATCTTCTGATCGGCCACGTCGTACGGATCGACGACGAAGGTCAACGCGTCGAATGGCACGATCTCGTTCTTCGCCCCAACGGCCTGCCCCGCCGCGGAGTACGCCACCATCACCGCCACAACGACCGTCAACAACGCCAATGTCCTTGACATGACAGGCTCCTGTTATTCGTTGCCCACAATGAATTCCTATAAAACATAACGCACACGGGGCATGGTGTAATGCAAAAAAAACAGGCTGTTAGGCTTTTAGGCTGTTAGACTGTTAGGCGCCGGCTTATGAAGCTTTTGGCCAAAGGCTTCATAAGCCGGCGCCTAACAGTCTAACAGCCTAAAAGCCTAACAGCCTGTTCGTCACCCGAACCGTCCGCCGATCAATTCGTGGATGAACACCGCCAACCCCTTCTCGGCCACGTGGCAGGCGGCGGATTTTACGTCGTCGCTCGCCTGCGGCATGGCCACGCCGAGCCCCACGCCGCGGAGCATCGCCAGGTCGTTCACGTCGTCACCGACGGCCGCCACCAGGCCAGGGCCGATCCGCCACGGCTGACCGACGTACGTGATGCCCGCCAGTTTGCTCGCGCCGCCGCCGAAGGCTTCCAGCACGGTGAAGTCGTACGCGGGCACGTAGATCGTGTGCATGGTCAGCCGCCCGTCGAACCGCTCGCGAAGCCGGGCTTCCAACTCCGGTGCCTTCGCGGGCTCGACCACCGCGCTGACGCGCAGCGCCGGCGGCAAATCCGCCACCGCGTCCACACGAGACGCCACGCGAACCGTCAACGCGTGCCGACCCAGCCAGCGATGCAGAAACTCGTGCCCCCATCCGCCGGCCGCCCGGACGTAATCCAGACCGTGACGCCACGGGTCCACCGCCACCACCGAGCAAAACCCCGCGTCGGAGAGCGCGCCGGAAAATTCGCGGGCGTCGGCCGGCGACATCGTGTGGTGAAACAGCGTCCGCCCGGTCGCGCCCTCCGTGACCAACGCCCCGCCGAACAGCACCATCGGCTCGTGCGGCTCGGCCAGCGGCAACTGCCGCCAGACCCCCGCCGTCTCCACATACGACCGCCCAGTGGCCAAACAAACCTTCATCCCCCCCACCACCGCCGCCGCGACCGCCTCGCGCACCGGCTGCGAAACGATTTCGTCACGACCGACCAACGTGCCGTCGATATCCAAGGCCAATAGTTTGTATTTCGTCATAATTCCCGCACACGGTTCCCGCACACGCAAAGCCAAACAATACCTCGGGCCCCGCCATGTTGCGCTGTCGAATGTTGTACACCGCACAACATTCGTTTGTACAGAACGTTCTTCTCCATCGACCCGCGGCCCGTTTCATCATTTCTGCCTGGGTATTGTGACAATGCTCGCCGGCCTTGGTTGATTACAGCAGCAAGCGGCATGTTGGGCATTGTGGTTGTCGGCGTACGGTGAGGGTGCGGAAGGTCATGGTGGCGAGGTTGATCGTCAGCAGGCGGTTGGTGAGGAGGTCACCGTGGCTGAGGAGGAATTTGATCGCCTCTGTTCGACCTCCGGCATCGCGATCTGCCGGCTGTAGCGGTCGAGTTGTTCCGCCGTCAGCGGCGGGCCGGCAGGCGCCGACCCGGAACGTGTGCAATCGTCACTGGTCATGCTATTGTTTTCATCGGATCATCTTGATTTTCCCTCGTCGAGCGACGAAAATTCCAACATGAAACCCACATCCAAAAACATAGCGGCTGACGTGCGTGAACGACGGGAACATTTACTCTCATTGCTCGGACCGCTTCCGCCGCGGAACGGGCCGGTGAAGGCGACGGTGATCCATCGCCAGCCTCGCGAGGGGTACATGCTCGAGCGGCTGGTTTTGGACCTCAACGGCATGGAACAGGTGCCGGCGGTGTTCGTGTCGCCGCTGGACGCACCGGCCGACAAACCGCTGCCGACCGTGCTGTACAATCACTCGCACGGCGGACGGTACGAGGTCGGCAAGGCCGAGATGCTCGCGCCGCACACGTACGACCAGAACCCCGCCTACGCCGTCGAACTGACGCGGAGAGGGTGGCGGGCGCTGGCCATCGACCACTGGGCCTTCGGCGAGCGGCGGGGGCGGACCGAGGGCGAAATTTTCAAGGAGTTCCTCTGGCGGGGACAGGTCATGTGGGGGCTGATGGTGCACGACAGTCTGCGGGCGATGGACTACCTCGCCGCCAGACCGGACGTGGACGCGTCGCGGCTGGGGACGATCGGCATGTCCATGGGCTCGACCATGGCCTGGTGGCTGGCCGCTCTGGACGAACGGGTCCGCGTGACGGTGGACATCTGCTGCCTGACGGAGTTCGAGGACCTGCTCGCCGTTCAGGGCGCCGACTACCACGGGGTGTACTACTACGTGCCCGCCCTGCTGAACCACTTCACCTGCGCGGAGATCAACGCCCTGATCGCCCCCCGCCCGCACCTGGGCCTGGCCGGCAGCTACGACCGCATCACGCCGATGGCCGGGTTACGGAAAATCGACTCGCATCTTCGCAAGGTGTACAAAACCGCCGGGGCAAGCAACGCGTGGAAAATGTCGCTCTACGAAACCGGCCACGTGCAGACCGCCGCCATGCGAAAGGAAGCGATGGCGTTTTTGGAGAGATGGTTGTAAACGTTTTGCCGGCTGATGTAGATTCTGTTATATGGAAGCGTTTTCGAGCACTATTTCATCGGAACGGGGTAGGTGATTCCGCCGGTGGGGAAGTGGATGACGCGTTGCCGGCTGGGGCCGAGTTGGCGGCGGGCGGCGGCGAGGGCTTCGTCGAGGGTGGCGAAAATGCGGATTCCGGGGAACGACGCGCCGTCGGCGATCAGTTGCGGGCTGACCATGTACATCCAGTTGCGGTGGAGCATCTGCGTCGCCATCCGGATGAAAAAGGCCGCGTCGCCGGCCAGGTGGGGCATCAGACGCATCACGAGGCTGGCGAGGTTGGTCGGGCCCAGCAGTTGCACCGCGCGTCGCGTGGCCGCCGGGGTCAGCGGCCAGCGCGGCGGTTTGACGTTGTTCATCCCGCCGGGACACCGCGTCAGGCAGATGATCACCCCGCCGGGACGGGCCGCCCAGAGCGTGTTGGCGATGGATTTGAAACTCTGCCACAGGTCGAAATCCCTCGGCCTGGCGTCGGTGATCAGCACGTCGCCGGGCGTCGGTACAATCACACCGCACCCGATGGCCGCGTGCTTGGCGAGCATCCGCTGGGCCGGCAGCGGCTCACCGGTGGACATCGCCGTCGGCTGATCGGCCTGGTCGAGAATGTACTGCACCACGAACGTCTTACCGTGCGTGGCGTCGATCAACTCCCCGCCGCCGTCGATCACCTGCCGCATCGCGTTGCGGTCGGAGCCGGCCCCCACGAGCTGCCGCATCGAACGCCCCAGCCCCTGCCGGTGCAGCCCGCGGATCGTCTCCAGCGACGCGCACCCCGGCAGCAGCATTTTGTACCCCCCGCCGAAACCGGCCTGTAGGTGCGGACTCACCGACGAAACCACGATCCGCAACCCCGCCCGCAGCACGCCGCGGTCGACCTCGATCTCCACCCGCCCCACTCGGCCGATGTATTCGTGCGCCGCCGGCGCCGACCACGGGTTGCACCGCCAGGCGATTCCGTCGCATCCAGGCCCGAGTTTCTGCCTGGCCTGCTCCTCCGTCAGCGGCGGATGCATGCCGGTGGCGAAAACGATCTCCACCTGCGAATCCTCGACGCCCGCGTGGCGAATTTCCCGCAGCAGGATCGGCAGAATCCGCTCCAGCGGACTGTGCCGCGTCAGGTCCTCGACGATCACCGCCACCCGCTCGCCACGCCTCGCCAGCAGCAGCCGCTCCAGCGGCAGCCCCGTTCCCGGCTGATTCAGCGCCCGGGCCAAATGCTCGGGCCAATCCGCGCTGGCCGGACGCAGCGACGACGACGCCACCTGCGCCATCTCCCACTCGGCGGGCAGATGAACCGGCGGCGGCCAGGGATCGGATTGTTCACGTTCACTCATGGGCGTTTCCATTTTTTACCACAGAGACACAGAGAACCACAGAGAGGATGTTGGAAATTCGAGACATTTTTCGAATGTCCAACGTCCTCTCTGTGGTTCTCTGTGTCTCTGTGGTAAAAATAACGGTGCCCTCATTTCGTTCCGATTATAACCTCATACACGCCCAGCGGTTCGGGAAGCGTTGTGAAATTCACAAAGCCCGCCTGGCCCATCAGGTCCCGCAGGTGCGCCGCGTCGCGGTATATCATGTGTAACCCCAGCACGCGGCGGAAGAATCGGTCCGTTCCGTGGGCGGGCGAGAGGCTGTTCAGCACCACGCTCGACCCTTCCGGCATGACCGCGTGCACCGCGCGGGCGATGCTCACGACGATCTCGTCGGGTAGATATTCGCAGATGCCGACCATTTTTACAAGGTCCACCCGCCGATCCAGCAGGGCGGCCACGTCGCGGACGTCGCCTTGGACGAACCGCATTCGATCCGCCAGCCCCAGCCGCTCGGCGAGCGATCGGCCGTAATCGAACGCGTCGGCGGACAGATCGACCAGCGTGGCGTTCGCCGGCCGGCGGGCCTGAAGCATGGCGTCGGAAATAATGTGCCCCGGTCCCGCACCGAGACAGAGCACATGGACGGCAATGCCGGAATCCGGGAGCCGTGGGCAAAGCCATTGCGAACGGCTGTCCGATTTCCGCCTTCTCGGATCCCGAATCCCGGATTCCGTCTCGGCGGCGTCGATGAGTTGGGCGATCACGGCCCCGGCCAGCCGGCGGCGGTTTCGCAGGGCCATGGACATGGTTCCACCGTTGACGAGCACCTTGTCGGCGATTTGCCGGGGATTTCCGTCGTAGCTGATGACCATGCTCCGCCACCCGCCGGGGTCGGCCCAGTTGGCGGCGGCCAGTTCGCTTTGGGTCAGGCGCAGCAGCCCGCGCAGCAGGCCGGCGGGCAGGTAATTCGCCAACGGGTGGAGCAGGCCGGCCTTGAGCGCCCGGCGAAACCCGGAAACCCGCTCAAACGCCACGCCGTCGGCCCACCCGGCAGTGTCCGATCGTTCCATGTGCGTCAGTATACCCGGCCAAATTCGAAATCCGACATTCAAAAACCCGTGATTTCCCGTTTCTCCTGTGCCTCTGGGATCATGGAGAGAGGCCACAAAAAGTCCAAATCGTTAAAACTCTAAAAAACGGCAAATACATGAAATACCGAAAAGTACATGAGATTTTTTCGAAAAGTTTCCAGAATATACTTGGTTTTCTGGAATTTACGATTATTCTCACATCATCAACCTTCAAGGATGGAGAACGCACATGTTTATCGGATCACTGAACGAAGTAATGCAGGCAGTTCTGACTCGGATGTTGGTCGGTGAGGCGCAGGACGGAACGGACGCGGAGGCGGACGTGGAGGCTGGCGTGGAGGCGAAACAAATTTCTCCGCACTGGGACGCCCATCGGCAGGCGTGGGTCCTCAGTCCCAGCCGCGCCCTTCTCAGCTTTTTGTGGGTGGTTCTGCTGGTCGGCGGAGTGACGGCGGGCGTGATGTCGGCCGCGGGCGTGTCGCTCTGGTTGGTGTGCCCGATGGGTCTGATCGCGATCCTGGCCGGAGTGGGCCTGCTGCTGTGGCGGAAGTCGGTGCTGGTGATCGACCGCATGTCCATCGTCAGCCGCCCGATGCTGGGGCTGCGGGCCATCACGATGTGCCACGACGAGGTGGTCGACGTGCGGTACTCGCACCTCCTCCGGTCGTTCATCCTCATCGACGAATCCGGCCAGCGGGTCTACTTCAGCACCTGGATCAGCGGAGTGCGGAAGGTGCTCGACGAGATGGCCATCCGCGACCACCACCTGCGGTTGGCCGCGGCCAGCCAGTTCTGAACGTAGCACGGGCGTCTCGCCCGTGGCGAGGGGTGGCGGAAGGTTCCGTGACACGCCGTCGAAGCCGCCCACACCGACTTCGAGACGCCCCTTCCAAGGCCACGTTGCATGGGCGACCCTGTTTCGCTCTCCGAGCTACGCAGGGTGAGAGGGTAAGAGGGTAAGGACGCCTATGCAACTCACGGGCGAGATGTCCGTGCTACGTTCCGAACAGGTTCCGAGAACGTCTTGAGAAAAAAAACACTTAACCTTCGTCGCGGCTTACGGTATCTTTCCGAACTTGTGATGACGCGTGGTGTTTTTTCGAGAGATGTTGAGGAACAAGGATGACCGTGACGGGCAACGACAGGCTCAGCGGACGGACGCTGTGGATTCCGCGGATGACACACATCAGTGCTCGGCTGATGGCCGCGGTGTTTCGATCGATCGGGATTGACGCGCACTGCACGCCGCCCTCCAACGACAAGACGTTGGAACTTGGCGGGCTGTACACCAGCGGCGAAGAGTGCTATCCCGAGAAGATCACGATGGGCGATTTTCTGCGGATCGTGCAGGCGCCGGACTTTCAGCCGGACAAAACGGCGTTTTTCATGCCCACCGCCGAGGGCCCCTGCCGGTTCGGCCAATACGGGCCGTACCTGCGGCGCGTGCTCGACGAAATGGGCCATACGTCCGTGCCGATCATTTCGCCCACCAGCAAGAACGGCTATGACGGCCTGGGCGCTCACTCGTCGAACATGATCCGCTACTTGTGGCGGGGAATCGTCAGCGGCGACCTGCTTCGGAAGATGCTCCTCAAGACGCGCCCGTACGAAACGGCCCGTGGCGAGGCGGACAAGGCGTACGAGCAGGCGTCGGTGCTGCTGGAACGCGTCGCCGAGACGCCCAACCTGTCCCCGCGCGAGAACATGGCCCGGATGGTCGACGCGTTGACGAAGGGGCGCGACCTGTTCCACGCCGTGCCCGCCCGGTACACGAAGGACCGGCCTTTGATCGGCGTGGTGGGCGAGATTTTCTGCCGGTTGAACACGTTCAGCAACTACGAAGCCGTCCGCAAACTCGAAGCCCACGGGGCCGAGGCGTGGATTTCCGACGTGACCGAGTGGGTGTGGTACACCAACTGGTCGCAGAAGACGCTGCTCGAACGCGACGGCAAAAAATTCAGCTTCGCCATGCTGGGCGCGGTGCTGAAAAACGCCTTCCAGAAACGCGACGAGCACCAACTGCTCGCGCCGTTCCACGACGATTTTGTCGGCTATGAGGAACCCCACGACGTGTACGAGGAGGTCCTCAAACCCGCCTGGCCGTACCTGCCTGCCGACGGGGCGCTGGGCGAAATGGTGCTCTCGGTGGGCAAGGGGATTTACCTGCACGGAAAGGGGGCCGACGGCATTATCGACATCAGCCCGTTCAGTTGCATGAACGGCATCGTGTCCGAAGCCGTCTACCACGCCGTCGCCCGCGAACACGACGAAATGCCCATACGAAATTTTTATTTCGACTCCAGCAGTTCTAATATGGAACGTGACCTGGACATCTTCATGGAACTGGCGCAAAGCTATCGCAAGCGGAAGCGGCGGCAGCGGGCGTATCCGAAATTTTTCTTATGAATAAGCCTGTGGACGACATGCTGGCCGCGACGACGTACGAAGCGGACGATCTCCGTTCGCCGCACAAGGCGGCGTTGTCTGCCCATACGGCGGTGGATTACGACGCCCTGGCCCGCTACAAGCAGGCCATGCGGCGGTTTGCGCCGTTGTACAAAACACTCCCCGTCGCCACGCGGGCCACGTGCGTCAAGTGCGGACAGGTGTGCGACGCGACGTTCGACCGTGCCGGGACGACGCCATGGCAACGTGGCGCGGGCGTCTCGCCCGCGTTAACCGCTCCATTGAACTTGACCACGGAGAACGCCACGCCGACGTCGCCGCCGCGCGGGCGAGACGCCCGCGAGACACGAGGGCGGGACGCCCTCGCCACGGCGCCCGTCGCGCTCACCTACGACTGCCCTCGCTGTGGCCGCTGGAGCGAAGTCCACGCCGACGCCATCTGGACACCCATCGAAAGCGACTTCCCCGGTTCGGCCACCTGCACGATCCACGGTTCGCGAATCCGGCCGATCCTCCGCCGGCTGCCGCGAACCGTCGAAAGTCTCTGCCCCGAATGCAGCGGCATTATTTTGAGCCGCTACTTCGTCGAGCACGGCGCCGTCTGGATCGAAAAAACCTGCCCCGAGCACGGGTATTTCCGCGACTGCATCAACTCCGACGCCCTGCTCTACTCCAAGGCCGCCTGGTGGAGTTTCGAAGAACACCCCGGCCAAAAGTTCCCGCAGGTCACCGGCGGCAAAAACTGCCCCTCCGACTGCGGCCTGTGCAATCAGCACCTTTCGTCGGCCTGCCTGGCCCAGATCGACCTGACCAACCGCTGCAACATGCGCTGCCCGATCTGCTTCGCCAACGCCGGCGTGCTGGGGTACGTCTGCCAGCCGGACTTCGACCAGGTGGTCCGGCAACTCCAAACGCTGCGCGACCTCCGCCCCACACCCTGCACGGCCATCCAGTTCACCGGCGGCGAACCGACCATCCACCCCGACTTCCTGAAGATCGTCGCCACGGCCCGCGACATGGGCTTTTCGCACATCCAGATCGCCACCAACGGCATTCGCATGGCCGATTTCGAATTCGCCAAGGCCGCCCACGAGGCCGGGCTGCACGTGCTCTACCTCCAATTCGACGGTGTGGGCGACAAACCCTACGAGCACACGCGGAATTATCCGGGAATTTGGGCGAAAAAAGTCGCGACCGTCGAAAACTGCCGGCGGCTTGGCATGAAAATCTGCCTCGTGCCGACCATCCTCAAGGGCATCAACGACGACCAGGTTGGCGAAATTTTCCGATTCGCGTGCGAAAACATCGACACGGTGTCGGCCATCAGTTATCAACCGGTGAGCTTCACCGGGCGCATGACACCGGAGGAACTCACCGCCCGCCGCTACACGCTGGGCGATTTGTGTCACGGCATCGCGAAGGCCTCCGGCGCGAGCGTGCTGCGGGACATGTTCCCGCTCAGCGTGGTGGTGCCGCTGGCGCAGATTCTCGAAGCCCTCACCGGCAGCACGAAAATCCGCCCGTCGTGCCACACCGACTGCTCGCTGGGCACGTACTTCCTCGTCAGCCCGGACAAAAAGGCGTACCCGTTCCCGCAGGTGGTGAACATCGAGGGCATGTTCAGCGAGATGAACGCCATCGCGGCCGACATTCAACGCAAGGGCAAAGCGACGGGGTTGGACAAGTGGCGGGTCTTCCGCATGTTCAAGCGGCACTTCCGCCCCGACGCCGCCCCGCCGGGGCTGACGGTGAAACTGTTCATCCGCAGCCTCCAGGGCCTGGTGGACAAACACGTCGGCCGGGGCGAGGGCGAGAAAAACACGTACAAAACGCTGCTGTGCGCGGGCATGCACTTTCAGGACCGTTACAATTACGACATCGAACGCACCAAACGCTGCGTGATTTTGTACTCCACGCCGGCCGGCGTGTTCCCGTTCTGCTCGTACAACTGCGGCCCGGAATACCGCCCGCTGGTGGAACGGGCGTACGCGATGCAGACCAGCCAGTAGCCAATAGCCAGCAGCCAATAGGTATGGAAAGACGAGGGCGAAAAAGAAAGAGAGTACGTTCGTGGAAAGATTTGAATATACAACATTGGTGGTTGATCCTTACAATTCCAGTGGTAAGCCACTTTGTGGTGTCACCCCCGCTGACCAAGCTGGTATGAAAGCGCAACTTGACAAATGGGGACAGGAAGGATGGGAATTGATATGCACGGTAGATTTAAATTCATCAAGGGAAGTCCTGGTCATATTCAAACGCCGGCTGCATCATTGAATCTTGCGTTGTAAGACGTTGAAAACAATAGATTGGCCTCCCCGGTCTGGCGTGGAAGTGCCGGGACACAGCCGCGAAGCGGCGTCGTTTTTAGCCCATGGTGAGCGGTACTCCGCGAACCATGGGTATAGATGCCCCCTGACACCCAAGCCCCGAAGGGGCGTCGTAGCGTGCGGAGATTGGCGAACGCGGACAAACGGACAGACAAAAAACAGGCAGACCAACATGACCCACACATATACAAGCCATATTTATCACGGCGTCTACTCGACCAAAGAGCGCCGGCCTTGGCTTGAACCCGATATGACTTCGCGATTGGCCAGTATCAAGGGTGGCATTATCCGCGAGCGAGGCGGTAAACTGCTCGCGTTCAATGCCATGCCCGAACATGTGCATCTGTTGGCGATATTTCCAACCACCGAGCGCGTTTCCGACATGTTCCGCGCCATCAAGGCCATCTCGACGAACTGGATCAAGGAAACGTTTCCGCAGATGCAGGGATTTGCGTGGCAAATCGGTTATGGCAGTTTTTCGGTCGGCATGGCCACGTTGGAGTCGGCTACGCAGTATATTCGTAACCAGCAGAACCATCATCAGGTGAAGACGTTTGAAGAAGAGTTGAAATCATTCGTGGAACAGCATGGGCTTGTATATGATCCTCGCTAGACATTCGAACGTTACGACGCCCCTTCGGGGCTTGGTCCTTGGGGGACCACTAACCCCGGGTTCGCGGAGTACCGCTCACCCGACACTAAAAACGACGCCGCTTCGCGGCTGTGGCCCGGTGCTTCAACGCGAGGCCGGGGGGGCGGAGTTGCCGTTTTCGATTTGTAGCAAGGTTATCCATGCCTATTGGCTACTGGCTATTGGCTTTTTCCCAACTGGTTGTAACTATGATGAATAACAATATCCCCAAACAACACGACCGTTCCTACACCGCCGCCGGCGAGCACACGACGGCGGCGGCCATCGGCAAACAATACGTTCACGAATTCCCGCCCAGCACCGACGCACAAAAAGACCCGCATCGCGACGGCGACGGGCAGGTGAGTTCCGGCCAATACGTGGCTGGGTGCGAAAACCTGCGCGATCAGGCGACCGACAGGCTGTTTCAGATCGACTATCACCACCCGCTGGAGAAGTGGGTCGGCCGGCGGCTGTTCCGGTGGTTGCTGCGGCGGATTTCGCGTGACGCGGGCGTCTCTCGTGGCGCGGGCGTCTCTCGTGGCGCGGGCGTCTCTCGTGGCGCGGGCGTCCCGCCCGCGCGTCGCGAGGGCTTCCAGCCCTCGCCGTCAGCCGTTGAAGGAGGTTTGACGTCCTCCGGTGACCAGCCTCATGGAACGCACAACGCGGGCGAGACGCCCGCGTCACCGGCCACGCCGCTGGAACGTATTCTCGCCAGTTACCGCAACCCCAAGGCGCCGTTGTCGTGGCGGGTGAAGTATTGGCTGCTGCACCGGTTCATCGACCATTTCCGCGGCAAGACGAGCGTGGAGACGTTTCGCGCCAAGCTGGCGGAAAATCGGCCGACGGTCCGCGGGCTGGTGATCGTCGCCCGCAGCGTCGGCGAGCAGGGCCTGACCACGCCGCAGCGGTTCGTCGCGCCGCTGTTCGCGGTATGGAACTTCACCAACCGCTGCAATCTGGCCTGCAAACACTGCTACCAGGACAGCGAACACACGGCCTTGAACGACGAACTGACCCTCGACGAAAAACTCAACGTCATCGACCAGATGGGCCAGGCCTACATGCCCATGCTCGCGTTTTCCGGCGGCGAGCCGTCGATCAGCAAGGACATCATCCCGTGCATCCGGCGGGCGAAACGTTACGGCATGCACCTGACGATGGCGACCAACGGCACGACGATGACGCCCGAGCGCGCCGCCGAATTCGCCGCCGCCGGGCTGCGGTACGTCGAAATCAGCCTCGACTCCGTGCACGCCGACCGCCACGACGCCTTCCGAGGCCAGAAGGGCCTGTGGGAAAAAACCGTCGCCGGCGCCCGCGTGGTGACGAAAACGCCAGGGCTGCGCCTGGGCATCGCGATGTGCGTCCACCAGGGCAACGTGAACGAAGTCGCCGACATGATCCGCTTCGCCG
>Ga0123353_10001652_pt1 | contig 27432 bp, 26 predicted proteins | sample TergutLab28metaG_3_FD_92763 | JGI IMG/M metagenome (GOLD analysis project Ga0123353, IMG submission 92763) | Labiotermes labralis P3 segment gut microbial communities from Petit-Saut dam, French Guiana - Lab288 P3 | ecosystem: Host-associated > Arthropoda: Insects > Digestive system > Gut ...
AGAGAAAGTAGGAGTCCGGTGCCGGCGTACCGGCACTATATTGTTCGTTAGCCGGAGTACCGGCTAAATGTTTTCCCGGTCTTTTGACGGCAAAGTCGATTTTTTCGATGATCTCCGTGCAGTCGAATTTACCGAAGAAGTCTTGTGCGACTTTGTTTTTCAGTTCTTCCTCTTGAACTTTGGCGTACTTCATAATGTCATTGTAGCATGTTCGTATTTCCATTCAAGAACGGCGCGATCATTGACGAAGTTCTAGTGCCTTGTAATTTCTAAAATTTTGGATTGCTTTTCTTTGGGAATTTTGTATCCTTTTGCTTTCCCAGAAACATGGAGGTTTATTGTGCAAAAGATTTACATTGTCCGATTGTGCGGTATCGTCTTTCGGTCATTTACAATGTGCTCCGCTATGAAAGTCTATGCGATCATCGGCAAAGTCAAACCACCCATCGTCTTCACATGCGTCGCGGTACTCATCGCCACCGCAAAGGTAGTACGGCAACATACCTTGAGAACATCGGTGCTAAATCGGGATGGGACTTGGATGCCAGCAACTGTGATTATTACGTTGACCATCACTCATCGGGTGCCCCTGGACCAGTAGTTCGAGTTCCTCCCGCCCTATGGGTAGTCCTATGAGGGTGGAGTGGGATGATGGGTGTGGACAAGGTACTATCCGCCCAAAAACGCTTTATTGCAGACCGGATCGGAGTGCCTGACCGCCTTTTCGTCGTGACAGTTTGCGACTTCCGTAAGGATGACTCCTTCGTTACCGGCATATTGCCAGTGTCGAGTTCCGACGTTAGAAAGCGGTACAAATGTGCCCGGATCGGCGACAGTACAGTGCGACACGGTAACCGTTCCGTTACAATGAAATTTCGGAATCTCCACTTCCGGCGGCAGATTGGCTTCTCCTTCGCCGACTACATAACTGCGTCCCCATTGAATTGCCCAGCCCTCATTCTTTTGGGCACAGCCCTCCTTTTCGGAATCTTCGTGCCAATGTTCCGGCAACATCTGGTTGGGAAGCAGGAAGATGTGCATGAGCATATAACTGTACGGACCGGCAACATTGTTGACGAACGAGTAGCAGGCGAGTCCCAATTTTGCGAATTCGCCGAGTCCGTAGTCGAAGACCCACAAATTGTCTCGGAGACCGGGAAACACCGGATAGCCGTGATAGCGGCACAGAGCGATGACCGCATCCTTTGTTTTGTCTTCGCTGAACTTTCCGTTCTCGTAAAAGGAAGCGTTCTCAAACTTGGGCATCTGTCGGGTTCGGCGTTGTCCTCTTTGTCGCGGTTGCTGTGCGGAAGCGGCTCCTGCTGTGGAAGCAACGAGTGTCGAAGCGGCGGCGGCAGAAAGTAGTTGACGACGTGAAATACGGTCGGGCATAATTGTTCTCCTCTAAAAATTGTTTTTGTCTTTCCGAAGTATATCATTTTTCGGTGGCAATAGGTAGTCCCACGTCACATCCGATCGTCATCGCCCCAAGAAACTCCAAGAGAATTGATATTGATTCCACATCGCTCAACGGAGGCTACGCTACCTTTACGTATCCCAATTGGCGCAAGATGCCGAGAATTTCGGAGCACGTCGGAAAGGTCCGACCACTTGCCCGCTTAAATTCTGCCAAAGCGTTCATGAATTCCACTTCGTCCGAAGTGTAGTGCAGATCACTCGTGGTGGGATTCATGCGTCGAGAATTCGGCTTTTTCAATGCGGACTCCGATTTTTGCTCCAGACTCTTCAATCTTTCTATCGTTGCAACTTCACGTTCTCCGAAAGGGGTCAATGCTTCCGGCGCAACAAATTTTCGAGGTCTGCCTCGTTTCAGTTTCGGAACGGACAAGTCTAGCGCAGACAAATTCTTTTTCGATTTTCGGGGCATTACTGCACCTTTTTCACGGGGAAAGGGGGAAGGGGAACCGGGAAAACGGCTCTGCTCCCCCAATTCGGCAACTTTTGCGCCCTTATTTAACAGTTAGAAAAAATAGAGTATTTTGGCGAACTTTCCTAATTAGAGAAAAAATCCTCTAACAACGATTTTAGCGATGTTTCCGACTCGAATGCCCTGTTTGTCGCCACGTCCGTAATTCCTTACCAAATTGCGTTTCGCCAGCCGCCAAGTCCATTTTGTAGGATACACTATCATATGACGTTTTTCGTGAACGAGTCCACAAATTTCTCTGGACTAAATTTGCAGAATTCGTTATCGTTTGCAATCGCCGTTATTGGGATTTACTTTACTACGATTTACTACAATGAAGTCGCCCGAATTTTCAGTCTTGTTGATAGCGTTTTCATTTGTCGTTGTTTTGCCGGGTTGTAAGAGTAACAGCACGAGCCCTTCGAATCCGTTTGCACAAAGTTCGTTGACCGTTCCTCCGCCTGCCACTTTTTCCAGCCAAGATGCGTATCTCGGTCAAAATTCCGGGGCGTATACTCCGCAGACACCGGCAACGACTTTTCCGTCTTCTACCCCGCCAGTATCGCCTCCTCCATCGGCAATCACGTATCCAAACTCCGCAACAACCAACACGGAAAAAGCAACGTTGTTTTCACCGACAGAAAAGGAATCAGGCTGGCAACCTGTTGCTATGACCACCACGAGTCAGACGGCATTCCAAGTGGTAGAGGCGAAGGTTGCCGAGAATGAGAACGCAATGTTGCCGGGTTCCGAATCGCTTATCGTGGGAACTTCGCATGTTATTACCGAAATTAAAGACGAATCGGCAACGCTCCAAGAACCGGCACTGCTCCTCTACTCGGGACAATAGGCGGAGCAATTCGACTATGATCTGTGCTACAATTTTCCCTATGTTTCCGCGATTTCACCTTGCTTGCGTCTGTGTACTTGCGTTTCTTATGACTGCGTCGGTTCGAGCGCAGGACGGACTCCTTGTTTTTGAATCGCTACAAAAAGCGGCGGAAACGTTTTCCGAACCGCGAGTTCAATCGCAACTGCTCTCGGAACTTGCCCAACACCAGTTGGCAACAGGGCAGTGCGATGCCGCTCTGAAAACTTTTGCGGCGATTCCCGTACCGCAGGAACGCCGTATTGCGATCCTGACTACCGACTTCCAATCTTTTCCCACCGAAAACGTCGAAGCCCTCGTCCAACTTCTGCAAGCCGACCCACAGACCGAATCGTTGACCGGTCGGCTTGCCCTTGCCATGCTGGAAGCAAACAATACCGCGGCGGCTTGGAAATTGGTCGAAACCGACAGGGAGGCGTTTGAATCCGAACAGCAGCGATACAATTTTTTAGAGAAAGCCTTGCCACTCCTCCGACCGGAGGACTGGGACAAGATACCCCGGTTTTACCGGTCGTTTGCGCCGGGAATGGAGCAAGACTGGGCACTGCTGGCAATCGTCAAGTATCTTGCGGGACAGCGGCGATATGACGAGGCGGAAAAGTTTGCCGATCTCCTTGCACTTCCGCTCCGTCGCTCTTGGGCGTATTGGGAAGTTTCTAAATTATCTCCGCCGGAACAGTCGGAATACTATTTTGACAAAGCAATCGAAGTGATCGAAACAGTCGAAATCAGTTCGGTCGATGAAGAGACTACGGAAAAACTAGCCGTGCAACTTCGGATATTCGGTCGGACGGCGTTCCAAAAGGAGCGAAAGGATCAAGGAGAGCGGCTCTTGAAAAAGAGCGAGGCGGCAACGTCAGCACTGACTGTACCGATGCAACGTTACCGGCAACAATGCTTTCTCGGAAAGGCGTACTATGAATTGAAGCAGATCGAGTCGATTGCAGACTATTTAGCGATAGACGCAATGTTGGAATCATTGCCGTTGGAATCATTACCTTCCGGTTTGGATCGCAGTCGGGTATGGGTTTGGCTTGCCGAAGCCGGTTGGAACGAAGGTTGGACGAAAGCGGTTGAGGCGGTATCGGCACCGGAACGCGGTGTTCCCGAATCGGATCGTGTTCGGCAAATTGTTGATGTGCTTAAACGTTTCACCGCTCATTGTCGAGGTTTGTCCGCGACGGGCGATCCAGTGGAAGATTCCGTGAGGCTTTCCGGCGAGGAATGGGAGACATATTATTTTAATCCCTTTGCAGAAGCGGATTGCGGATGTTATTAGGATGTGTTGACACTATGTCGGACTACCAAAGAGCCGGGGATGTAGCGTAGCGAGTTTCTGTAAATTTTACGTTCTTTGCCTTGTCGTTCGCAGTTTGTCCCTTGTCTAACGATGCGTCTTCCTATGAAAAGAACTAAAGGTTAAAATTTACAGAAACTAGCGACAGTGTCTCCGGCCGATTGCCCTTTTCAATAGTCTGTTAACCCGCTTGCCAATAACGCCGGTTCCGGTACAATGAAACGTTACGGTGTGTTACCGTAGGGTGCCACAGAGTGCCACAATGGGAAATCTGGAGGGCGAGTGTAGTGAAGATTATACTAGCGAGCGATCATAGGGGGATGAGTGTTTTGGAGGTCATTTTGGAGTATCTCCAAAAGATGCCAGAACATTCCGTTGCACTTGTCAATAATTGTCCTTCTGGCAACACGGATTACCCGGACATTGCGGCAAAAGTCGCCCGGTCGGTTGCATCGGGAGAGTCGGATCGAGGAATTTTGATTTGCGGGACTGGTATCGGAACCGGTGTGGTTGCCAATAAGTTTCCCGGCGTTAGGGCGGCTCCGTGTCATAACGAAGTCGTTGCCGAATTGAGCCGAAAGCACAATAATGCGAATGTTCTCTGTCTTTCCGGTGATCTGTTGGGCGAGCGATCCAGTGTGGCGATAGTGGCGATTTGGCTTGCGACCCCATTTGACGGCGGTCGGCACAGCGTCCGACTCGAAAAAATCCGGCAATTTGAGATTGCCAATTACGCCCACAACAGTTGAGCCGAGTCTCTGTGGCAGTCGGCAGAGATGCAAGCCGGGAGCGCAGTGCAACGGAGCGACCGGACGTACTGTGGCTGGGGAGGAATCGCCTGGGGTTTCAGCAATAATCTTGCCGCGAATTTCCAGTTTCGGATTTTTGCGGTAAGGGCGATTGGCAATGAAATACCCGAACCGGCGACGCTGGTGGTCGCTGTGTCCTCTTCATCGAATCGCTGCGGAGCGAATGTCCTGAATTGCAGGTTCGTAAAAGAACGAATCGAAATACTCTCGTTCCGCCTTGTAATGGTCGAAGAGTTCGTCCGATGCGAGGTCTTTCTTGACGAAACCATACTTTTGCATCTCCCGAATATAATCGCTGTTCGGTCGGAAACCGGGCATGTCAAATCGCTTGCCAGTCAACAGTTTCTGATGTGCCCGTTGAATGGCTCGCAACGTTTCCTGATACAACGGATCATCTTTGCTCTCGAAAACAATTCTGGAACAGATTCCGAGTCCGCCCGCCTCTTTGGCAAGCGGCGCACGAAGCACAAACGAACGCTCAGGATCAGAAATGTTGATGACCGTTCCATTCCAAGTCATACGATGGTGCGGAAAACTCCATCCTATCCACGCTTGCACTTTTCCTTCCCGCGTTTCCTGTGAAGCATGGCACTCTCCGCAACGTTCCAACAACGGAACACAGTTGATGCTCGTCCAATAGGCACCACTTCGCAACGAAGTATACGTGCCGGGATAAGTGGCACTCGTATCAATCCAAAGCCGAACCAGATTCTTTTCTTCGGTTGAAAGATTCACATCGTAATGCTCCGGTTCAATATATTTCAGTAACGTACTCGCTCCGCTTCCAATCTTGTAAGGTTCAAAATTGCTCTTCGGTTGATTGCGGTTATCGACCACCCACTGCCCATGCAGCGTCAAACGGATATAAGACATCGTGTGCATGGATGTCTTGTCGCCGGTCAAATCGAGTTTTCCGCCGTAGTTTTCCGGTGAATGACACGAAATGCAATGTTTGTCCCAAACCGGTTGAACATCACGCGGATAATCAATGAGTCGAGGCACTCCCGGTATCGATTCGGGCTTGGAGGGTGCCCGGCGCGTTGCCTGCAACATCGGGGTTCGCGTTAAATGGCTGGGCGCATCGAAGCGTTCTTCATGACAACCGATACACGCCACCGTTTCGCCGGGTTGTATCGTTACAAAACTGTGCATCCGCTTGACAGCAATGTCGTTTTCGTCCAGTGCCACGAAAAAAATCGACTGCAACGCCGGAAGTTCGGCAAAGGCGGAACCGTCTTCCGCCACCGGAATCGTTCCGATAATTTCGGCAAGCGTGAAAGAGCCGTTGATCGTCAGAGGTTCCATACCGCCGGAAAAATTGATCGGCTTCGGCAACTGCCGCATCACGAGAAGTTTTTTGATGGTGCCCGGCTCTAAATCTTGAAGCATACGCCCCTTATGAGCATCTTGTAAGACCACATAGCCGGTCGATTTGGAAAGATCAGTTCGCTCACCGACGACGGCTTCACGAGGTCTCGATCCTATCGGTCTTGGTTCGTGCGTGGCAAAATGTTTGTCTTGTAACTCTTTCGGAAGTTGAAAGAGCGGCTCATGATGTCCCGATCCATCGACAATCCAAATCGTGTCATTGTTGGCGGTGAGGAAACACTCTTCGCTGAACGGATAAGGGTCTTTGTACCAACCCTCTCCGACGTACTTGGCACTGCCCTGATCGTCGGGACCCTTTTTCGGAGAGACGACTGCCAGCCGACCCATGTGTTCAGGTCCGCCGTGTCCGAGCGAAAAACTGGCAACGACCTTATCGGTATTGGGTATCGGCTTGGCATCGAGCATGGCGATACCGGGATGCTGATTGCCGTAATAAATAATCTGTTGCGTTCCGTCGGGATTCATTGTCCAAAGATGATGATAGTCCACCTGCGAGCGGTCGACGTATTCCCAGCGCATGTACAGCACCCGACCGTCGGGCAGGAGCCACGGAGTATTATCGTGATCGTTGTTACTGGACAGTAGCCGGACATTTTGACCATCGGCATCACATCGATACAGCGAAGCGACGGGCGTGTGCCAGCAGTTGACGAACCGCTTACATCGTGCCGAACAGAAGATAATCGTTCCGTCGGGACAGTACGCCGGTTCAATGTCGTCGTAGATGTCGTCGGTGATTTGTCGGAGATTACCGCCGTCAATGTCTATCTCGTAGAGGTGAAACACGTGAGTGCCGCCGGGACGATACGACATGAGGATTTTCAGTCCGTCGTAGTGGAGTTGCGGATCACGGATGGTTCCTTTTTCGTCGTGCATCAGGATTTCGAGTTCGCCGGTTCGGATATTTTGTTTGACCAAGGCGGTGCCGTCTCCGTAGCCCCAGAGGAGTCCGTCTTCTTCTTTCCAGGCGACTCTTACCGGGTCGTCGTGCCAAGGACCGTTTTTACGCTCTTCAATGAATCCGCAATAGTTGCCGAAGGTGACGTACCAATGGTCTCTGCCGGGAATGCGAATGGCGAAGATGATATGTTCGACATCTTTCATGGGACCGGCGAACATTTTTTCGAGCATGGGCGGTTGCCGAGTGCCGGTGCGAATGAGTTCGAGCAGTTCGCTTGGCAGTTGAGCAGAAACTTGCGTCGTCATAAAAACGGTCAAAAGAACGGACGCATGAAGAAGGAGCAGAAATCGTATCTTTGTCATGAAATATCTCGTCAGGGAATACCTCGTCAGGGAACACCGCACGGGTCAGAGCGTGGACTCTGAATTTACATGAAAAGAGGGAAAAATGCAAGTGCGTGGGCGGATCAGCAACAACGTTGAGTCTTCGGCACATTCTGGTAGAATATGTGTACTTACTATCATTGTCCCTATGAGAGCGAATTACGATATTGTGGACGGTCGGCTTATTCCTACCGAAAACGCCAACTCCCGAATCCAAGTCTTCATCGATCCCAATGAAACGGAACGTATGTATCTCATCGGAGAATTGGATCTTGACGAACACACTTTGGCAAGTGCGCTCGACCCGGACGAACTCTCCCGAGTCGAATTCGAGCCGAACCACATCGCCGTCATTACCAAACGACCAAAACATTATTCGGCGGAAGACAATTATCTGTTTCGCGTGTCGTCCATAGGACTCTATCTCTTTCAGGATCGTTTGATTGCCGTGTTGAGCGATGACGTTTCCATTTTTGAACACGGCAAAGATATGTCCCATATCCACGGTGGTCTGCTCGAACTCCTGATCCGATTGCTAGCCCGGTCGGTTTCACAATTTCTGAGCCACGTCCGCACAATCAGTGCGATTGTTGCAGAATTAGAAGACAAATTGCAAACGACGGTAGAAAATAAACATCTGCTGCACATGTTCAAGTTGAATCAGAGCATGACGTATTACATGAGCGCACTGTCTGCGAATGGTGCGCTCATTGACCGATTACGAGGTTATTCAGCAAAGATCGGTTTCACGGCGGAACACAACGAGATGCTGGAGGACTTGAGCGTCGACAATACGCAGTGTTACAAGCAAGCGGAAATCTATTCGGTCATTCTCGGCGGATTGATGGATGCGCGGACGGGAGTCATCAATAACAATTTGAACATGCTGATGAAGCGGCTGACGATTTTAACGGTCATTTTTCTGCCGCTGAATGTCATCGCCAGTGTTTTCGGAATGTCGGAGTATTCGGAGTTTGTGAACGCATTCGTTCGAGGTGGGGATGGGGCACCATTTGACGCTCCATTTGTGCAACTGATAGGATATTCCCTCTTCGGCGTAGCCCTGGTCGCGTTGAGTTTCTTGACCTATTGGTTGCTCAAGCGTTTTAGGCTCGATTAGTTTGAGAGAGTAGCAAGGCGAAATCAGAGTCCGGCGCTCTTGCGCTATTTTTTCCGGCATTTTCAGTGTCAAAAGGCATGCTGGCAAAAATGGTGTGATAACGTATCCGTTCCACGAACGGCGTATTCAGTAATCCCACTTTTGTGTCGATAAGAGTTTTGTGATTTTTTTCAAGACATTTTCCTTTTACTCTTTCGATGCCGAAACAAGCCCCTCGCTATGACCTTGCCGTTCAGCGTAACGCTGTCGAACAAGTTATTCAACATCACCGTCCTATCGCCCAAGTTGCTCGGCAACTTCGCTGCTCATCCCAGTCCGTCAAAAAGTGGATAGACAAACATCAACAGTTCTCACCGAACCTTGCATCGTCTCCGCCATCTGCTGGCTGCTGGCGGGCTTGTGCCCATCCACTCTTGCACCGTTTTTGGTATAATCTCCCTTTGGGGTTCGTCCCCGCCATTTTAATAGGAGTTTTTTATGAACGATCATTCGACTGTCTCTCGTCGTCGTTTTTTGCAAACGTCGATGCTTTTGGGAAGTTTTGCGGCTCCCTTTCTCATTCCCGGTTCGGCACTGGGCTTGAGCCGATCCGTTTCGCCGAGCAATCGTATCACGCTCGGCTTTGCCGGTGTCGGCTGTATGAATCGAGGACACCTCGCCCACTCGCTTCACCAGCAAGACGTACAGGTTCTTGCCGTGAGCGATCCCGATCAGTGGCGACGAGATAACGGAAAAGCGACGGTCGAAGCCCAATATGCCCAACAAATGGCAAGTGGTGAATACAAAGGGTGCGACTCCTATCGCAGTTTTCATGAAATGCTCGACCGACCGGACATCGACGGAATTGTGATGGCACTCGGCGAACAGTGGCACGGTCCCGCCGTGATTATGTCCGCCAAAGCAGGCAAAGACATCTACGTGGAAAAGCCGAATTCCTACACTATCCATGAGGCACTCGCTCAAGTCGATGCCGTCCGGCGGCACGGCGTGGTTTGCCAAGTCGGATATCAGCAACGCAGTTGGGAAAATTTTGAATTCGCCTGTCGGTTGGTTCGAGAAGGTGCGCTCGGCAAAATCAGCAGAATTTATACAGTTCACCATGATCCTGCCGTTGAAATCGACCTGCCGGCGCAACCGACACCGGAGACGCTGGATTGGGACGTTTGGCTCGGTCCTGCTCCGTGGCGACCGTTCAATCATCGGCTCCACTATTTGGGCAACCCGATCAATGTCGTGCCGTGGTCATTCTGTAAAGACCTCGGACTAGGCGGCATCGCCAGCGGAAGTTCACACGCATTCGACATCGTCCACTGGGGGCTCGGATTGGACACGTCTGGACCGCTGGAAATCATTCCGCCGCACTCGCAATGCCCCTTCATTACGTTCAAATATCCGAATGATATAACCTTGCAGATTGTGCACGGACGGCTCAATCCTCAACATCATGACATTCCGACAGGCTTCGATCCCATCACGAGTGTACAGGCATTTGGAGCCGTGTTCATCGGGGAGAAGGGCTGGCTTCACGTCGGTCGTCAGGGATACTTAAAGTGTTATCCTGCCGAAATCGCCAAAGACCGACCCAGCCGTTACGAAGGACATCGCAGTCACGTTCGAGAGTGGCTCGATTGCATGCGATTGCGAAAGCGTCCTTCCTGTGACGTGGAAATCGGCAGTCATTCATCGATTGATCCGATTCTCGGAAACATTGCCTATTGGCTCAACCGACCGCTCAAATGGGATCCTGCGAAGTACGAATTTATCGGCGACGACGAGGCGAATCGCCTGCGGAGTCGTGCGATTCGGCAACCTTGGATTATTTGAATTGCGCCCATGTCCGCCATTGCGCTACGCTTTAATTTCCTGCCGTTGCGGTTACGGGAGTCATCATGCTTGCCAAAAGATCTTCGATTTCTTGGTCGTCCATTTCGGTTTCCGATGCCGCTCCGTCTTCTTTCGGCAAGTCGGGCGTTGCCAAATTCAACGGTGGAACTTCCAACTGCGTTGCCATTTCGCTTGCCGGTTCCGAGTCCGCTTCTTCCCCAGAATCTAGCCCAGAATCCAGTTCGGCACTCGCAATGTCCGGCGGTGAAGCAACATCGGGAAGACCGGAAGCGGGCCACGGGTCAAGATCAGCCTCGTCTGCACCGGACAGTGCCGAATCCAGTGCCGAATCCAGTGCCGATTCAAATGCCGCTTCCGAGAATGCCGATTCTGTTGTTTCTTCTGCCGTCTGCCGTCTGCCGTCTGCCGTCTCCACCGCATCTTCCGGTTGCGGCTCTGATGGCGTTTCGTCTAAAGCGAGCGGTGGAGGCAAGTCTCCTGGGAGCGGCAGGAACACCGCCTTTGCTTGATCGGCAAGTCCCATGCGTTGTGCCGTCTCAAAAAATTGGGAGACGGCTTGAAATGCCGCCCCGAAAACTGCCGTCATTGTTTCGCAACGCTGAAGGTTTTCCGCTTGTCCCGCCACGAGTTGTTCGCTCTCGACTTTGGATTCGCCGATCAACGTTTGGATTCGGGTTAAACTTTGCCGGGTCAATTCAATGTCTTGTTTGACAGCGGCGGACTCTTCGGCAATACCGGAAAGTTGTTGGGCAAAACCGGCTACTTTCTGGTCAAGATCGGCAATGCGTTCGGTAAGCGGTGCCATTTTCGGTTGAATAGCCGCCACTTCTTTTTCAATCGCCGCAAGTTTTTCGACAACGGAATTCATAAATCAAGCAACATGGTCTCTTTTCAATACAACGTTAGAGTACCTGATTTTTTGCAAAAGTCAAGTCAAAGATGCCAATGGAACCGCCATTCGGTTACACCGTGTAGAACGGCACGATCATAACACAATGTCATCTTCCTGAACGGTCAGCGGCGGTTCGGCATCGTCTTTTTCATGCGAAAAATCCTGATAGAGTGCAACCGCTCCCAGTGCCAATACCACAACACCGAGACGACCAATGTACATCAAGACCATAATCACAATTTTTCCTCCGAAGGACAAGTGCGGAGTGATTCCGAAACTCATGCCCGCCGTTCCTAATGCGGCGACGACTTCAAAAACGATCTGTTCAAAGGGGAGCGTTTCCAAACAGAGCATGCAATAGGTTCCGATGGTAAAGGTCATCACATACAACGTGATGGACGCAAAGGCGGCGATGATGCGTCCGTGCGGAACTTTGCAACGGAAAAATGTCACTTCTTCGCCTCCCCGGCAAAAACTGACAATCGATGCAATCGCCGCCGACCACGTGGTGCTTTTGAGTCCGCCGCCTGTGCCGCTCGGCGATGCGCCCAGTATCATCAGACCAATCACAATGACCAGAGAAGCCGACGTGAGGTGCGAGGTCGGTACAGAATGGAATCCCGCCGTCGTCAGGGCGGAAACCGTTTGAAAAAACGCCGTCAAACAACGTTTTTTTAGGGGATAATCCGCAAGATTCGAATCAAAGAAGAGAAATACAGTTCCCACTATCACGGCACCGAACGTTGCCGTAAGAATAATTCGAGTCGTCAGGGTTGTCCGCAAACTTTTAACCTTGACGGAACGATACAAATCGTCCAGAACGATAAAGCCGATACCGCCGAGCAAACTTAATAGAGAAATCGTTAAAATAATTCCCGTATGGTCGGAATAGGATTCGAGGTTGTTGGGAAAAATACTAACACCAGCAGTACAAAAGGCGGTAACAGAATGGAACATTGCCGACCAGAGCGGATTCGGAGTGCCTGCCGATGAAAAATAGAACCAAAGGATGAGCGTCCCGATCAATTCGATGGATAAGGTAAAGACTGCTATATGTTTGAAGAATCGGGTTGGTTCAAAGGATTCGGGCATCGCCAGCACCGCCTTTCCGATTTTGATTCGATTGTGCGGCAGATGTCCTTTGGATGCCAAAATGACGAGGGAACCAAGCGTCATGAATCCCAGTCCGCCGATTTGTATTCCCAAGAGGATGACAATTTGTCCCAGCCCATTGTACGTTTCGGAAAAATCGACTGCCTGCAATCCGGCAGTACTGACGGAGGAGACGGCAGTGAATAATGTATCAATTATGGGAACGTATGACTCTTTGCGGCAAATCGGCAGGCACAGCAACGCAAATGCTACTAGAATGTAAAAGGTGTAACCGATCATCAGGGCATGGCTCGGCGGGAGTATGTAAGACACAATCCGCACTCGCTGCGCAAAACGCCGAAGAAATTCTCTCATTGAACGACACAAAGAGCTTTTGATGCACTGGTATCGCACTATTGTACCACAAAGCGTAAGCAAGAAGGTTCAATGCACAAGAGAAGCGGCGTAGAGACGCAGTGTTCCGCCCTCGATTCTTTGTCGACGATTTTCGGAACAATGCTATAGCGTCTTGCGACATCTTGATTATTGTGATACACTGGCACCGTTGATTTAAAAAATCGGTGTCCGAACTCGGCGAGGAGTCGTTCGATGAAAATTGTTTTTTGGAACATCAAAGGAAGCAAAGACGTTACTCACGTTGTCGATTTGGTTGACAGTGTCGAACCGGATTTGCTGTTTCTTGCCGAATGTTCCCCGGAGATTGTCGCTTCGTCGCAATCCAGGTGCAGAGTCATCGCTCCCAGAATTTTCGCCAACCCAAAAGTACGCGGATTTGTCGTTTCGGAAAATGTAAAATGTACGTTGAGTCTCGAACACAATGATCGGTTATTCTTCTACCGAGTGACTTGGCAGGGGAAAGAATTTTTGCTCGGTACTGTCCACTTGCTGTCAAAAATTTATGCATCGAATTCAGCACAAAGTTCTGAAGCCCAAAAATATGTCCGAGTAGTTCGAATGACAGAAAAGGCAGAGAAACAAAAAAATACGATTCTCATCGGCGACTTTAATATGAATCCGTTCGAGGAAGGCATGGTGAAGGTGCACGCATTCAATTCGGTGTGTTCTTCGGAGATCGCATTAAAAAAGGGCAGACAGTTTCAAGGCGAATATTATGATTATTTTTTCAATCCCGCATGGAAACACTATGCCGGTGTTGGAAACGGAGTGTACGGAACATATTATCATCACTCGTGCGGTGCAGATGGATTTCATTGGAACAATTTCGATCAGGCACTTGTTAGCCCCTCGATTCTCCAGAAATACAATCCGCAATTTTCCATTTTACACGATGTACTGGGGTTCGACTTGCGAAACAAGAACAACGGTGTCTCTGACCATTACCCTATCCTACTTGAACTATAAGGAGAACTCATTTATGACTACTGAAATTAAGGACTTCTGGAAGGACTTTGCTACTGAGACAGTTGAAACCGTTTTGGAAACACCCATCTGGCTCCTAACGAATCAGGCAAACATGCTTTCTTCAAAAACAAAAAATTTGTTGAGAGGGGAAGTGTCAACGTACTCGGAACAAGGTGTCATCTACAACACGTTGTATATTGTCGCCCCCAGACTGGATGACTATCGCTATGCTCTGATTCAGGTCGTGTCGGGACCGGCACCGTATCCTGTTTTCGTTTATGACCGTTCCGGTGCGGACTATACGTCTCTCAGCGTTTCCGTAAAGTTTCCCAATTCTGCTGCCCCCGAACTCCCGAAGGCTTCTTTTGCCGCCCGGGATTATGCGGACTTTGAAAAAGCAATCGAAGCAATTTTGTCTTCAAAGGAAACGGAGGGCATCATTCGTTCGCTGATGAGTCAATCCCAAGCATTATCATCGGCATCCTGACAAATTAAACACAATGTTTGACGCACCTGTCCCCTGTACTTCCATTTATTTCCTATGGGCGTTCTCGTTTTTGTCGGCGATTGGTGTAGCGGCGGATGTGCCTGATGCTGTCAAAATCGTCGTTGCGAATTTGGTACGAATCGAGACCATTGGCGGACACGAAAAGGTGGGTAGCGAATTCGCCAATGAAGGAACAAGTACCGGCATCTTGCTCGATCAGGAAGGATACGTTCTGACGGGAGCGTTCAATTTTCTGCATGACCCTGCATCGATTCTGCTCGTCTTTCCCAACGGCACAAAAAAGGTTGCCAAAAAAATTGCCACGGATCAACTTCGGATGCTCACTCTTCTCAAAGCCCACGACTTTGCAGATAACGACACCAAAACGTTGGCAATGCGGAGCAAATCCTCTCTTCGTATCGGCGAACGTTGCATTGCGGTCGGATTGGTCTTTTCTGCCGAGCCGAACATCGCACTGGGAATCATCAGCGGCAAAGATCGGATTTGGGGGAAAGCCCTGCAAACCGATGCCGCCATCGGTCCTAACAATTACGGCGGTCTGCTGATTGATTTCGAAGGCAATGTATTGGGCATTCCTGTGCCGCTCTCCATGATGTCCTCGGGCGTTACCGCCGGAGCGGAATTTTACGATGCGGGAGTCGGTATGGCAATTCCGTGGGAAGACGCGGTAACACTGTTGCCAAAATTGAAGGAAGGGAAAGACCTGTTGCCGGGCTGGTTGGGGTTCGGTTTCAAAGAGAATCAGACGTTCATCGGCGAGCCAGTCATAGCGATGGTGCAACCCGACTCGCCCGCCGCACAGGCAGGCTTGAAAGTCGGCGACAGAATCGTAAAAATCGACGACGTTCCTATGCTTACTGCTTTGGACGTTACCCTCGATGTCAAGTCTCGGTATGTCGGCGAAACGTTGACCATTGTTTGGCAGCGGGATGGAACGGAGCAGACCGTTTCGCTCACGGCGGCAGAGAGATAGGTTTATGGTATAATTACCGGTAAACTAACCAATTATACTATGTCTAAAGCACTATGTCTAAAGCATCTATTAACATTATTGCGGAGTCGCTCAACGATTCTGTGCCGTCTACCCATGAACTTTACGAGTCCGGCAACCTGGACGGCATTCGGGAACTGGCGAAATTTCAAGACGAACGTGGAGCGGTCTATATCGATGTCAACGTCGGAAGTTTTCCTGCCGACTTTTTCGTCCAAGTGATTCGCGAAGTCCAATCGGCAACGAAAAAACCACTCGCTCTTGATTCGCCCGATCCGGCACTGATCGAAGCCGGACTGAAAGCGTATGACGATTCCGTCGGAACGCCGATTCTCAACTCGATTTCGCCGCGACGGAAGGAACTGTTCGAACTGTACAAGGTCAAAAAATTCCGACCGCTCCTGTTGATTTCCGAAGGTGAATCGGGTGCGTGCCACACTGTCGAAGAAACAATGGAATCGGCAAAGTTACTCCTTGCCGAAGCGAAATCGCGGGGAATTCCCAACGACGATCTGATCTTCGACCCCGGAGTGGCTCCGATTGGTACCGACAGTGAAAGAAACTTGCAGCGCTTAATGGAAACCTTGTGTCTGTTGCATGCTGATCCTCATTTTACAGGATTTCATGCGTCGGTCGGCTTGAGTAATTTTACGGTGATGTTGCCTCCGAAGCGGAAAGACGGTTCGCTGGTGAAGGGACCTTTAGAAAGTGCGTTTCTGACTCGAACGATGCCGCTCGGCTTGGATTACGTCATTGGTTCGGTCAAGCGGAACTACGAAATTTTATCGGACGATCATCCGGCACAACAGTGCTTTGACGATTGTGTGAAACTCGGCGGCCTTGATGCCATCATGCGAGTCAGGCAGTTTTATAAGGGGTAGCATTGAACGCTTTCAGTCCCGCTGGTATCTGATTGAGGAAGTTGAAGTCCGCACCAGAGTTGTCTTCCCTCACAAGAAATCCACCAAAAAGTAAATTATCCGTTGCGAGTGATCCGAAGAGAGTCCACACGTCACCAGCATGGAATGTGCCTAAATTGATTGGATAAGCGTACAATCCACCAGCCGCCGTACCAGCAACTGGTGCTAACCAACTGCCCTCTGTCGGTAGTACCCATTGATAATAGTAGATTCCATAAAATTTCTGCTGGCGGGTTTCCCAACCATTGAGATAGGACTCCAAGTAGGCATCTGTACTTGGAATCCCAGACGTGCCGCCATAGAATATGTTCCAAGCGTCGCCGCTGCTGTCGGTGGTCAACGGCACCGACACGGTAATAACGTCCGCATACGCAACGGACGAAGATAAGAGTAAAAGGATTGCAAGGGCGAGTGTGCCGATGAGGCGTGAAAATGAAGCGTTCATAAAATCTCTTTCTTGTTAAGGGTTAGGTTTACAGAGCCGCAATCGTAAGATTGCGAAACAACGAATCTCAAGAGCGGGGGACGAAGGTACTCCGTAGTCCCCCGACGGTCGGGAGATTGCGCTGCACTACATCCCCCGCTCTTTGCGGTTGTTCTTGCGCAATCTTACGATTGTGGCTCTGTTCTCGTTTGCGAGAACTCAACAAGACCACCCTGCTCAAGACAGGAGCGATGCGTTCATAAGATGGTTCTCTTCCCGCAGTCGAAGGCGGTGCGACAAAGTGTGCGCTGAAGATTTGCCACTAGCAATGCGCAGACACCTCCTACCGGGAGTCGCGTCACTTCATTTCTAAAGGTTATCTTCACACGGCAAAGCCGTTTCGACTGCGAAGTCAACCAATCCGTCTTACGACGGCTTATGAAATGTTGACGAACTCTAATTCGATTACACGTTCATTGTAACATACTTCTTGGGAAATGACAAGAGGATTGTGTAAAATTTTTTGTCGGCGGCTTGTGGCAAGACGATTGTCAAAACGAGTTTAGTATGATACACTGCGTTAGTGTCAGTGTTTTTCCAATCGCCCCTCTGGAGAACTCCCGCTATGCAAGCAGTCGTTTATCATGCTCCCGGCGACATTCGAGTCGAAGAAGTTCCAAAACCTGAATGCAAAACTGGTGAACTGCTGGTGCGCGTCGATGCTTGTGCTGTATGCGGTACAGACTTGAAGAGCCGACATCACGGCAATCCCCGTATCAAAGCACCGCTCGTCATGGGGCACGAATTCACCGGAGTCATTGAAACCGTCTCCGCCGATGCCGTCGGCGATTTTCGTCCCGGTGACCGTGTGGTGATGGCAACGAGCATTTCGTGTGGTCAATGTTTCTATTGCCAGCGAGGATGGCGCAACATCTGTGAAAACCTTGCCCCGATGGGTTTTTCCTATCCCGGCGGCATGGCAGAGTATGTTGCGATTCCTGCTCTTGCACTGCAAGGAGGACATGCGGTCAAGGTTCCGCAAAATGTTGAGGCAAAATATGCAGCACTGGCAGAACCTGTCAGTTGCGCCGTCAACAGCATTCAAAAGTGCGGCGTACAACAGGGGGATATGGTGCTTGTCATGGGAGCCGGCCCGATGGGATTGCTCAATGCTCTTGTCGCCAGAGCCGCCGGGGCTTCGGGTATTTGGCTTTCGGAACCTAATCCCTTACGCCGTGAACAGGCGGGACAGTTTGATCTCGACCGAATTCTTGATCCCGAAGCAGACGACATCTCCAAAATTGTTCACGATGCCACCGGAGGCAGAGGAGTGGATGTTGTGATTGTTGCAGCACCTGCCATTTCTCCGCAAGAGCAGGCACTGTCGCTCGTTCGGCGAAGTGGGACGGTTTGCCTCTTCGCATCGCTCCCTGTTGGAAAGAGTACGCTTACATTGGACAGCCGTATTGTCCATTACGGCGAAATTCGATTGCTCGGTAGCAGCGATTCGACCCCGGAACATGTCCGTGACGCAGTGAAGATGATCGCCACGAAACTGATTCCTGTCGAAAAAATTGTTTCGCATACTCTGCCACTGAACGAAATTGAACGTGCCTTCGAATTGATGACGAGCGGAGCGGCACTCCGGGTGGTGTTGACGGTGTAAACATTTTCTTGTTCTATCACCGGGTCAGCGCAATGCCGTAGCAAATTCGTCCAGGAGGGATTACAAACCGGGCATCACGGTAACGTTGTCAACACGGCATTGCGGAATTCGACGGGACCGCCTTCTGATTGGAAGCCGATACGCCCTTCGATGGCTTCGGCTCCCGTCGTCCAGTTGACGATCTTGCCGTTGACGACCACAACCATCACACTATCGACGCAAAGGATTTCCATAGAGTTCCACTGACCGGCATCCTTTTCCGCCATGAGTAGTTTGGCGACTCCCATAAACTTGCCGATGGCGGGATTTTCGCTGTTTTTAAGACGATCAGGAGAATCGGTGATGGTGCGACCATAAAATGCCCAGAGGTCGCCGGCATTCTTGTGTTGAAGTTGGACTTCGATTGCCTTCGGCAGAAAAGCAGGTGCCGGTATGATGTCGGTGATTTTCACGAAAATGCCGCTATTGGTCGGCTCGGCTCCTTCGGACCATCGCCATTCTAGCGTGAGTTTGAAATTCTTGTACGACTCCTTGGTGGCAAGATAGCCGAAGGGTTTCCCTTTGCAGAGAAGGCGACCGTCTGCGGAAAACGAGAACACATCTTCGACTTTGACTCCTTCATCGACGATGTGAAAAGCCCAATCGGCGAGATTTTTCTTTTCGAACAGGACGGTTTGACCAAACGCCGAGGCACCGGCAACGAGCATCCAACAGCAAACAAGCGACGCTATGATTTGACGCGACATAAAATTCTCCTTGAAATGAGTGAACATGGAAAAAACAACTTTCCTCATTGTACCGGAAACTCGCGCATAAAAACACCCGGTGGGTGCCGTTTAACGTACCGTAACAGTCCCACCAAATAAAAACCGGCGGATTTGCGTTCTGCCATTCTTGCTCTCGCTTGCCTCACTGCCCGCTAAAAAGGGATTCGTACTTCGTGGCACTGAAAATTTTGAATACCATTTCGTGCAGATATTCGTTGCCGCCCGCTTTGCGGACTTCATTGACGACCATGCCGATTTGCAACTGACTCTTGTAAAGAGCAATTCCTTTCAGACGTTTTTCGACCAGATCGTCGGACACACGAACACGTATCGTCGGCGGTGCAATGAAATCGTTGTATGTGGCGTACTCGTACAACTTAGGCAGACTCGGAATCGGCGCACCGAGTTCGGGCCAAATTTGACCCTGTGCATGAAAGATGCTCATGACAAGTTCCGTATTGACGATACTATGGTCAGGATGCAGGTCGAGCCGATTGGGAATAAAAACCCGAGTCGGTTGAATCTTGCGGAGAAGCCAGACCATCGTGTTTTGCAGCCCCACCCCGCCGGCAATGGCGCGAGTGTCTTTCGGGTCGTTCGTGAGCCAACGCCCGGAGTTGTGCGGCAAATCGCAATCCGTATAGTTGAATTGATACAAATTGCTCTCCGGCAGTCCGAGCAATCGGAACGATTCTTGGGCTTCTTCGCGGCGAATCTGAATAATAGTGTCCCGCATTTCAGGCAGACAATAGCCCATGCGTCCGTTGGTAATCACCGCCGCATACATGTCCACGCCCAAATGCACCCCCGCCAGAAAGGTCAGACCGGCACCGATGACGATGTCGTCATCGTGTGGAGCAAAGAACAGCCACTTTTCGTCCGTCTCCTGCCAATCGGACCATATTTGCGCAGGGTCTCTTGATGCAATGATTTCCTGTGCTGTTCGGCGGTCAAAAACTACGTTCGTACTCACTTTCTCATCGAAAAATTGCATTTGCGGGAATTGTAAAGAATGTTAGCATTTCTGTCAAGAAGACTATCCAACAGATTTTTTTCGTCACCGATTGCGGTGTTCCCAAAATTATGTTGCCTTGACAGGAAAATTACTCGCACACCGTATTTTCCGGCACGAAACGGCTGTTTTTCAGAGGCATTTTTACGATTCGCCCCTCGGAATTTCGCAAAAAATCACTGTTTCGCACTGGAAATACAGGACTCCCAGCGATTTTCATGGGGTCATATATGGAGTCACATTTCGGGACAAAAAACCGCATTTCACACCGAAAATGCAAGGGCGAAACTGGATGTCAAAAACGGTAAATTGTACACCGAACAATATCCAAAAAGTAAATTGAATCGCACTTTACTCTTGTGGGATTGGGCAGTCGATCATGATTGGTTGACAAGAAATCCGTTCAAGAAGATTCCGATTGGTAGTTTTATCAATCGGGACAATGTTATAATTCTCGGTGATTGTTGCATATTGCCAAATCTTGTACCGATTTTCGTCCCAGACAAAAGCCAGCAGTACAGGCACCCACAAATTTTTTGTAGGACTCAAATTTCCATGCCTAAAAGAAAGAAAATGTAAACTCCGACAACAGCGAGACTTACGTCAAACAATTTCATGAGTTTTTCGTCATCACAGATATTGAGATGTCCAGAAATGGACACTTTCCATCCCTTATGGGCGTGTATGGGAATGTTCAATGCTTGAAATTGTCCGACAATGTCGCCGCCATGATGTATTCATTCTCATCTTCTGCTTTGTGCGGCGAGCCGAGATAGGAGATAAAGCAGTTGAAGAAGTGCCATAAGCGTTACGGACTCTGGTGAAGTTAGAGCGTTGGGAAGCATTCTGGACGCTGTACAAGAATGCCCGTGTTACCCAAATTCACAAAATCGCTACCTAAAATCGCGGCTACACCCCTAGAAAAGAAAAACTTGCTACAATCTACTCCGTAGCCATAAAATGATAACAATTTCTGGGTTATGCTCCGCATTGTTTTCGCAGAGCAGAAATGATGCCACGGCACCTCGACCGGCAGGAGTAAGGCGAATGATGTTCATCACGCTTCTTCCCAACACTGGCGGAGATAGTCGAGACACTTCAGGATTTCGACCGCTCTGTCCCCTCGAACACCGCACTCGAAACTGACAACGCCAGTATAGCCGATGTACTTCAAACCGCGAAATGCGTCGGTGTGCGTATGTCCTTTTGCCGAATGGTTTTGCGCAGTAGGCAACACTCTGCCCTGCCCACTGCCGAGGTGTACGTGTTTGATGAAATCGCCGCCAGCAATGAATGCCGCCATCGAGTTTGCCTCTTCGGTGTACATGTGATAGGTGTCTCCCAATGCGGCAATACCGGGAACGTTTGCTTCCTGACAGAGTTTGGCGGCTTGACTCACCTGACGCATAAACCACGCCTCACCGCGCCGCAGCGGTTCCAAAATGACATTCGTCTTCAGTACCGTCGCCATCGGACCGAGTTCTCGCAAAACGCCAACGACTCGTTCCCAAAGAACACGTTCCGGTAGATTCTTTACCGCATCCGGCTGACTTCCGCGGACAGGAACGTAAACGAGGACGGGACAATCCATTACGGCGGCAATTTCCATCTTCGCTTTGCTTTCGTCGAGTCCTTTCTGGCGAACGGCGGGGTCTTCGCTCATCAAGGGGATTTCCGCACCGCCGAAGTAGATCGAGGCAACGACCAAACCGGCATCGTCCGCTTTCTTTTTCCAATTCTTGGCGGATTCCATATTACCAGGATCGCCGATTTCGACTGCGTCGAAACCGTTGTCTTTCATCCATTTGAATTTCGCTTCATCGTTCTCTCCCGGCGGGAGACCGGGCTGACAGCAAAAGCGGAGTTTCGCTTTTGCCCGCTGATCACCGGGAAAGGCGGCATCTTGTGCATGTGCGGACAATGGGGAAGCGGCAACAACAGCCCCCACCGTAGCGGCGGCGGCAAAAAATTCACGTCGTTTCATAGGGTTCTCCTGAAGAGGTATTAGATTTGAGTTAGGTCAATCTATCGAGTGGAGAGTGTAGCGTATTTTCGGGGGAAAATCAACTGCCTACGTTTCAAAGACAAACTCCTCGTTCTCGAAATCAATTTGCACGGCAAACGGACTATCGCCCTTGCGCTGTAATAACTGTACGGCAAGCGGATTTTGAATCTGTTGCTGAATGACCCGCTTGAGCGGTCTCGCTCCATACGCCGGATCGTAGCCCCGCTCCGCAACCTCCGCCGCCGCAGATTCCGTCACCGACAGGGCGATTCCCTGTTTTTCCAACTGTTTCGTCAACTTGTCCAACTGTAATCGGGCGATTTTGACAATCTCCTTTTTGTGGAGTGGTTGAAAAATGATCGTGTCGTCGATCCGATTCAAAAACTCCGGCAGAAAATGTTGCCGAAGTAAATCGCTCACCGCCTCCTGTATCTCTTCTGCCGAGCCATTGTCCCTTGCAATTTCTTGGATAACCTGACTGCCGATGTTCGAAGTCATCACGATAATTGTGTTCGTAAAATCAACTGTGTGTCCATGATTGTCAGAGAGTCTGCCATCGTCGAGAACCTGTAATAAAATGTTAAACACGTCCCGATGCGCTTTTTCCATTTCGTCGAACAGTACAACACTGTACGGTCTTCTCCGCACGGCTTCGGTCAACATTCCGCCTTCGTCGTAACCGACATAGCCGGGAGGCGCACCGATCAATCGGCTGACCGTATGCTTTTCCATAAATTCGCTCATGTCGATTCGGATCATCGCATTTTCGTCATCGAACATTGCTTCGGCAAGGGCTTTGCAGAGTTCGGTCTTGCCTACGCCGGTTGGACCGAGAAAGAGGAACGATCCGATGGGACGATTAGGGTCTTGCAGTCCACTTCGGCTTCGCCGGACAGCATGGGAAACGGCATCGACCGCTTCGTTTTGTCCCACGAGCCGCTGATGGATTCGGGCTTCGAGTACGAGCAGTTTTGCTTTTTCGGTTTCCATCATTCGGCTGACGGGAATTCCTGTCCAACTGCTCACGACTTCGGCGATTTCGTCAGGACCGACGACCTGCCGTAATAGTTTTCGCTTTGGTTTTGAGGCTTCCATGGCTTTATTTTACTGCAAAAAATGGCGGTACCGCAATCGTAAGATTGCGCAAAACGATTTGAAATCTAAAAATTGCGTCTCTGCTTTCTTTTACGTTACTTTTCGGCGGCGACAACAGCGGACATCGTATCGGCAGGAATCGCCAGACGAATGTTGGCGAACCCTGCCGATTCCAAATCGGCTCGGATTTCGTCAAAAGTATAAACCATGCCGTTTGGCGTGTTGACCAACATGTTGATACCAAACAACGCTCCCTGTGCCGGAGAGATGCGGTTTGCATCCATCACGAAATCCCTGACGGCAATCCTGCCCCTCGGCTTCAAGGCACGATGCGCCTTTTCGAACAGCGCCCGGCTTTCGGCACGACCATGTTGATGAATGATCGCACTGACCCACGCAAAATCGAAACCAACCGGAAATTCATCTTGATAAAAATCTCCTTCAACGAACGCCGCCCGGCTTTCCAAAGACGTACCGGAAAAACGTTGCCGAGCCTTACGAATCGCAACCGGAAGATCAAAAATCGTGCCAGAAGAATGAGGAAACGCCTCTAAAAATGCCCAAGTGTATGTTCCCGAAGCACCACCAATGTCGAGGAATCGGATATTCTCCTTGTCAAAATCGAACAGCCCGGACTTTTTCAGGTCTTCGACCATCGGACCGACGACGGTTCGTCCGACGGCGTTCATGGCAAGGATGAACGAAACATTGTCTTCTTCCGGTCCGAGAATACTGCTGAATCGCTCTGGTGCCTGTTTTCCGTGAGTAACGACCCAAGCGAGTTGCGACCAACTTCGCAGACAGTTTCCTTGATGTCGCAACATCGGAACAAACGTTCCCGGTGTTCGACTGTCGAGAAGTTCGACGAACGGCTGTGCAACGGAGTAGAAGGCATCCGGCGATTTGGTAAAAAATCCCAAACCAGCGAGGGCATCGAGCAATATCGTCAATGCCCGGTGATCGAGCCGCAGTGCCGACGCAAGATCGGCAGCCATAGCGCTATTGGAATGTTTGAGAATATGCGTTCCCAAATCGAGTTCCGCCGCCGCAATCAACACGCAAGCTTCTTGAAACGAGGATGCTGTCCGCAGACGGTCAAAAGCATTGAAGGAAGTCATTATGCAATATCAACAATCGTAAAACTACCGTCCATTGTAACAAAACCACGAGGATTGCAAAGTCCGAAAAACAACGTCCCCCTTGTCTCGGGTGTGTAAATCTTTTGTGGGACTCATAATTCCATGCGAAAAATGGCGATTTTTTGTCTCCTAGACGACTATCAGATTTACTTTTTTGACGCTTGTTTTTATAGAGTGAAAGCCGTTTTAAGCATACAGGGCTTGACATAAGCAAAAAGTTACGGTAGCATGTTTTTTACAATCGGAGGCCGGGTGGCGGAATGGCAGACGCTAGGGATTTAAAATCCCTTGACCGTAAGGTTGTGCGGGTTCGAGTCCCGCCTCGGCTAATGAGAGTGTTTTTGCCTCCATCGCACTCTCTTGACATTCATCGCAAGCGGTTGAAATACAAAGACTTGCGTCAATGTTCGTTTTTTCGGATTCAACCCCAAAACACCCCATTTCCGGCGTGTTCCTGTGCAGATTCCATTCCGTCTTTTTTTCCTTGCTTACGCTTCGGACTCTGTGGGGCGCAAGAGAGTTTTAGAGATTCCTCTGACGTGTGACAGGACAAATTTCACACTTTCACGGCGGGAGCAACCTCAACGGTCGTGGACGAAATAATACGGACGACGATAATTGGCGTGGTCGTTTTCAATTCTTCTCCCGCCGTGATTGCTTCGTACTCGACCGTGCGCCCTTGCTGAGAAACGAGCACTTTACCAGCACCCGATTGCGCAGAAGGAATTCTAACGTAAACACTCCCTGTTGCGCCGACCAGCGTTTTGTCGGTAAGCGAACCGTCGTCTTTGAGTCGGGCTGCCGCCCGGTAAAGATAATACACACCATAGATGGCAACAAGTCCGGCAATGAAGGCAAACAACACAGAAATTGGCTTGGAACAGCCGCTGGTGAGACCGGCGAGTCCGCCGAGTCCGAAAAAAGTGATTCCGGCAATGATGGTGCGGAGCGACAACACCTTGAAAATGTCGGCGGGCGAGGCATGTTCAGTAGTATCGCCGAAGTCTCCGCCTTCGTCGCCTCCTCCGCCGAATCCGAGCATCATAAGAAAAAATTGCAGCACCATGAGCGTTCCGCCGAATACGGCACAGAGAAAATAGACTCCCATGAGCGGACTGGTAATGAATTCAAAAAAAGTCATCGGAGCAAAAGAGCGAAACGACGGTCAAGTCATACAGAGAGTCTATTTTATCTATCTTTCCTAAAGACGCAACTGGGTTTGAGCGCACCCAATCACCGCCCCATGTTGAACATCCGTTCACCACGCAATCACGGCATCAATCGGAAAATGATCCGTCGGATAACGACCCTCTCGCTGGGTGCGGATGATCTGTGCCGAAATCGTTTTCAGACCCGGAGAAACAAAAATATAGTCGATCTTGTCCCTGCCCGGTGTCCGAAAACCATTAAATGTCCCCACGTCCGTCGCATCAGGATTCGCCGAACGAAATGTGTCCACTAACTTATACGATGCTGTCCATTCTTTGCCGTCGAGTACCATCGTCTCACCCTTCATGAACCGAATGGCAGGACTCTGTTCCCCGCAGTTCAAATCACCCGTAACAATCACAGGAACATCCTTATTCTTTCGTTCGGCAATCTGCTCCATGAGTTGCTTTGCTCCGCGTTGCCGGGCTTCTTCACTCATGTGATCGTAATGAGTATTATAGAAGTAAATTTTTCGTCCGGTCACCTCTCCATCTTTGATTTCGTGAAACAGAGCAACCGTAACCGTCCGGGGGCAACCCGCCTTGGGATCAGTTTTCGAACCAGCAACGTCCGGCGTGTCGGAAAGCCAAAATGTTGCCTGATCCGTTTCATCAATTTTCCAACGATTTTTTTTGTAGAAGATTATCATCGCTTCACCGGCTTCGGGATTTTTTTCCCGCGACCGACCGAGAGAGCCGTGATCGGGCAGTTTCGAGGCAATGTACGACACCTGATTGAGTTCCGGGTTGTGATGCACGATAGCTTCTTGTGTACCGATAAAATCGTAATTGCCCGCGACGATAAGTTCGGTCATAAATTCTCTCCGATTTGCCCAACTGTTTTCGCCGTCGTTTGCCGTTGAAAGCCGAACGTTGATCGAGAGAATACGGATAGGGTCATCCGCAAAGAGACTGGAAAAAGTGAACAGCGCAACAACGAAAAAACAGAATGGTTTCATGGCGGCAATTATTCGAGGGTTAGAAATACTCTTGTTATTGTACGCAAAAGTGGTCAAATAATCAATCACTATCACCACGAGGATTGTGAAGTAGCCATTTGTACGGAAAGAGATCCTCAAATTTCGTCTTGCCCAACTTGCCGATTTATGCTATAATGCCGACGGAATTGAAGGATCAAGCCTGTTAACGTATGGAAGCGTTTCTTTATAATATGAATCGGTCGGAGTCCCTTGCTTACGCGGCGGGCTCTGTTGCGGTGCAATCTCACGATTGCGGCTCTGAACACGACGACCCACTCATTCAGCAACTTCGGCGCGGCATCACTGCGACCCGGCAGTTTTTTTTCGATCACCAACATCCCGACGGATACTGGGTCGGCGAACTCGAAGGAGACGCACTCCTCCAAAGCGAAACGATTATGCTCCTCGCCTTTCTCGGCGAAGAAGATACCGATTTAGCAAAGGAGTGTGCCGAACATCTGCTCGACACGCAAAACGAAGACGGCGGCTGGGGTATGTACGTTGGAGGAAAGTCCGACGTTACGAATACGGTCAAAGCCTATTTTGCTCTGAAACTCACCGGACACGATCTCAGTGCGGACTACATGCAAAAGGCACGCATTCGGGCTTTGGAACTCGGCGGAGTGGACAAAGTCAATAGTTTCACCCGATTTTATCTTGCGATTCTCGGTCAAATTCCGCACAATGTCTGCCCTGCCGTTCCGCCGCAAATGATGCTGTTGCCGAACTGGTTTCCGATCAACATCTATGACATGAGTGCGTGGTCGCGGACAATTTTCGTACCACTTTC
>Ga0123353_10001653_pt1 | contig 27425 bp, 24 predicted proteins | sample TergutLab28metaG_3_FD_92763 | JGI IMG/M metagenome (GOLD analysis project Ga0123353, IMG submission 92763) | Labiotermes labralis P3 segment gut microbial communities from Petit-Saut dam, French Guiana - Lab288 P3 | ecosystem: Host-associated > Arthropoda: Insects > Digestive system > Gut ...
ATATCCCGAGGGGTAGTTGTTGAGCAACCGAAGTTGAAAGAGAATCTCATCAAGAATCAGGCGAGGATTCAATCCTTGCTGGTTCCCAAGCCCGAGGACAAAAATTTGGTTTTGAATTGGGAACAGTCGCAACTGGACGAGATATTCGAGATCGCTTCGCCGTTTATCGAAGAATTTACCGCAAGTACCGACGAAAGAATAAAACGGCAGCCGTGTAGCAACAAAATGAAAATACTTCTGTTGTCTTTTCATAATCACCATGATTCCTATGAAAAAATGCCGCCGCCGTTTACGGTTGATGCAAACGGTAAGCCACTACACAGTTGGCGAGTGTTGGTATTGCCCTTCTTGGATCAGCAAGTACTTTACCGACAAATCCGCCTCGATGAACCCTGGGATAGCGAACACAACAAGCAGTTTCATGACCAGATGCCTGCAATTTTCCACTGTCCGGCAGGCACCGGCAATCCGCAACGCGAGACCGTGTACTGCATGATCGTCGGCAATGAAACGATAGGTGTACCCGACGGTAAAGGACTTGTATTCAGTCGGATCACTGATGGCATGTCCAATACGATTGCGTTGACCGAGCGTAAGACCTCTGTGAATTGGATGGAGCCGACGGACATTCTTCAGGAACATGCGTATCTCGGTGTGAACCAGCACGAGTTGGGTATCGGTTCGGAGCATCCGGGCGGAGCAGTCATCGCATTTGCCGATGGTAGCGTTCATTTTATGCGTGAGAACATTCCGCTGGCGATCCTCAAAGGTCTGTTGATGAAGGCAGGCGGAGCGTCGGTCATTTATAACTGGGAAGAACGCCGACCCTATTTGGAGTCTGGCCGGTAATGGAGGATTCGTTTCTCACAAAGGCACAAAGAACACAAAGAAAAAAAATCCTTTGTGTCCTTTGTGCCTTTGTGAGAAGAAATTATTCCACCTTCGGTTTCTGTGCCCGTCTTTTCGCTCGGTCATTTTTGCCGACGAATTCAAGAATGGCTCGCTTGCCAGCATCCCCAAGACGAGGGGTGAAGAGTTTTAGGATGCGAGTATAACCGCCGTTGCGGTCTTCAAATCGCGGGGCAACGACATCAAAAAGAACGGCAACCGCCTCCTTGTTGTTGCCAATGAGTTGCATCACCCGGCGACGCGCTGCCAATGCCGGGGCGATTGTTTTGTTCCAGTTTTGCCACTGTTCGCTTTCCCGCCAGCGTTTCCACTCCGTCGAGTTGCGTGATGCAGACGTGCTAAACTCTTCCGCCGCTTTGATGTGCTTTTGCGCCTTTTTGGCTATCGTAATGCACTTCTCCAAGAGCGGTCGCACTTCCTTCGCTTTGGGGAGTGTCGTAATGATGCGACCCGGCACCTTCGGCCTGTTGCCGTCGTAGTCGTCCTCATCGCGCTCGGTCATTAAAATCGAAATCACCAAGTTCTTCAGCAACGCCCGCTGATGATTGGGATTACGTCCAAGTTTTCGTCCTTTTTTTAAGTGTCTCATTGTTGTTTATGTATGTAGTTATCTATGTGATTCGGACAAAGCCGGAGTACCGGCTAAACCGCAAGTGTTGTTCTGTTTCCCGGCTTCTAATTCCTTCTTTCTTTTCTTCTCTTCTTCCTCTTTGCGAAAGAGGATTATCTGCTTTCGTTTAAATTCGTCCATGGCTTGTCTAGCAGCCCGCTCGCCGACCTCATAAATCTTGTCTGGATAGGGTATGTCTGGTCTGTACACTGTTCTATTTTCCATTGTTATACTCCTTCACAAATTCGGGATTGTTGTTCCATCGCTTGGTAGCAATGAGTTGCGATTGATTGTACAAGGAAAAGGTAGTTATCGTGTCATGCTTTTCAAACACTATATGCCCCTGCTCGTAAAAATCCAACGCTTCATCACGGCTATTCGTAACAAAACCATAATTTTCGGTCGGCGTAAGAACCTCGATTTCGTATGTTACCTTAACCTGCGTGTCCATCTTATTCTCTCTTTGACAAAAACGCAATCCTACGATTGCGGCTCTGATTCGTATTCAATTCCCAGTTCTTGTCTTATTTCCTCCAATTCGTCTTCAAAATAGTCAATCCAGGCTTGCAAATCGCGAATCTGTTGCCCGTAAGCCTGCACCCGCTGTAGCACCCTTTCACTCAGGTCTCCCATACGGTCTTTCATTTCATCGATGTTGTGTACCAGTTGTCCAGATTTTTCCTCCCTTTTCCTAATTTCCTCATCGAACCTTCCCTCGTATGCAAATAAAACACAGAGCGTCATCAGTATTTGCAATACGACGTAGAGGATCATTACTCCACCCCACATCGCCGTTAACTTCACTCCGTAAGTTTTGACAAAGTAGATTGCCAAAACAACAGCGAGAACCAACGACAGCACGGACAATATGATTATTACAGGTAACATTTGATTGCCCTTGCTTTCCCTTTCTATTCTAACTCCTCTCCCTACAACCGCATCCCCAGCCGCAACCCCAACTGCGACAGTTTCTCCTTCACTTCATTGAGCGAGTTTTCGCCGAAATTGCGGAGTTCCAACAGTGAGTCTTCGGAATGGACGACCAAGTCCCTGACCGTCTTGATGTTGTTCTCGCGGAAACAATTCATCGAACGCTCCCGAAGTCCCAATTCGGCAACTTCCATCGTCAACTTTGCTTCCAACGCGGGATCAATCACCACGCCGCTACCGCCCCTTGCTTTTGCAAAAACGAGCGATTCCAGCCGATCATACTGCACAAACGGATTCAAGTGCTTGCGGAAAATCTTTGCCCCTTCGATCAACGCCATTTCCGGTCCGACGGAGCCGTCCGTCCAGATTTGGAGCGTCATTCTGTCGTAATTTGTTTTTTGTCCCACGCGGGTCTCTTCGATGTCATATTGTACTCGAACCACCGGACTGAACGCCGCATCCAATGGGATCACCCCCGGCTCGCCGCCGCGATCATGGGTCAGTGCCAACTGTTCCGAGGCGGGAACATAACCGCGTCCATTTTCGACGACCATCTCCATCTCGAATGCCACATCGTCGGTCAGAGTGGCAATGTGGTGATTCTTGCTGATGATGTCCACCGAGGCATCCCCTTGAATGTCGTCGGTCGTGATGACACCCTTTTTGTTTTTGGACACCCGGAGCACCTTCGGTCGGTCTTCGTGTGAACGAACGACAATCGACTTGACGTTTAGCACGATTTCCGTTACGTCTTCGAGCACCCCTTGCAACGAAGTGAACTCGTGCAGGGCGTTCCTGATTTTGATGCTTGTTACCGCACTTCCTTCGAGACTCGAAAGCAACACGCGGCGCAGACTGTTTCCGACGGTATGTCCGAACCCGCGTTCGAACGGCTCTGCAACGAACTTGCCGTACAGTGTGCCATCTTCAATCTCCTTCAACTCAACGCATGTTAACTTGCTGGGGAGTTCTAAACCTCGCCATCGAATACGCATAGAAAAACCTCCACTGTGTGTTTTTGATAAAATCTATTATTTCCTTCGTGTCTTTTGCGCCTTTGTGCGAAACATTTTTTCTCTCGCACAAAGGCACAAAGAACACAAAGAATTCTGATTACTTCGAGCACAACTCGACAATCAACGCCGAATTAACGGGCATCGTTACATCTTCCGCAGTGGGCAACCGCATGACGATTCCTTTGGGAATCTCCGCATTGTCCCGATAAAGGAATTCGGGCACATCCCGCAATCCCTCGTCGATGACTCCCTTGATCGCTCCCTTACTCTTCGGTCGGTTTTTGACCGTAATCACGTCCCCTTGCCGAACGAGATAACTCGGAATGTCCACCCGCCGACCGTTGACTTGAATATGCCCGTGAGCGACCCACTGTCGAGACTGCGGACGCGACGCACCGAAGCCGAGTCGATAGACGATGTTGTCTAACCGGCGTTCGAGCAATCCCATCAGCACGTGTCCGGTATTGCCCTGCATCCGCTCGGCAAGTTGAAAGTATTTTCGGAACTGCTTTTCCAGCACGCCGTAATAGTTTTTCACCTTCTGCTTTTCGCGCAGGTGAATCCCGTAGTCGGTCATCTTCCCACGCCTTGCCCCATGCATACCGGGAGCGTTGGAGCGTCGGCTGAACGCACATTTTTCTGTGTCGCACCTGCTACCTTTCAGGTTCAACTTAAATCCCTCACGCCGGCATTTCCGGCAAACTGCGCCTGTGTTACGTGCCATAAAAAATTGTTTTAATGTGTTGTTTGAACTCCTGACTCCTGTTCTCGCTTGCGAAGAGCAAGTTGGTCCTGATGAAATCTTTTCCTGTCCCGTTCAACCGCACGTTCCATTACTTGGTTCATCTGATTCTGCCTGTCTTCTTTTGTCATGGATGCAATTTTACGTCTCCGCATCGCTATCAGTTCATCTTCTGACATGTTTTGCTCCGGTATATTTTGCATACTACACCTCCTCGAATTCTGGGTTACTATTCCAACGCCACTCAACGCGGAGTTGTGATTGTGTATTTACCGAAGGCTGGGTTGTAGTCTTATGTACTTCCAATACCATCCAACCTTTATCATAGTATTCGGATGCCCTGTCACGACTCTTCGTAATAAAATACTCGTCCGCGACTGGCTCGACCACCTCATATTCGATAACTGTCTGCGTCTCCATTGTACTATTGTTTCCGTTTCACTTCCTCCAACTCGCGCTTCAGATCATCGATTATGGTTTGCTGTTCGGTTATCGTTTTTCTCAATCTTGCCTGGACTAGGTAAGCGATATGCACCACCTTTCCAAAGCATCCCACTATAAAAATGCCCACTACCAATAAAACCCACCAGCCGCTCGGAACAGCAGTCGATGCAAACACAGTCATCCACTACACCCTCCGTCGCTTTTTCGGTCGGCAACCGTTGTGCGGGATCGGCGTAATGTCTTCGATAGACTTCACCGTCAATCCCGCCTGTTGCAAGGCAGTGATGGCACTTTCGCGTCCGCTACCGGGACCGTTGATCTTGACTTCGACTTCCCGCATGCCGAATTTCATTGCCTTTTCGGCGGCTTGCGAGGCTGCCTGTTGCCCCGCAAACGGCGTACTCTTCCGGCTACCCTTAAAATTACAGGTTCCGCCGGTTGACCAGCAAAGGGTGTCCCCCTTGGTGTCCGTAATCGTAACAATCGTGTTGTTAAAGGATGCCTTAATGTACGCAATCCCCGATGCAACACTGCGTTTGATCTTGCGTTTTTTCGTTGTCGTCGATGTCTTTGCCATAATTTTTATAAACAGTGTCCGTCATTACACTTCGTTTCATTCCGGCTTTTGTGAACGTTAACAAAAGCCGGAATGGGCGGAGCGCAATGACGGCAATCCAATTTTCCTACCGTAAATCCTTGACCCCCTTCTTTCCTGCGACCGTCTTTTTAGGACCTTTCCGTGTTCGGGCATTGGTCCGCGTCCGCTGTCCCCGCACGGGCAAGCCTTTTCGGTGCCGGATTCCCCGATAGCATCCGATTTCCCGGAGCCGATTGATATTCGATGTAACCTGCCGACGAAGTTGTCCCTCAACGGTATAGTCGTTGTCCAACAGCGTTGCCAGTCGGGCGACATCGCTTTCGCTCAAATCCCGGGCGCGAGTCGTTGCATCGACACCGGCTTTGCGGCAGAGTTCACGAGCGGTCGCGGGACCTACGCCGTACAGGTAGGTCAGCGAAATAACGATTTGTCGGTTGTTCGGAATGTCTACACCCAAAAGACGCGGCATTGATTCTCTCCAATAAAATTGCGTAAAATGTCCGCGTCAGGCTATCCCTGACGCTGTTTGTGCCGAGGATTAACGCAGATCACGTAGACCCGACCACGTCGTCGAACGACCTTGCAATTTTCGCAAATTCGCTTTACACTTGACCTGACCTTCATTGCATTAACCCCCTACTTTCTAACTGATTGACATAACCGGGGAACTCCCCCGCATACGGTTGCCCATTTTACACTGTCCCGCATTCCTTGCAAGGGACACCCCGGAACCGCGAGTGCAAGAGTGACCGGGCGTTAGCCCGCCGTTTGGTGTTCCGAAATGACCTTTACACAATCCGCGTTTTTTTCTACCATGTCCGAATGGTATTTCATCCCTTCAATGGCAAACGGGCTTGTGATTTTTGGGCGATTAGCGTGAGGGATCCGCCTTTTTTTGTGCCGGAGTGTCAGCGTGAAGGCACCGGCGGGCTTACGCCCCCTGCTCTTGCTCCAGTCGATGTGCAGCCGTTGGCACTTGTGGAGGCAGCACTCTTTTTGGCGAAAGAACCAATGTCGAGTCGACGACTCGCACAACTCGCCGGTCTGCCGGAAGGAGCAAAAACCCGACAGTTGATCCGGGAACTCAACAAGCAGTACGACCAGGACCAGTCGGCATTTTGCATCGTGGAGGTTGCCGATGGATTTCAACTGCGTACCCGACCGGAATTTTCCCCGTGGCTTGTCCGTATGCAGGAGGTTCCCACGGCGGTACGGTTGAGTAATCCCGCGATGGAAACGCTTACTGTGATCGCCTATCGGCAACCGATTCCGCGTGCCGAAGTGGAACGTATCCGAGGCGTACAGTGCGGCGACCTGATCCGGCAGTTGCTCGATCAAGATTTGGCTAAAATCGTTGGACGTTCCAAAGAATTAGGACGACCGATTCTGTACGGCACCACGCAAAAATTTTTGCGTGTGTTTGGACTGGGCAGTTTGGACGATTTGCCTGCGTTGGCGTTGGGATGAAACGGACGGTTGCATCGAGACATGGATTCGCGTACAATCGCCGCATCACGCCGTCCATTATATAGCTGGTACTCTGCTCATGGGCGACATGCAGGTGGGATTGCAATGTTTGGAATCCCGTTGACAAAATGACCAGCATCGACTACTATCGAGCACTGACGTTGGAATTCCCAAACCGAAGCCTCTCATGCAATCCGAACCCTTTGCCGACATTTTGGACGAAAACGAAATGCTGTAACTACAGGCGGCAAAGAACCCCCAATGACCAAGCCTACAAATTCGCAGGACATCCAGGAGTTGCAAACTCGCGTCGAGTTGCTAGAAGAACAACTCATGCAAGCGCAGAGACTCTCGGCACTCGGCGAACTGACCGGCACGACGACGCATGAGTTCAATAATATCTTGATGACGATTATCAACTATGCGAAGTTGGGCTTGCGGAACAAAGACGAAGCAAGCCGGACGAAGGCATTGGACAAAATCCTGACAGCGGCAAACAAGGCGGCAAAAATTACAAACACTGTTTTGGCGGCGGCAAAGAACCGGAGAACGGGCTTTGAACCGACTAACTTCGTTGCTCTCATCGAGGATACGCTCATCCTCTTGGAGCGGGAAATGAATAAATACCGTATCACGGTGGAGAAATTCTTTCCCGAAAGACTGCCGGAAATTATGGCGGACGGCAACCAGATTTTACAGGTTGTGCTCAATCTGCTCATCAATGCCCGGCAAGCAATGCCAAACGGCGGAAGACTTATCCTCAAAATGAGTTACGACGAGGAAAACGAAATGGTTGATTTCGTCGTTCGGGACTTCGGTTGCGGCATTCCACAGGACAAATTGCCGAGGATTTTTGATCCGTTTTACTCGACGAAGTCGGGACCCGACGAAAGCGGTAAAGGGGGCACCGGATTGGGCTTGGCAAGTTGCCGGAAGATCATCGAACAGCATCAGGGGCTGATCCGTGTCGAGAGTGCCGAAGGCAAAGGAACCGCTTTTACGATCAAGTTGCCGACGGTCATTCGGATAAAGTTGATGGAAGAGGCGAATTTTGAGACAGCAGACGGCAGACAGCGGGCGGCGACAGATTCTTCTGTTGGTCAGTAGGAATGGCATACATCTACGAGAAATATCTCCAAACATGCACGAACACTCAGACTTCTACAACCAGATCTACTCCGGCGACTGCATCGACACCCTTGCGTTGTTGCCGAGTAACTTCGTCGAGATGATTTTCGCCGATCCCCCTTACTGGATGCAAACAGAAGGAGAGTTGCTACGCGCAACCGGCGCAAAATTCGATGGCGTTGCCGACCATTGGGATAAGTTTAACTCCTACAAAGAGTACGATGAGTTCTGCGAGCAATGGCTCAAAGAGTGCAAGCGGATACTCAAACCGAACGGCTCCATTTGGGTCATCGGTTCATTTCAGAACATCTATCGGCTAGGTTATATCTTGCAAAACCTCGGCTTTTGGATTTTGAACGATGTCATCTGGTCGAAACCAAATGCGGTGCCCAATTTCGGCGGTACCCGGTTCCAAAATTCCCACGAAACCCTGCTCTGGTGTACGAAAAGCCAAAAGGCAAAGTACACGTTCAACTACAAGACGATGAAACATCTCAACGGCGGCAAGCAAGACAAAAGCGTTTGGGACATCGGCATCTGCATCGGCGGCGAGCGGTTGAAAGACGAGCACGGCAAGAAGAGTCATTCGACGCAAAAGCCGGAAACGTTGCTTTATAAGATCATTCTTTCGTCCACGAAGCCGGGTGACATTGTGCTCGACCCCTTTTTTGGCACCGGTACAACGGGAGCGGTTGCCAAACGCTTGGGACGCAATTACATCGGACTGGAACGAGAGGTAAAATACATCGAAATTGCCAAAAAACGAATCGAAAAAGTGAAGCCGGAACCGACGCTCTTTACGGACTTAAGTCTCGAAGTGAAACCGCCGCGTGTGAAAATTCAAACACTGATTGAGACCGGCTTGTTGACAATCGGCGAAAAGTTTTTCGACAAGAAAGGCACCCTCATCGGCACGCTCACTGCCGATGGACAAGTCAATGACGGTACGGACATTTTGTCGATTCACCGGATGGCTGCCAAACATCTGCGTCGGGAGAACTATAATGGGTGGAGTTATTTTTACATCGAACGAGCAGGGAAATGGAAAGCGATAGATGAGTTGCGCTACATTTAGCCGGTACTCCGGTACTATTCCGGACTATTTGCCCATGCCCCCTGTTTTGTCTAATCACTTATGCGCTGCTCAAAGACAAATGTAGGGAAAAATCTGAAAAAAATAAGAAAAATCTACTTTGCAATCCTCGTGCTAAAAATTGGAAAGGGTAGGGTATATGCATAGGCGGAAAATTTCTGACAATGCCTCATTTCGACAAATTCACCAGCGTCCCCGCTATTCTCGGTAGCGGCACGAGCGATTCCGCTCCCCCTTTTGCATACGCTTCTTTCGGCATTCCGAAAACAACGCAGGTTGCCTCATCTTGGGCAATACACCGGGCACCGGCATCGCGCATCGCCTTCATTCCATTGGCACCGTCCGCGCCCATGCCGGTGAGCATCGCTCCGATGGCACGATTGCCAACATTTTTGGCAACGGAAAACATCACTTGTTCCACCGAAGGACGATGTCCACACATGAGCGGAGCATCGAAACAACGCACTCCCCACCCCGTGCCCAGTCGGGTGACTTCCATTTGCTTTCCCCCCTGGGCAATGAGTACCCGACCGTCGCAGATCATATCGCCATCGGCGGCTTCTTTTACGGCTATTTGAGCAAGCGAATTCAGGCGGTCAGCAAACATTTTAGTAAAACCGGCTGGCATGTGTTGCACAACGATGGTGCCGATAAAATTCCTCGGTAACCCACAGATCACTTCTCGAAGGGCTTCGGTACCGCCGGTTGATGCTCCGATGGCGCAAATTTTCTTGGCAAGAGTTCCTTGTCCTGCAACCTTGCCTGCCGCAACGCTGGAGGCAACGCCAGCAGCAGATTCGTACTGTTTGTTTTTCCAGTGGGCGACATTTGCCGTCGATGCAATTTTGACTTTGGTGCGGAGTTCGTCGATCATGTGGCTCAGATCGCCCCCCTTTGGCTTGGCGACAAAATCGACGGCACCCGCCGCCATTGCTTCGAGCGTGGTTTTCTGTCCCCGTTCGGTGAGGCTACTGACCATCACAACGGGAATCGGATACTGCGGCATAAGACGGCGGAGGAATTCCACGCCATTCATCTTGGGCATTTCCACATCGAGGGTCAGAACGTCGGGACGCAACTTAACGATTTGATCCCGACCGCTGAAAGGATCGGACGCTGTCCCGCAGACTTCGATATTGGGGTCTTTGGAGAGTCCTTCGGAGATAATCCGTTGCACCAACGGAGAATCATCAATAACGAGTACACGAACGACGCGGGGGGACATAACGACTGAAAACTCTTCCAATGAACCCAGAACGCCTTGCATTGTATCAGAGTCGGGCGGGCAATGCAATAGGCGAGGCAGCGCAAGAGCGGGGTGATTTACAAGAACCCCTTCGTGCTCTTTGTACCTTTGTGTGATAGAATGACGTGAAATGCGCGGAGTACCGGCAAAATAACTATGGACAATATCCCCCCCATCCTCGTCGTTTCGCGGAATCGGAACGAAACGTTAGAAGACTCGCACACCGCCTCGCAGTTGGCGACGAAATTGAACGTGAGAGTGCTCGACATACCCTTCTTGTACGATTTTCCTGCCGACCATTCGGTCATTGAACGGTTGCGTTATCTGCCAGCACCGGCGTACTTTCTCGTGCCGCTTTCTCAACGTTCGGTGAAAAACCTGTTGAATTCCTTGCAGATTCCCTTCGTCGAAGTCTTCGAGACTCCCGATGCCGTCCAGATTCCCGACGGCGGCATCAGCGGCGGAGAGTTGGAACGGTTCGACGCATTCTTCAGACCACGATGGTATCCCATCATTGATGCGTCCAAATGCACCGCTTGTCTGGAGTGTGTCAATTACTGTCTTTTCGGTGTTTATTCCATCGGCAAGGAATCCCGTCCCGTGGTGGATCAGCCGGATGCGTGCCGCGATGGCTGTCCGGCATGCGCTCGAGTCTGTCCGAGCCAAGCGATTATGTTTCCGCTGTACGAAGACCGAATCATCGCCGGGTACGAACAAGCCCCGGCAGACAACCTCAACGATTTGATTGACCTTGTTGATCAGATTTAGGTCGATCAGATTTTAGGTCGATCAGATTTAGCGGCGTATCAGGTATAACACCAGGGGCGTTGCCGATTGATGCCCGCTTCCATAATGTCCATGTAGATATTCACGTCATCGACAATTTGGAAGTCGTACATTCCGACGCACAGGAAGTCGGCACCCGACTCCAAAGCGTACCGGAAACCATCGCGGGGATGAAGTGCTCCTGCCGCCAGTATTTTGAAGCCGATCCAGGGCTGTTTGAGGGAATTCATATACTCCTTTACCGCTTCCGGTTCCCAACAGTAAACGTTGTCTCGCTCCGGTTTGTCCGCCATCCGAGACCAATAGCGTCCGTGATGGATGGTTTTCATCCAGAAATCCGGCTCGAATCCCTTTTCGACGCACGCCTTGACCGTTTCGAGACGATGAGCACCAAGTCCGACGATGGCTTTCTCTTTGCGAAGCCGTTCGACAAAAGCACCGATCTCGTCGAATTTGCCTTCCTGAACGAGGTGATCATTGGTCCCTCCCTGAATGTACGCGGCAGACGCTCCTTCATCGAGGCAGTGGAGCGCACCGTCCAGTGAGGAACAGTCCGCAATATATCGCATCTCGCCGTCTGTATTGTCCCAGTAATCTTTCATGAAACCGATGTGCGAAGAGTGTCCGAGATAGGCGTTGATTCCGCACGCTTCCCCCATTTTGAAGGTGGCGAAGATTTTGTCCCGTGTGTGGTAGGCTTTCACGAGTTCATCCACGTAGATTAAATCCCGGGCATGCGCCCAGCCACCGATGAGGTTGCCCCCCATGATGATCTTGCTGAAGTCGAGACCTTTGATGGTTGCCTTTTCCATCGGTTTTTTCAGGTCGGCAAACTTCGCCCAGTTGGTGTGCGTGCGGGAGGCACCGGAGAGGGCATCGACTTCGACATCTTTGACATCGGGTGTCTTGGCTTCTTCGGTAAGTTGGGCGGCGAGGATGTTTCTCTCGTGGCTGACGAATGCGCCTCCTGTTGCGAGGGCGGCTCCGCCGGTGAGAATCGTTTTCAATGCCTTTCGGCGATCCGGATTTTTCGGTTGTGTCATCGTTGGACTCCTGTGTAAAACTGGGGGCATTATAACATATTTTGGGGAACCGAGGCAATACCGATAAATGGGAAATCTCTCCCTTGCCTTTTCCATCGTTTCGACTACTACCTTGTCCCTTTATTGACATTGAACAGCATAAGCAACGTTCATCACTCCAACACCGCCGCGACTTCCGGGAACATCGCCACACTCCGTTTCAAAATGCCGTTGATATATGCTATCAAAACACCATAGTTGGTCATCGGTACATTTTGATCGAGAGCACATTGCATCCGATATTTCATTTCGCGTTCGTTGAGCATGCAACCGCCGCAGTGGACGATCAACTTGAACGGGGATAAATCATCGGGGAAGTCTCTGCCTGATGTGAAGGCGAACTCCAAACCGGGGGGCTTACACCCCCCGCTCTTGTGCTCTTTATAATCTTGAATCCAACGGGGCAACTTGACCGTACCGATGTCGTCACATTGTCGATGGTGGGTGCAGCCCTCGGAAATCAACACCGCGTCGCCGTCTTCCAAACGGTCTAATGCTTTTGCCCCTTTCACTGCCGGAAGAAGCACTCCTTTATGTCGGGCAAACAAAATCGAGAACGATGTCAAAAAAATGTAGTTCGGCACTTCCGCCGACACTTTGCCGAAAACCTGACTGTCCGTAATGACTAACTTCGGCTTGCATCCGAGTTGTGCGAGTGTTTCTCGAAGTTCGGTTTCTCTGACTGTAACAGCAATCGCTTGGGCTTCAAGAATATCCCTAATCGTTTGCTGTTGCGGCAAGATCAACCGCCCCTTCGGCGCGGCTTTGTCAAGGGGAATGACGAGAACAATGAAATCGCCCGGTTCAATCAAGTCCGCTACAAGCCTATGTTCATTCGCTTCCATCATGGAAAGAGCGGCGATGCGTTCCTTTAATTCTGTGATTTGGAAACCGGTTGTTGCACTGACGTATATCTCGTCGACACCGGCGGGCTTGCGCCCACCGCTCACTAAATCACTCTTGTTCAAAACGACGATGTAAGGAATGTGCCTCGCCCGAAAAATTTCGATCAATTCCTGATCCGCTCCGGTTTTACCAAGGGTGGCATCGACGATGAGCAGGGCAATGTCCGACTTGTTGAGCACCTGTTTCGTTCTTCGGACACGCAGGGCACCCAGGTCTCCTTCGTCGTCAATGCCAGGAGTGTCGATGATCATGACCGGTCCCATCGGCAACAGTTCCATTGCCTTGAAGACGGGGTCGGTCGTGGTGCCGGGCACTTCGGAGACGATGCAGAGGTCTTGTCCCGTAACGGCATTGACCACGCTCGACTTGCCCGCGTTACGTCTGCCGAAAAAGCCGATGTGAGTGCGATTGGCGGAAGGAGTTTCGTTCATTATGTACTATTTTTTCAGAAAACCGTATTGATAGACTTTCGGTTCGATATTTTTCGCAAGGAGTTGCAACATGCCTCGCAACAAACGGTCTCGATAATTAAACTCTTCGTCGGTCGCTTTCGTTTTCATTCGCCCTGTTTCGTCGCGTCCTTTGAAGTATTCGCGAATTTCATAGAGCGAAGCGTCCACAGGAGCATCGTCATCATTCTTAATCGTTTCGTGATAGTATTTCCACAACCGCTTGCCTGCATTGAAAACATCTTTGGCTTCCGTACTCCATCGTTTGCGTTTTTTCAGGAAATCACTCATGAATGTCGATTGGAAATTGTCCTTTGCTTCGACTCCCTTCTCTGTGAAAGGTATCCAGTGGTTGACACCCTCCCAACTGCAAATCCGGTTTTGATGGTGAAACAGCATGAAAGTCAAGCAATCGTTCTGAAATTCTTTGTCGGAATCATAATTGCCTTTGGGATAGAAAAATTGGTCCCTGTCGTTTATCCACGTATGCTTAATACAATGGCGAACGGCAAACGAAATTGCAACGTCGATGATATTCTCGTTCGACACCGTTACATGCAATCCGCCACCCTTTCGCTCCTTTTCCAAATTGTCGATAAACACGGCTTGCTGATTTTGGAAATCGCAACCGCGTGCCGCAAAATGACCGAGCAGGATGGCTTTCTTAGAACTTTCGTATTTCGTAAGTGACGTAAGCGGTCTGAAACCGTCAATGTTATGGATCGTTTTTTTCTCGCAAAACTTCCCGGTTCGGTCGAACGCTTCCAGTTTGACTTTCCGAAATCGTTGCTTTTGGGCAGTGTCCCAAATGAGAAAACCGATAGGAAACTTTCCCTCTACATTATCAAACGTATTGGCAGGACACATAAAACCGCCGTGATATTCTGCCAAGAAATTTCCCCGGAACTTGATAAAATTCTGCGAGTTGATGTATTTCAACTTACTGAACGACGCGAGTTTTGCACCGGGAAGTTCCTGAATGATGCGCATGAAAAATTGCGCAAAAATTTCATTGGACGCTTTGCCCAATAGGTCGCCGTATTGCTCTTTTATCTTGTGTGCCGTGGCGACCCCGTCCTTGTTTTTGCCGGTTCCTGACCGCTGTTTGGTGCTTCCCGCCTCTGCGTAGGGCGGATTCATGTAGATAATCAATTTCTCCCGCTTCTTTTTGTCCTTGATAACATCCCGGAGACTCTTGGGCAGTTCGCTGAAATCATCATTGAGAAAGTCGAACCGGAACACATGCGATTTGAGCAGATTGAGTGCATTACGGTCAATGATTTCATGCACAATGTCCACGTCAGGTTGATCGATGGTCGATGCCCAAACACGATGCTTTTCCGTGAGACCGACGAGAAGATTGCACGTACCGGCACAGCAATCCCAGATGTAATACTCTTCCTGCCAATTCTCGCCGAAAACTTTGGCAAGGTATTCCTGTGATTTTTCGACCCAAATCTGCGGCGTGAAATACGCACCGATACGTTCCCGAATATCCTGCGGCACGAGAAGGTCACGGCGTTCGATGATATGTTGATGATAATCCTTTTTCGGCGGACGTTCGTATCTTGCCCAAAACTTGGTGTGTGCCACGCCCTTATCCTTGAAACCAATATCGCGGTAAAGTGTTTCAATTTCCCCTTCAATGCTCACTTTCGACTTGTAGTGGCTCGTCTGCAAAACGATATTCAACTTTTCGACGATGGTTTTATTGTTTTCGCTCAACAAGTCAGCAAGGTAAAAATCGCAATCACCGACCCCGCTGTCTTTCAGTTTTTTCCATGTTTCGGCACTCAAACCGATGGACGGCAACACTTCCTTGACCCACTTAAAATAGACGGAAACAAAATTGTTTTTGTTGATTTGTGCCTTCCGGGTACGGAGACTCCCGGCAACGAAGTTTTCCCGAATAAAACCTCTGATTTCGGCAGAGTCGCTTTCAAAACGATATTGCACGACCCGTTTCAGATACTTTGCTACCTGATTGACCGTTTTTTTCGAGACCGACGAAGGACGTTCCGTCCAGTTGAAGTCGTTCAGATTGAAAATTGTGAGGGCATTGCTGTATTCCGTGAAGGCGATTTTTTCTTTGTCAAACACGCCGAGATATTTTGGGGGCATTTCGCCGGTATCAATCTTTTTCTTGATCGTGAGCAGAAGTTGGGCAAACATTTCAAACACGTCGGTCGGCTTATCTTTCGACTCCGCCCACATGAGCGTTTCGGTAAAAATACCCCGGCGTTCGTAATAGACGAGAAAATTGATCCGCTCGTCTTCGACATCGACGGCGTAATCGCCGAAAAAGGCATCTTTGACCTTCACCCGCAGGTCATGTTCGCTCTTGGCTTGGGCGAATTCCTTGACCTGCGAAGCGACTCCGTACAGTAACAGGCTGTTCTGCTTTAACATTCGGTTTAGTGTACCACCGACGGCACCGAAAATCAATGCACACCACACACCGACATACTTGATTTCCCCAAAAAATAAGGTAAAAAGTAGGGACACATCCCTTTCATTTTCCATCCACCCATGAAACTACATTTTGCCTTTCTCGCCATTGCTTTCCTTTGGTCCGCCGTATCGTTCGCCCAACAGAAAACGCTGAACGATTATTTTCCCTTCAATCCCCCAGAGACGCTCCAACAATGGGAAGAGCGGCGTGCCGAATTGCGGCGGCAAATTCTGGTGTCGCAGGGGCTTTTTCCGATGCCGGAAAAGACCGAACTCAAGCCGATCCTCCATCATCCGATTGAGCGGGACGAATATACGGTCTATGGTGTCATTCTGGAAGTCGTGCCCGGTTACTCTTTGACGGGCAACCTTTATATGCCCAAGAATGCTGTCATTGCTTCGGGGGGCAAAGTCCCCGGCGTGCTTTCGCCGCATGGACATTGGAATAATGGTCGTTTTTACCAGCAGTCCGACAGAGAGTTTGCCCGCGAACTCGAATCCGGTGCCGAAAAGTATGATCCCAGCGGACGCTTTCCGCTCCAAGCCCGGTGCGTGACCCTGGCTCGGCTCGGCTGTGTGGTCTTTCACTACGATATGTTCGGTTACGCCGACAGTATTCAGTTGCCTGTGCATTACATGGGGGTCAGAGAGGCAATGAGCACGAAAGAAAACTGGGGGTTTCACAGTCCGCAAGCAGAATTACGGTTGCAAAATGTGATGGGGTTGCAAACGCTCGCCTCGATCCGTGCATTGGACTGGCTCGAATCGCTTCCGCAAGTGGACGCGGACCGCATCGCCATCACCGGTGCAAGCGGCGGCGGTACACAATCCTTTATCCTTGCCGCCATCGACGACCGGATTGCCGTCTCCTTCCCTGCTGTGATGGTCTCCACCGCCATGCAAGGGGGTTGCCCCTGCGAGAATGCCTGTTACCTGCGTGTGGGAACCGGCAATGTCGAAATCGCCGCCCTGTTCGCTCCGAAGCCGCAAGGCTTGACCTCCGCCGACGATTGGACGAAAGAGATGGACACCAAAGGTTTTCCAGACTTACAGAAACTTTACGCCCTTTACAATGACAATATTGCCGGTGCCGAAAAGAATGTCGCCTTGTTTGAGCATACACAATATGGACACAATTACAATTTCCCGTCGAGAGCGGATATGTATCGGTTCATGAATGAGCACTTAAAACTCGGACACACGTTCGGCGACGAGCCGATTGAGAAGCCGTTCGTGCCGCTCACTATCGAGGAAATGACCGTTTGGACGGGGGAACACACGAAACCGACTGGCGACCAAGTCGGCGATGTTTTCGAGCGAAAACTCCTGCGTGAAATGAATGAGCGTTCCAACGCCCAACTGTCCGCACTGCCGCCGCAAGAGCGAAACGAAATTGTGCGCGGTGCTCTTGAGACGATGATCGGTTGGAAAGTACACGATTGGCGCAATTTTCGCTTCGCAGATGGCGGCAGAGGTCCAACACAAGGATCTCATAAGGCGAGAATAATCGATAGACGGTCGGGACTGACAGTAACCGTTGCTTATCTGCAACCTCCGAGGGGAGTAACGTCTCCAGCAGTGTGTGTTTTCGTTTCAAAAAATGGGATATCCGATTACTTCGATGAACAAGGGCAACCGATTGATGAAATTGCAAAATGTTTGTCGGAAGGAAAACTCGTTGCCGTTCTCGATCTTCACGGTCAAGGTGGAGATAATCCTTTGGAAAAAGCCCCATTAGTCGTATCCGGCAATGGTCAAGAGCCGTGGCACCATTCGCTCGCTTATACTTACGGATACAATCCGACAGTCTTTGCACAACGGGTCAGTGGTCTCATGACGATGCTTGCGGGTACGGCGGAGGCGCAAGCAATGGAGTTGCAAGAAGATGAAAACCACATGGTTCTAAAGATCACTCTTTACGGTTTGAAAGGCGGTGCTCCTTACGCTGCCGCTGCCAGAGCGTTGCTGGGGGATGCCGTGGACAAAATGATTGTGGACACGGAAGGGTTCCGTTTCGCGAACATCACCTCGTTTGACGATTTGGACATGTTGCCGGGCATTGTCAAATACGGCGACCTCCCGGCAATCTTGGCGTTGTCCGATCCAGAGACGACGGAGGTGCGGGGGGAGGAGTGAGAGCAAGCGCAAGAGCGGGGGGCGCAAGCCCTCCGGTTGAACAACGGACGACTTGCCGCAACTAACCGGCGGGTTTGCGCCCACCGCTCTTGCGCAATTGTCTATTGTCTTTCTATCCGGCACTCCAGCGTACACTCTCTTCCGTGAGGATGATTCCCGAGTGATATTGCTTGTCGGGAGACTCTGGATACTGAATGCGACCATGCATCGCCGCTACAATCGAATTCGTAACACTCTTTTCAATGATTTTCAGTTCCCCTAATGTCAAGCCGGACTCGTCGAACTGTCCGTCGTCTAACTTCTGCTTGATGAGAGCCCTGACCTTCGCTTCGATTTTGTTCGGCTGGACACCTGCCCCCATACTTCGGCATGCACTCTCACAAGTATCCGCGATCATCAAAATTGCCGACTCCTTCATCTGCGGCTTCGGTCCCGGATAACGGAACGTACTCTCCTCAACATCCTCTTTGCCCCCTTTGGTTGCCCGACTGTAAAAGAATGAAATCAACGATGTCCCATGATGCTGCTCAATCAAATCGATCAACGGCTGCGGAAGATGATATTGCCGAGCCATATCGACACCATCTTTGATGTGTGCAATCAACACAATGGTACTGAGTTGCGGCTCGATAGTATCATGCACATTATTTATTCCTCCTTGATTTTCGCTGAAATACTCCGGCTTCATGATTTTTCCGATGTCGTGAAAGTGTGCCCCGACTCGAGTGAGCAAACTCCGTGCATGAACGGCTTCGGCGGCGGCTTCCGCAATGGATCCCACCTGCATGCAATGCTCGTACGTTGCCGGTGCTACTTTCATCATTTTTTGTGCCAACGGATGGGAGACATCGCCGAGTTCCCGAAGACACATGTCCGTCAAAAGATCGAACTGTTTCTCCACAAAGGGCAAAATTCCTGTCATGAGTAGCCCTGCCAGAAGTACCCAGGAAAAATTGACCATCGCGTCCGTGAGCAGTTGACCATCGCCGAGGAACCGATTTCCTTGGATTCCCAGCGCAACCGTGAGGAAAAACGCGACCAGTCCGGCAACGGCACCCACGATGAACAATTTTTCCCGAGACCGCAGTCTGCCGAGTTGCGCCGCCGTCGAAATGGAGGTGCCCAGCAGAATGACAAACAATCCGACGCTTCCGCCGTTTCCACTAATGATTACAATAGTTAAGAAAATGGAGAGAACCGTCGCCAGTTCCCAAGAGTAGACGACGGCAATAAGCATGACAAATAACGTCAGCGGCAAAATTTCCCATTCAGCATAAGTTGCCACGGCAGGCTGAATATATTCGGCAGCGATCACGGTTCCGATCATGCCGAGCATGAGATAGAAAAAAGCTTTGGGTGTTCGCGGACGGCGACGTTCCAGTCGGATCACCAACGAAATCAATGCTACAAAAATGATAAAAAACTCGCAGGATACCGCAACGAAACGCAAGCATTGTGCCTCCCAGGTCCGACCTTGCAACGAAGCCTTATGTTCCGTGAGGAGTAGTTTGACATCACCGGGTTGAAGGACGGTGCCTGCGCTGATAAGGAGTTGCCCCTGTGCATATTCGATCATCACTCTTCCGACTTCTTCCGCAGCGGCGGCTTCGATCATGGCAGTCGCATGAGGATCCACTGTAAGCGTTTCGGGAATCTTGGGATAAATCCAATTGTAGAGCAGTTCATACAACTGATAATTGCCCAGCCGGCGATACCCAGTTTCTTTCCGGAGAGCATCCCTGAGTGCTGTTCCGTCACGCAGGAGCACATCACTGACCATGTGCTCGACGGCTTGATCGGAGGTATCCTGGTGTCGCCGATAGACAAAAATCCTGTCTTGACTGCCGTGCGCCGTTCCGAATGGCAGTCGAATCAACACGCCCCGTTCTTCAAATGGGGCGAAAGCCCTGGCGATTTGTATCTGAAAATTGGCGAAATTGGTTTCGTCTTTGAAGTAGGCGGCGAAATCGGCAAAGGTTTCTTGAATCTCCGCGTCTTCGGGGGTGTCTTCTCGCCCACTGGTGTGAAACAACTCCAACCATATATATTTTTCCTGCGCATCGAGTTCTTCGTAAGAATGTGCCCTGGTGAGTCCTGCAATCGTATTCCAGATCAAGGCTTCACGTAGTTGGACGAGTTGTTGCGGATCGTTGGCGAAGACGCGTGGAGCCGTTGATCGTGCGCGGTCAACTTCCAACCGTGTTTGTTCGGGACTGAAAATTGAGAAGGGGGTGTTACAAATGATGGCGCGGTCGGTAACGCCGTTGACCCGATAGCGGAAGGGGGGATTCCACGCACCAATCACGCAACAGAAGGCAATTGATGTCAGTAACATCAGCACGATGTATTTACCCCGATAGTCCCGCTTGAAATAATTGGCAATTTCGGCGAAAAAACTTTGTCCTGCGGCGCGAAGGGCAACGCGTTCGCTACGAGTCGTTACCCCGGTAGAATACCCCGTGGTTGTTTGGTGAAGTGCCATAGAGATCGGATTCACCCACACCGGGGAACCCGTCGTTACAGGAAAACTTTCACTATTTTACCGCAAACAGGGGATTTGACAAGAGTGCGCAACAAGAGCGGATGACTGCATCGAAAACGCAAACGAAAAGTGCACCCACGAACTAAAACACTCATGGCACTACGATTCCAGACGTTAGAAAATGTGCAGGTTCTCGACGGGCAGACTCTCGACGGGTAAGGTATAAAACATGGGTTGTCAGGAACTGTCTGCAATTTTGTTGAGGGTTGTTAATGACAACCGGTCGCTCCAGCGTTGCCAGCGTTCCCCAATGTCATCTCGATACTGGAACATACCAGAGCGATTCCCAGTATCTTTGATCCGTTTCAAAAGGATCAATCGGCATCGTTTGGTAATCGTGATCCGGCGGCAAAATACCATAACGAATCATCTCCCGAGTATAGGTTCGATTAGCGTAAAATGGTGTAATGTTAGGACGTGTACCTGACATAATATACTGACGAGCACGTTCAATACCGGCTAAAATGATCAAATAGTCGGGATCATTTTTGTCGGCAAACACCACTTCCCGGCATCGTTGTAAGCCGCCTGCCTCTCTCGCCAGAGGACCGTTGAAAATCCGCGACTTCTCTGGATACGACAGATTGAACGCCCAACTCGGTCCGTAACGCCGTACATTGTGCGACAATGTGTGCGGTAACGTCCGATCCTCGGTATGACAGCCGCTACAACGCCGAGCAATCGCCTCTTGCATCGCCAGGGTTTCAGACCACTCGAGATCGTTGCGATACCATTGTACATCTGTTTCCGGTGCCCAGCCCTGATTCCAACCGATCTGACCTTGAGCATTAGCGGCGTAAGTTCCGGCGTAGTTCGCGCCGACATCCAACCAGAATTTAACCATGTTTCGCTCATGCTCCGAAAGTTCCACATCGCTATGCATTGCGTCGATCCTTTGCATAAGCGTACTGGCACGACTTCCGATCTCATACGGTTTGAAGTTGCTCATCGCACGGTTTCGGTTGTCACCGAACATATTTCGCCCGGAAAGCGTTTGATAACTCATCGTGTACTTCGGTGTCATGTCGCCGCTGAGAACCACGTTGCGTTCTGCATGGTCGGTATTATGACACGCCACGCAATGTTTGTCCAAGATCGGCTGAATGTCCCGGACGAAGTCAAACACCTCTGGAATGCCGGGGACCGGTTCCGGTGTGCTGGGACCTCGACGGAACGCCATCGGAACCGTGCGTTGCGGAACGCCAATGGTCTGTGCGCGGTGTTCATGGCAACCGATACAGACGGTAACTTCGCCGGGCATCACGCTCGTGAAACTATGCATTCGCTTGACGGGCCAACCGTCGTGGTCCATCGCAACAAAAAAGAAACTGCGTTTGGCGGGAAGTTCCATCGAAGCAGAACCGTCGGGTTCGACGGGAATCGTGCCAAGAACCCGCATCAACGTAAAGGTGCCCCCAATGGAAATCTGATCCATTCCCCCTTGATAATGAATCGGTTCCGGCAACGTTTCGAGGACGAGCAACTCCTTGATGGAACCGCGCTCGACCGTCCCCATTTGGCGACCTTCATAGACATCGATCAAGGAAAGAGTACCCGTTGACTTCGATGGATCGGTTACATCGGGAATGATATTTTCCGGCGTTCGTGTGATAACAGGTCGCGGTTCGTGAATCCAGAATCCATTATCCCATGTCGTTCCCCTAAGATCAGCGGGCAATTCATAGATCACTTGCTCCCGCCCTTCGGCATTGACCAATTCGAGGCGAGCATAGTGGGTTGCCATAAATGCTTCTTCGGAAAAAGCCCAAGGATCGCCATGGTTGTTGTGAGTCGAGATGTGAGTGACCCCCTGTGGATCATCCGGTCCCCAAGAGGGATCAACCAGTGCAATGCGACCACTGTGATCTTTGCGTCCGTGTCCCGGCGAGAATGACGCAATCACTTTATTGCTGTTCGGTACCGGTTTCGCATCAATCATCACAATTTCGGGAGTGAGGTTGCCGTAGAAAACCATCTGCCGCGTCCCATCGGGATTCATCACCCAAAGATGGTGATAATCGACTTGACTGCGGTCAACGTATTCCCATCGGGTGTAAAGAATTTGTCCGTTGGGCAGAGGCCACGGCGTGTTGTCTTGCTCAACGTTTGCCGAAAGTTCGCGGAGGTTTTCACCGTTGGGTCTGCAAGCGTAGAGCGTGGCAACCTGCGTCAGCCAGCACTGCACCCAACGTTTTCCCCGAGTGGAACAAAAAATAATGTCACCGCTTGCCGTGTAAGTCGGCTCAATGTCATCCCAGTCGCCGAACGTCAGTTGCCGCAGACCGGTGCCGTCGATATTGATTTCATACAAATTGAAATGCCGTTTCCCGGAAGGAAGGTAGGAAAAGACGATTCGTTTGCCGTCATAGTGAATCTGCGGGTCACGAATCGTACCCCCTTCATCTTGAAAAATCGTTCGGACTTCTCCGGTGTCGACGGTAAGGATGTTCAACCAACTCGGGGCACCGAGATGGAAGGGAAACAGATTTTCGTCGTGAGCAAAGTAACCGAAATTGGCGTACCAATGGGGATCGATGCCCGGCTTGCGAACGACGAAGAGGATTTCCTCAACATCTTTCATCGGACCGGCACGAAAATCTCTTTTGAGATCAAACGGCGGCAGTTGCTCCGGGATAGTTGGCGAGTCGGCAAGGCGGAGGTAATCATAAAACAACCAACTGCCGTCTTTCAAAGTGATGGTCAACGAGTTTGTACCCTGCTTGACGGCTCCCTTTGCGACTGGAATAACAATCGCCTCGTAAAATCCCTGTTGTTCGCGGGCATTGAAACTGAACAGACCGGCGGGACCGCACGGTTGACGTACCGGTTCCGATGCGTGTCCATTGACAACAACGTGAACGAGCGACGGCTCCGTGGGATGACCATGGACACAACCGATGACGAAATAGAGTTCTGCGGGATAATCTTTTTCGGCTTCAAATTTGATTTCAACCTGGAATGATTTGCCGGCGTTTCTCAGGTCACGCGTACTGAGGTGGCTCGGTATCCAATCTGATGTCCGATTTTGTCCGACAACGAATGTGTAGACGGGTCCCTCTTGGTCTTGGACTTGTTCCCAGTTGATTCCTCTGCGAAACTCTGAGGCGGATGCGTCGGGGCGACCGATTTGAAAGAGCACCTCGCTGGCACTGAGAGGTACAGCGGAGCAGAACACGAAACAAAAAATCATCCGGGAAAGCATAGTATTTCTCCTTGAAATAGGTTGACAATAGGTTCCGGCAACCGGGGAACCGCCCCCATTCTAAAATTTTCCGATGTTTTAGGCAACCCCCTCACTCGATGCGTATCACTGCCTTCACCGGCGGGCTTGCGCCACGCCGCTCGTGCGCCGATTGAAAATCATTGGTCAAAACCCTTAGCCCTGATATTATTCCACCGGCACCAACAACGCAACATCTTCTGCCGCAAGTGTCAACGTTAATACTCCCTCGACAAGCGTTTTGGTTTCCCCGCTCACCAAATCTTTGAATGCCGTGTACGCCGCCATAGGAACCCCTGTATTGGCATTGTCAAAGCGCAGCGTCGTTGTCTTGCTCTCCGGCGAATCGTTGAAAACGGTAAAATAATCCGCTCCAAAACGTTCAATGTAAACCTTTTCCTCGCTTGACGTTGCAAGCGTGATCGGCTGCCAGCCTGCCTCTGCAACAAATTTGCACAGCGGTACATACTTTTTGAACAACGGTCGATCCCGATTGTACAATGCCGGTTGGGAAAAATAAGTGTTTGACGAAGCATCAGCACTGAAAAATCCGGGGAACATTCCGTAAGCCAATGAACGTTTCATAAAACGTTCTGATAACTCATACGAAAACCTTGTAAAATCCGTATTCATCAAAAAGCAATAAGGTTTCTGTCCGATCAGAGCCCGCTTGTAGAGCATGTCCGAATCCGACATTGGACTCCAGCGTCCGCCAGGATTCCAGTTAACTTCCGTACCCAAAACGTCGAACAACGGAGGCAACCAACAGAGTTGATACGGTGTGGAATTCGCAAACATCAATTTATCGTGTTGACGCATATCTTCGGAAATTTTGCGGACATACTCATAGAACATAAGCCCTTTGTAAATAGCAGGTTGGTGCGTTTCCTGCGAAAAGACTAGCGGAGCCCGCGCCGTAGCAAAGTGTTCCCGACGGAAGTTCAGCGAAGCGGTCACATATCCTTCGGCAGAGTCGACGTATTCGCCGTCCAGTATTCCTCGGTCGGTTTGGACATAATACCGGTCAAAAATCTGCGGATTCCATTTGAGCGAAAAACTTCCCCCCTCAATTCCCGGTGCATCATTGATACTCCACACAATTCCCCGCCGCCCTGCCAGCCACGGTTCATTCGAGAGACGACCGACGAACTGCCCATCGGCATCATGCATTCCGCTCGTGAGGAGAGACATCGCGCGTCGGTCATTATTCGCAGCAAGCCGTTTCGCCTCTTCAAGAGCACCCTCTATCGTGAAAGGGACCGATTCCGGCAGTGCCATCCACCATGTCCCCGGCTCGGTATAGCGGAACGTCAAAATGTTATGAGCATCATCCCAAGCCGTTTCATCGTGCCCCTCTTTGAACTTGAAACCGAAATCTTCGTGATTAGGCACCGTGCTGATTCGAGTAAAAGGCATCCAAATTCCCTGTTCCGGTGTCCGGCTTTCAAAGTAAGATGGGAAAAAACGGTAGTACGCATTGAGTGCCCCGCGAAATTGGTGCTTCGGATCAAACGAAAAACGGAGAAAGTTGACCGTCGCCGTCGGTGACTCTTTGGTCAATGCCACATCAACAGCAACATAGAGTTCTCCCGTACCCGAATGATAACCGGTACGAAAAACGGCAGGCGTTTTCATGTTAATGCCGATGCCCATTCCACCTTGTTGCTCTCCCGCCACCGCCGCAAAGGGATACATCGAAAGCCTGCCATTGGAGCCAACCCCTGCAATAGAAGTTGTCAGAACGTATTCTGTATTTGGCTCGACGGCAATGTCCGATCTGGGATGTTCGCACCACGTTAATCCGTCTGGCGGCACCGGAACAGTATAAACGAGCGTCAAACACCGGTCTTCGTTGCCGAAATTAGTCAAACGAATTTGCGGGGTTTGTCCTGATTGCAGTACCGCTATTCCAACAACGTCGAAGATTGGCGGAAACACGGCGGCAAACCCGTCGGAGTCCCCCGAAAACTCAACGAAGTCGGAATTGGCGGCGACATCACGAATTTGAAATCTCGCCTGTTTCTTCGGAATGACAGGAACGCCATCGAACAGCACGGCTGTTTCCGGCGTTTGCAAGACGGTGAGTTTCATATCCCGGAAGTACGCTTTGCCCGACTTGTTTCGGAACATCGCGTACATCGTCAAACTTCGGACAGGTTTTTGCGGCAGGATGGTCAGCGTTCGCTTTTGCCAATCGTGTGTCCCCGTCGGAAACGCCACCGTTTGCCCCCAGAGGGGCGTGCCGTCGGTGTAGACGAGGTCGATGTAGATGCCGTAATCGCCCGAAGGGCTGCCGGAAACTTGTTCCGCCCGGCTCCACACTTCCGCAACAATCGGTTCGGGTTTCGTTTGGTTAAGCGTCACCGATTGGGCAACCCCCCGCCGGGCAGTTGCGTCGGTGCCGTTATCGCAGAGGAAGATACCGTCCTCGAAGACGAAGCCGGACTCGTAGGGGCGTGCCCGGTCAGGCTGTATCAGGTTTTGTGCGCCACCTTCAAATCGGACGACTTGTTTGACGATGTCTTGAGCGTAACTTACCGAGGCGAGCCACGCGAGGAGAGTGAAAATAATTGTACGATAATACCGGTTCATAATGATGGTAGGTTTGGGTTGACGTCGCCGTCATGATACCACCGTGCGTTGCCGCTGTCGAGTGCAGTGAGCCGGTGCATAAAAGAGGGAATCTGGTTAACAGGGCAAAACATGAGACGGCAAAATGGGCGACGGCAAAATGGAAGACATGGTGAGAAAAAAAAGGTTGACATCGGCAACTCTTCCCACTAGAATGAAGGAAATGAAGTGACTCGGCTTTTACCCCTTTTGTAATCATGATGAAAACATTCGTTTTGTCCTGTTCCCTTGCCTGCACGTTCCTGTTTGCCACAGCGATCCACGCGCAGGAAACCAACGTTCTGACCCCCGCTGAAGAGGTACTGGGCTTTGAACTCCTCTTCGACGGCAAAGCACTGTCGCCGGAAATCTGGCAAGATGACACATCCATCGCTGCTTATCCCGTCGAGAACGGAGCGATTGTCTACCGGAAAGGAACCCCCAACCTGTTCACGAAAAAGGAGTACGCAAACTTCATCTTCCGTTTTGAATTCAAACTGCCACCGGCAGGAAACAACGGAGTAGGAATTCGTGCGGCATCCGTCTCCCAGTACCCGATGGAAATCCAAATACTGGATAACAGTGCAGAACAGTACCGAACGCTCGAACCGTACCAGTATCACGGCTCGCTTTACGGAGTCGTGCCTGCAAAGCGGAATCCAGAGCGAAACGATTACCTGAAACCGGTGGGAGAATGGAATTACCAAGAAATCATTGCCCAGGGGACAAAATTCAAAGTCATCCTGAACGGTGAAATCATCGTTGATGCGGACCTTGCGGAATATCCCCAGAAGCCTGCCAGCATGGGTCGTGAAAGGGGATTCATCGGCTTTTTAGGACACGATGATCCTGTCGAATTTCGAAGCATTCGTATCAAAGCGTTGGAATAGTTGGGAACCTGCGGGAAAACGCTCGTCCGTTCTTTTGCACCCTGACACAGGGCGATTGCAAGTTTCACTTTGGGGATTCAAAGGTAGCCAACCGACCCGCCGGGCGGTTGGTCGGCAAGTGCCGACTGGGACGACCAGAACGTATCGGTCGTTCGAGTGCGGCAATGGTG
>Ga0123353_10001654_pt1 | contig 27421 bp, 19 predicted proteins | sample TergutLab28metaG_3_FD_92763 | JGI IMG/M metagenome (GOLD analysis project Ga0123353, IMG submission 92763) | Labiotermes labralis P3 segment gut microbial communities from Petit-Saut dam, French Guiana - Lab288 P3 | ecosystem: Host-associated > Arthropoda: Insects > Digestive system > Gut ...
ACGAAGCATAAGATATTTTCATGCTGAAACATCAGATGGAACAATTTTTAAAATAGGAACAGTAAAGAACAATCCTGAAGGAGATAGTTCTTTCTGGCGCAGGGCAATTATTCACACTATTGGACCAAGATTTTCTGAACATATCAAAGCAGAAGCAGGCGATATAAAGTATGTACTGTTCAAACCAAAAGGCTCGGCAGATTACAGATATCTTGTTGGCACTGTTATAAAAAGAAAACTTATTTATGTTATTGAAGTTTACTTTCCAGACAGCAATAGCTATGAAAAATGGATAGACTCCATAAACGAATCGCTTGGAGAGCTTAAAATAAAATGAAAATTATAAAATATATTTTTCCTGTTGTGTTATTTATATTTTTAGTTGCTTACCCAATTGCAGCGCAGACAGCTATGACACAGACAGCTATAGCACAGACAGAATCAAAAAAACTTTCAATAAATATTGTTGCAGAACTTTCTGTTGCAGATCCTTCCAAAGCTGTCCAGGCTTTAGCTGACTATTGTGAATCTGCTGGCGGGTATTATATAAAAAAATCCGATCATGGTATTTCTCTTAGGCTGCCTGCAGGGATGTCTGGCAATGTAGAAGATATTTTAAAAGCAAATGGAATCTTGATCAGATATAATATCAATACCACTGATATTGGAAACGAACATCTTGTGCTTGTAAAACAGCTTGATTCAAGAAAAAAACTCCTTTCTGATTACGATAAACTTATTGCTTCATCCAGGTTTTCAAGCACATTAACACTTGAACGAGAACTTATGACTGTTGTTACTGAAATGGAAAATCTTAAAGGAAGAATCAATAAAATGGATAATGAATATAAATTCCTCAAATTGGATATAAAGTTTTTTTCCGAAGAAGTCAGGCGGAATACTCCTGTAAGATCTTCTTTTGACTGGATCAATAGAATAAATTTTTATAAGTTTGTTGGTGGGAATTATGCAGAATAATAAAATAAAAATAGTTTTTATCTTTCTGGTACTATTGCTTTTTATTATGGGATGCACTCTTTCTTTTAAAGTAGAAGTGCCTCCAGGATTTGCAATATCAAAAAAAAGCGGAAATTATTTAATATATTCTCCTGATGGATTTAAAATAAGAATCAAGGCAGAGAAAAACACTCCAAAAAAAGATACTCAATTCTGGTCAGAAGCTCTTAAAACTCATCTTGCAAATAGCGGGTACTTTCTGTTTGATGAAACCTCTTTCAATTCTGTAAACCTGGAAGGGAAGAGGATTACATGGCTTATGCCTGTAAGCCATGAATACTATAAATATATGACTGCCATTGCTGTCAAAGGGAACAGGATTTTTATAATAGAAGCTTCCGGAGAGAAAAAACTATTTGATAGCTATGAAGAAGATATTGAAAAAGTAATTTCTTCTGTTTATGCCAGATGATAAGATTGGAAAATGGTAAATAAAAAAAATAATTGCGCTACATTTTTGATTTTTTCTTTTCTCTCTATATTGATCCTTTTTACAGGATGCAACGCAGGGAGCAATAAAAGAAATACCATAAGATCCGAGATGAATTTTCAGCTTGGTACTCTTGTGGAGTAATCCATATATGAAGGGGGCAGTAAAAATATTATTGCAGAAGCATTTGCACTTATATCCAATCTTGAAGACAAATTAAGCAGAAACAAAGAACTAAGTGAAGTATCCGGGATAAATATAAATGCAGGGATATCTGCTGTAGAAGTATCAGATGATACTTATTTTATTATAAACAAAAGTATTTATTATTCAGAATTATCAAAAGGTTTTTTCGATATAACCATTGGACCTATTGTCTCATTGTGGGGAATAGGAACACAGGATGCAAAGGTTCCATCTGCTGCAGAGATAAATAGTCTTATTGGTCTGATTGATTATCAAAAAATAAAATTAACTTCTTCAAAAAATATGGTTTTTCTGGAAGAGAAGGGGATGGAAATAGATCTTGGCGCTATTGCAAAAGGGTTTATTGCTGATAAAGTTTATGAGCTTTTTAAAGAAGACGGAGTAAAAGGGGCAATAATAAATCTTGGAGGTGATGTAAGGCTTCTTGGCAGAAAGCCTGATTCCTCAGATGGGAAACTTTTCAGGATTGGTATACAAGACCCTTTTGAAAAGAGGGGAGTGCCTGTAGGGATCTATGAGGGGGAAAATATTTCAATAGTTACTTCCGGAGTCTATGAAAGATATTATGAAGAAGACGGGATAAAATATCATCACATATTTGATCCTAAAACAGGATATCCTGTTGATAATGACATAATGGGGATATCTGTTATTACACAAGAAGCAATTGATGGAGATGCTATTTCAACTTCTCTTTTTTTTCTTGGGTCAAAAGAAGCTCTTGCTCTTGCTGAAAAACTTAAAGATATAGAGGTTATAATAATAACCAAAGATAAAAAAATTATTTTAAGTAAAGGAATTGGCGCTAAATTTACGCTAATAAATAATGATTTTATTATAGATATTAACTAATTTTTCCCATTTGCTATTTAAATCCTTTCGTGATTTCCAAAAATATTTAATAAATTTTCATCTTTTGTTGTAAATACAACATACTTCCTATCTCGCGTATATACACTGAGCCCATAAAATCATTAATTATTGGAGGATTAATTATGAATGAAATGTTCTGTTTTCAATGTGAACAGACAGCTGGTGGAAAATTCTGTAATAGAGAGATGGGGGTTTGCGGAAAGAGCAGTAGTACTGCCTTTTTGCAAGATGTACTGACAGGTGCGCTGATCGGACTTGCTCGCGCAGCTAATGGCAGGATCAATGAGTTAGTATATCGATTGGTAATTGAAGGGTTGTTTACTACGGTTACTAATGTGAATTTCAATGATGAAAGTATTAATAAACTAACTGAACAGATCCGAAACGAATCAGCAGAACTTGGTAGTGTAAAAGAATATATATTAACCAAGATGTGGAATGCTCAAGAGGATATTCGTTCCCTTAAGTCCCTTATTTTATTCGGCATACGCGGCGTTGCTGCATATGCCCATCATGCCCTTGTGCTGGGATATAGAAACAATGAAATTGGCGAGTTTCTTCTTAAAGCGCTCATAGCAATAGGTGAGGACAATTATGCTGAAAATGATTTACTGCCTCTTGTCATGGAAACAGGCAAGATTAATCTTGTTTGTATGGAATTGCTGGATAAAGCGAATACAGAGACTTATGGAACTCCAAAACCAGTGACAGTACCGCTCTCAATCGAGAAAGGTCCTTTTATAATTGTTTCTGGACATGACCTGCATGATTTGAAATTACTGTTGGAACAGACTGAATGCAAAGGAATAAATATTTATACACATGGTGAGATGCTTCCTGCACATGCTTACCCTGAATTTAGAAAGTATCCTCATCTGAAAGGCAACTTCGGAACTGCATGGCAGAATCAGAAAAAAGAATTTGACGATGTTCCTGCGCCAATACTTTTTACTACAAACTGTCTCATGCCTGTAAGGCAAAGCTATTCAGACCGTGTTTTCACAACAGCTGTTGTGGGTCATCCTGGTTTGACCCATATTGGAGAGGAAAAAGATTTTACTCCGGTTATCAAGAAAGCGATTGCTCTTGGCGGATATAAAGAGATGAAAGTTATGACAGGGATAAATGGCGGCAAAGAAGTTACTACTGGCTTTGGTCATGGAACAGTGCTCTCTGTTGCTGATGCTGTTATTGATGGAGTAAAGAGCGGGGCTATACGCCATTTCTTCCTTGTAGGCGGTTGTGATGGAGTGAAAGAGGGAAGAAATTATTACACTGAATTTGTGAAGCAGACACCAATGAATACAGTGATCCTTACCCTAGCATGCGGTAAATATCGCTTCAATGATCTCGACATTGGTAAAATTGGAAAGCTTCCCCGCATTATGGATATGGGACAATGCAATGATGCTTATTCAGCAATAAAAGTTGCACTGGCTCTGGCAGATGCATTTGGCTTCGTTGTGAATGATCTTCCGCTGACGCTTGTGCTTTCATGGTATGAACAGAAAGCTGTCTGCATTTTGCTTACCCTGCTGCACCTCGGGATAAAGAATATCCTCCTGGGACCCAGCTTGCCTGCGTTTGTGTCTCCAAATGTTCTTACATATCTGGTGGAGAATTTTAATATTGGACCAATAACTACTCCTGAAGCAGATTTGGCAAAAATACTTAAGGAGTAACTATTCTGATATAGAGAAAACAAAGTACTTAGATAAAATCCCGGCTTTTTTGTTGGGATGGATCATGCCCCGGATAAATCAGCAGAACAAAATTAATTTAATTCATAAAGATCCGGGGTATGATTCGTCAAAGCGGATCAAAATCTGCTACACCATGTTTGCAAAGAGGACAGATAAAGTCACTGGGCAATTCATCCCCCTCATGCACATATCCGCATATTTTACACACAAAACCTTTTTTCCCTTGCTTTGGAGTCTGAGGCTTGGGCTTGATATGGTCAAAATAATATTGGTAAGTTACGCTCGGCTCATTGGAAATTACAAACGCTTCTGTTACATTCGCGATAAATAATATATGCGTACCATAATCAATGGATTCTGCTACTTCTGCTGAAATCATGGCATTTGTATGTTTGGGCACATAGCGTATATTATTCGCAGCGCGCTCATTGCAATCACATCCTTTGAATTTGTCTGTATTTTTTCCGCTGTGAAAACCGAATCTCTCAAAAATATCGAAAGTTGCGCTTTCTGTTAAGACAGAAACATTGAATTTTCCTGTTTTTGATATCATGTCACATGTAAAGTTGGCTTTATTAACAGCAATAGATATCCTGAGCGGAGAGGATGTTATTTGCGTTACTGTGTTTATGATACAGCCATTATCTTTATCTCCATCTCTTGCTGTTAGGACAAACAAGCCGTAGGAGAGTTTAAACATTGTTTCCTGTTGCACTATATTCGAGGCTGCAGGTGTGCTTTCCTTTTTTATAACTGTTGCTGATTTAGGTAAAGTAGCTATGAGAGCTTCTGCCATTAAATCGATTTCCGAAAGCTGCGTTGCTTTAATCCCGGATTTTATACTTATCATATTTTCAAGAAAATTAATGTTCTTGCATTTTTCCAGATGCGTTCGGATCAAACTGCCGCTTGTAGCTGCCCATGAACCATTTTCAATTATTGCAATAGTGCGATTTTGGATGTTGTGCGCTGCAAGATCAAAAATCAAAGCTTCCATAGTTACAAAAATACCGGCATTATATGTTGTGGAGGCAAATACAAGATGGCTCCATCTGAATGACGCAGAAACAATTTCCGACGCAGGAGTAACTGAGACATCAAACATTTGCGTTTTGACCCCTTTATTCCGGAGTTGTGATGCAAGTATTTCAGCAGCGTTTTCTGTATTTCCATATACTGACGCATAAGCTATCATAACACCATGCTCTTCAGGTTCATAACTGCTCCAGAGCAAATATTTTGACAAGATATCCTTTATGTTTCTGCGCCATACAAAACCATGAAGCGGGCATATTATTTCGATTTTAAGAGAAGCTGCTTTATTAAGCAAAGCCTCTGCTTGCGTGCCATATTTTCCCACAATATTGGTATAATAGCGCCTTGCCTCATGCATATAGTCCTTATTGAAATCCACTTCATCGGCAAAGAGAGCTCCGTTAAGAGCTCCAAAACACCCAAAAGCATCTGCTGAAAAAAGTATTTTATCTGTAGAGTCATATGTAACCATAACCTCGGGCCAGTGTACCATTGGAGCCATAACAAAGTGGAGTAAATGCTTTCCTGTGTTAAGTGTATCGTTTTCCTTGACGAGATGGACGCGGGAGTCCATATCAAAATCATAGAATTGCTTGATCATTGTCAGTGTTTTATCGTTGCATACGATTTTTGCATCAGGATACAGGAATAATATTTCCCGCATTGCCGCAGAATGGTCTGGTTCCATATGCTGCACAACCAGATAATCCAGTTTTTTGTTGCCAAGCGCTTTAGCAAGATTTTCCATAAATCTGTGTTGTACTGCTTTATCCACAGTATCAAACAATACATTTTTTTCATCGCATAGAAGGTATGAATTATATGACACACCGTATGGGACAGAATATACACCTTCAAACATGGCAAGGCGCCGATCATTCGCACCGACCCATGTTAAATCATTTGTTATTTTTTTAATACAATACATATGTCCTCCATAATAGTTATTATGATGTTCAATTTATTCTATTATACGCAATGCAGCGAATAAACACAACTATACAGTTTTATTGATAGTAGTTGGTATTAAATATTAAGTATGATAAACTTATCCGCGCATATGGGAAGCCATTAAATTCGGAGGGGCAAATGAATTTTTTGCATTATAATTTTCAGCTTAATAGCAATGATGTTGTGGAAGTTACTTTAAATACAGTAGCAAATGTAAGACTTCTGGATCCTACAAATTTTCTTTATTATCAAAATGGCAGAAAATATAAACAACTTGGAGGACGTGCAAATCCGCCGAAATTTACTATTTCTCCTCCACAAAAAGGGAGTTGGAATATAGTAATTGATCTTGCAGGATTATCCGGAGATGTTAATGCATCTGTAAAAGTAATCAGGGGTTAATTTGCATTACTAAAAAACTGGAGTCTAACAGGAGGGTCTTAAAATGAATAAAGAAGAAATATTGCCAATTATTACAGATACTTCTATCGGCATATCAGAACAAAAGGTTTTGCTTTCTGACATGAATACTGTGGACATAGCAGAAATATTTGAAGATCTGGAAAGCGAAAAAGTTATCCGGCTATTCAGGATCCTGCCTAAAGCTATTGCCGCCGATGTTTTCGCCTTAATGGACAGTGATCATCAGCAGTTCATCATCGAAGCCCTTAGCAATGCGGAAATTGGCGAAATTATGGATAATTTGTTTGTAGACGATGCTGTTGACTTTATTGAAGAAATGCCAGCTAACGTTGTAAGAAGAGTTCTCAAAAACGTTGAAAGCGAAAAACGGAAAATCATCAACCGGATTTTGCGGTATCCAGATGATTCTGCTGGCAGCATTATGACTACAGAGTTTGTGGACTTGCATGAAGATGACACGGTTCGGGAAGCTTTTAATACCATCCGCAAAACAGGCCCAGACAAGGAGACTATATACAACTGTTATGTAATACGTACAGATCGGTTGCTGGTGGGTGTGATTTCCGCAAAAACACTTTTGCTTGCCCGTCCAAAGGAACGTATAGGCGATATAATGGACACAAATGTTGTATTTGCCCATACAACAGATGACAGGGAAGCTATTGCAGATCTGTTTCAAAAATACGACTTTCTGGCAATGCCTGTAGTTGATAATGAACAGCGCCTGGTGGGTATTATTACTGTTGACGATATCGTAGATGTTATAGTCGAAGAGCACACAGAAGATATTGAAAGAATGGCAGCTATTGTTCCTTCTGATGATCCCTACCTTAAAACAAGTATTTTTCAGCATGCCAGAAACCGTTTTTTATGGATGCTTATTCTTATGCTTTCTGCAACAATAACCGGAACTATTATTTCAAGTTTTGAAAAAGGGCTGATGGTTCTGCCGATTCTTATGTCATTTATTCCAATGCTTATGAACACAGGTGGTATTGCTGGTTCTCAGTCTTCCACTTTGATAGTTCGCGGTATAGCAGTAGGTGAGATTTCTCTGGGAGACATTTTTATTATAATATGGAAAGAACTCAGGGTTGGAATGCTTTGCGGTATTGGTCTTGGGATAGTCAATTTTATTCGGGTCTTTGTTATGAACAACAAAGATTGGAAGTTGTGCATGACGATTACCATGTCTCTGTTCTGTACGATACTTATGGCAAAAACTATAGGCAGTATTCTTCCTATTTTAGCCAAGCGTGTAAAAATAGATCCGGCAATTATGTCTGCGCCGTTGCTCACTACAATAGTTGATGCACTCTCTTTGATAATTTACTTTTCAATCGCAAAGGTGGTATTTGAGCTCTAGCCTGTAATGTTACAGTGTATATTTTTTACTTGCTTTTCAATCTATAATACGGCAGCATTCTGACTGGTTGATATGATCGTTTTGCCTGCCTGATACCTGGTGATCCCATATCATCTTCCCGGTTTACATATTTAAAATCCTTTATAAGGATTTTTGCTGTTTCATGATTTATTACTTGCCCTGCTCCTTTGATGCCAGGGTCAAATTTTTCAAAATGAACTGTTGCCATGTCATTTGTTTGTGGACTATAAATTGAAAAAGCGCATATCTTGTTATTGATATATAATTTTAATCCATTACATGGAAGTAAATCCCAGTGTGTCAAAATAGTTTTTATGGCTTCAAATTCTATATTAAGATAATCAGCTTCAACATCATGTGTTTTTTGCCAGTAATAACAAAATTCCATAACTTCAGCATGGTCATTTGCATTAATTGGTTTTACAGTAAAATCACTATATAATCTCATAAATTGAGAAATAAGATTTTTCTTTTTCGCAAGTTTTTTACCAGTAAGCTTTACCATGTTTTCAGCAGTATAAATATAATCACTCATGTTCTCATCATTTATAATATTAAAATAATCATTTAAATTTGGATTATCATTAATATAATCTTCATGAAGAGCTACGATCTCTACATCTGCATGTGTTTTTTTAAAACAATTATATAATTGGAATAATTCTTCTACAGATAACTTCTCGCCTGCAGGAGCTAATAAATAAGAATAAGAAGGGTTAAATAGAATCAATCTGTCAAAATAAATTGTATATTCTAATTTAAAATACAAACCCCAGGTAAATATATTGCAAATATTGAAATCGCAATATTCTGAAGAATGGTTTTTTAAAAAATTATATATGATATCAAAATCATTAAATGTAACAGGTTTTAAATGATCATATATATTATCTGTTTCTATTTTCATGCAGCACCATATTTATTTTTTTAATGTAAAAGGTATATGATCAGTCATTTCTGAAAAACCATATTTTTGATAAAACGAAACTGCCTGCGGTTCGCTAACAATAGTTATCCAGTTGATGTTTTTGCTTTTTAAATACTTTATTAATTCATCCATTATTAATGCGCCAATTCCTTTTCCTCTAAACTCACTTAATACTGCAACATCCTGTATATAAGAATCACAGGCTCCATCGCTGATAGCTCTGCCCATTCCTATTAATCTCTCATTTATGGATGCCACAGCAAAACAAAAAGAGCCTTGCATGATTTTATTTATTAGATCAGGGTCTTTACTATCGATATCCTCATCCCACCAGCCAGCTTCTCTGTATAGATTTTTTAGCTGCTCTATATCAGCAGTTTTGGTTATTTCTACTTTTATTTTATTATTCATATTCAATTAAAATGCTGTTGCTGTTTTGTAATCATCTGTATATCCCCAATGCGCTGTGAATATATATTCAACATCAGGTATGTGGCGAATAATATCCATGGATTCTATTGCCTGGGCATTATCCATATTAAAGAATGCTGGAATAGGTCCTATCCTGTTGTCCTTAAGGCTTAGAATGTCACCAGTGAACAAGTACTTGTCATTGATTAAAAAAGCCATCATTCCGCTTGTATGTCCTGGAACTAGAATGCCTTTGATTTTTAAATTTCCTACCTGGACTATCTGAAGGTTTTCCATGAGCATGTAATCTGTGCGTGGAAGAGAATTGCCAAACCAAAGAAACTTTGATTTCTTGCCGTTTATCATCTGCTCTTCTTCTTTTGACATATAAAGTTTTGACTTGTCAAATAAACCTAATGCGCCCACATGATCACCATCTGTATGTGTCAGGAATACTGCTGCTACATCATTGGGGTCAATACCAAGCTTTTTCATCTGCTCTGCTACTTTTGACTGGTCTGTTGCACAGTCAATAACTATATATTGTTTGTTGTCCTGTATTATAAAGAGATTGGAAAAATCATCCTTTACAACGAAAATATTATCCATGATCTTTCCTGTTTCCATGGGAGCAAATCCTGACATTTCGGATTTTAACTTTATATACATTCCTCCCCATGCTAATACCAATACGCATATGATAATGCTTATGATTATAAGGATTCTTTTTATGATATTTTTCATTTTATTTCCCTTTATGATCTTTAATATAATAATACAGCATCAACTTTAATTTGGCAACAGAATTTTATCTATTATAACAGTATTGAAGGTAGCGCATAACGTAAAAGACACAGGAAAAAATATATTGGATAAGAGAAAATGAAAATACTTATAAGTGGAAAAACAGGATAAAGTAAGTTGCTGGATAGATCCTGAAGTTGGGCTGATCTGTGCATACGCAGCTGCAGGATGTCAAATCCTGTCAGACTACGTTTACACATTTCTGATCAACAGCAATATGAACTTATTGCTGTTGTAATAAACAAGAAATCAATCGCCAAGATCATCTTTGACTTTTACAGAAACCTTTTCCTCATAGCATGAAAAACAATTTTCAACTAAAGATTTATCAGGTGTTTTTGTAATTGCACTAACAATCGGTATGATGATCAAACCTGCCAGCATGCAGAAAGCGCCTGCGTTGATAGGTGACTGTAAGATTGCCGGGAAAGAGCTTCTGAATAAGATGTTGAGTATCATCAGTGAAGTACTGAAAATAAAACAGCACCAGACAGATATTTTGCTTACGCGTTTCCAGTAAAGTCCATAAAGGAAAGGAGCAAGGAACGACCCTGCAAGAGCGCCCCATGAAATGCCCATAAGTTGAGCGATGAAAATGATTCCTTGCTTAAACTGAAAAATAGCAATCACTGAAGAAATAATGATAAACACAATTATAAATGCGCGGATAATATTTAACTGTTTTTTATCGCTCATTTTTTTTATGACATGTCCTTTTAAAAAGTCGAGTGTAAGAGTTGATGCAGAAGCCATTACCAGCGAAGAGAGGGTAGATATGGATGCAGCAAATACCAGGACGATCAAGAAAGCGATCATTACTTCCGAGAGTCCTGAAAGGATAGTCGGTACAATAGAATCATATATAACGCCGCCTTTTGCATTCCGTTCAACAACATCTGAGTAGAGGCGGCCAAAACTACCAATAAAATAACATCCGCCTGCTATGATAAGTGCAAAAGTCGTAGAAACGATTGCGCCCTTGGTGATCATCTTTTCGCATTTGATGGAATAGAACCGCGCGACCATTTGAGGCAATCCCCATGCTCCAAGAGAAGTGAGGATGATAACTCCCAGCAGAGATATTGGGTCAGGACCAAAAAACGAAGTATAAGCTCCGGGAGATACTGCCGGGTCATTGATTCTCGCAAGGGAGTCGATCGCAACTGTGAAACCTCCATTATTTTTCAGGACTACGGCAATAATAGTTACAATACCGATCAACATAATCGTGCCCTGTATAAAGTCATTGACCGCTGTTGCGAAGTATCCTCCGGCAACCACGAAAATCGCAGTTAAAATTCCCATGGCAATAATACAATACTCAAATGGTATTCCGAATGCCATTGAAAAAAGCCGTGAAAGGCCATTATAAAGCGATGCAGTATAAGGAATCAGAAAGATAAAAACAATAATTGATGCTGCAATTTTTAATGCTGATGAAGAATATCGAAAACCGAAAAATTCAGGCATTGTTGCACTTTTTAAATGATGGGTCATAATACGAGTGCGCCTGCCAAGTATAAACCATGCCATCAATGAACCAACAAAGGCATTGCCAAGACCGATCCATACTGCTGCTGTGCCGAACCTCCAGCCAAATTGCCCTGCGTATCCAACGAAAACAACAGCAGAGAAATAGGTGGCACCATAAGAAAACGCCGAAAGCCACATCCCGACATTTCGTCCGCCCAACACAAAATCGTTTACATTGGACGCCCTCTTTCGGAAATAAATCCCGATAAAAACTGTGACTGAAAAGAATAATAGAAGCAGGAGTAATTTTAAAAGCATATAAACCCCGCAAGTTTGGGGCAAAAAAAAATCGCCCCGTTTTATTGATCCGAGGACGATTGTAACACAACCGCGATACCACCTCAGTTTCGCGCAATCTCACGATTACACGCTCATAGGGTACAAGCATACCCCTATGCTATAACGGGCATTCCCGTCGCATCCTACTTAATGTTTCGAAACATAATTCAGTGCGCAGCTCCCAGGATGTATTCGCCCGCCTGCTTTCCTATCGGCTCGCACCAACCGCCGACTCTCTGAAGGAAAGGCCTGGGGGTTACTTGTTCCCGATCAAAGCCTTTTAACTGCTGATATATTTGTAAATAAAATAAAAATTCTTGTCAAGAGAGCAATCTATAATGCGATTATTTGTAAAAAAAACAAATAGTTATTAAAAAATCTTCTATAAAAAAGAGGTTTTAGCTCCATTTAAACCATTTTGCCAATATTTAAATTAATTTTTGGGATACTATCTTTAGAAGTATTATCAGTTTTTTTTATTGCTTTTTTGCTTTTTGTAGAATATAAATTAGTATGCTTATAAGCTAACTATTTAATATAAAAATATGCATCTATAAGCAAATGGCTTGATCGACAATGTTTCAAAAATATATACAAACGTGAGTTGGATATATTTGATCAGTTGTTGATATAATTATCTTTTTCAAAAGGAGGAGATATATGCTTGGTTTATTAATTGGTGCAGCAATTTTAGTAATTTTAGTATTAGTCATTATAAAGCTGATTTAGTAAAAAAAGGACAGAAGCTTGATCTCTTCTGTCCTATATGAGGTTATTATTGAGTGCAATTCTTTCTATTGAGAACTTGACAAAAACATTCCGATTAACAAAAAAACAACGTAAAGTAACCCATACGACAAGCACAAGAATAACTGCTCTGGACAATCTTTCTTTCTCAGTCAATGAAGGGGAGATCTTTGGTCTCCTTGGACCAAATGGAGCAGGAAAGACAACAGCTATGCGTATTATTTCCACGCTGATAAATAGTGACGCAGGTGATGTCTTTGTTGCAGGAAACAGTGTAAAAGAGTCTCCGCTTAAAATCCGCCGAAAAATAGGATTTCTTTCAGGAGATTTAAAATTGGATGAATTCTTTACCCCTTCTTATTTATTTGATTTTTTTTCTGCTTTACGGGATGTTCCCAAAGATCTGTCCCGGAAACGAAGGGAACAATTATTTGACCGTTTTGGTATAAATGAATATGCGCATAAAAAGCTTGCGGTTTTATCAAGTGGTATGAAACAAAAAGTAGCTTTTATTGTATCTATTACGCATGATCCACCAATCATTATTTTTGATGAACCAACCAATGGTATGGATCTTTTGGCAGCCAGAACAGTTACTGAATTTCTTCTTGAATTAAAGAAGCAGGGAAAAACCATTATTCTATCAACTCACATCTTTAGTCTTGCAGAAAAAATATGCGATCATGTAGGATTCATTATAAACGGACAATTGATCTGCTCAGGACCGCTTAAACAGATTGCCGGAACTGGTAATCTTGAAGATGCTTTTTTCTCAATATATGATTCAACCCGAAAAGGACATAAGATATGAATTTAACTGTAAAAAATAAATTCATACTAATAGCTAAAAAAGAATTAGACCGCTTTTTTGGGGATCGGCGCATGGTAATAAGCGCTCTTATTTTCCCCGGCGTTATACTATATATAGTTTATGCATTCTTGATCCCTTTTATTATGGATATAGCTACTGGAAATAGAATGGACAGCACAGTATATGCGATCAACCCTCCGCCTGTAATTCAAAGCTATCTTGAATATATGGGTGTTCCATTGACCATAATTAATGAAAATGAAAAAGAAAATATTCTGAAAGGTATTACGGAAAAAAACGGAAATTTTCTGATTATATTCCCGCAGGATTTTATAGAAAAAGTAGAGGCTTATGATGTTCAATCAGGGAAAACTGCTCCTGAAATATCATTATACTATAACTCATTGGCAGGTAGTTTTACGAAATATTATGGAAAAATACTTTCTGGTTTAAATGCCTATAAATCAAGCATATCATGGAAATTCGATATCAACCGGACAGGCGGTGGAGATATGGCAACTACCAGCGCAGCTGGAAAACATTTTATTGCCATGATGCTTCCTGTTTTTCTGCTTTTATTTATTTTCCAGGGAGCAATGGCTGTCACAACAGAAGCTATCACAGGTGAAAAAGAACGGGGAACCTTTGCCACAATATTTATTACCTCAATTACTCCAATCGAATTGGCAGCAGGCAAAATATTCGGACTGAGCATTGTCTCATTTCTTTGCGGAATTTCCGGCACACTGGGTATTATATTATCTCTGCCGAGAGTTATCGATAGCCTTACTTCCAGCCTTTCTTTTCAGGAAGGATCATTTAGTTTAATGAATATTGGCACAATAAGTATGGCTCATTATTCCATTTTGGATTTCTGTGTTTTAATCATGGCATTGCTTTCAACATCCTGTATTATAGTAACAATAATTTCCATTATTGCCATATATGCTAAAACCGCAAAAGAAGCTCAATTGATTGTTTCTCCAATGATCCTGGTATTTTTATTTATTAGTTTTCTGAATATGCTTTTTAATAATGGCAATCAAACAGTAATATACTCTTATTTAATTCCAATATATAACAGCGTGCAGATCATAAGTGATATTTTCAATCAGAACTATGCGTTTAAGCAAATAGTTTTAACTATAGGGACGAATCTTTTTGCATGCGTTATTGGATGTATTGCTTTATCGCGATTATTAAAAACTGAAAAAATACTAATTACATATTAACTTATACTTTGCTTGCAAGAGGTGTTTTGATTATAAATTACTTATAATGAATTTTATCGTAAAACAGTGGCTAAATAATCTTAACGTATCAATGTAAATATTTTTTCAAAATTCTTAAGACTTCATCAATGTCCAGCGGCTTACCCACATGGCCGGTCATGCCAGCATCAAGACATTTTTTTATGTCCTCTTTAAATACGTTTGCAGTGGCTGCTATCACAGGAATTGTCTTGGCGTTAGGTGTATCCATAGCGCGAATCAAGCGGGTGGCTTCATATCCATCCATTTCCGGCATCTGTACATCCATAAGGATCAGGTCGTATTTTTCTGAATACTGACGGAACATGATTACCGCTTCCTGGCCATTCTCTGCGCAGTCTATTTGCAAATGAGTGGGCTCCAGTAGCGTGATTATGATTTCCCGGTTGATTTCAACATCTTCTACAAGCAAGATATGGCGTCCTGAAAAATCAGTACTCAGAAGCAGATCTTTTTCTTCATTATTTGTATTACTTTGCTGGTCGATGTTTTGGTTTTCAGGAAGATGACCGACCGTAATAGTAAAAGAAAATACAGAGCCTTTTCCCAACTCTGATTCGATCCATATGCGTCCGCCCATAAGGTCTATGATGTTCTTGGAGATAGCAAGCCCAAGTCCTGTACCACCATATTTACGGCTGGTGTTGCTCTCTGCTTGTTCAAAAGCGCTAAATAACTTTTTCTTCTGTTCAGGTGATATGCCAATACCATTATCAGCTACGTCGAAACGGAGCGTTACCTTGGTATCGTTGCGTTCCTCCATGCGTGCTGCAAGAGAGACATTCCCTCCATCAGGAGTAAATTTGCTGGCATTGGAAAGAAGGTTTATAAGCACCTGCGTAAGCCTCTGGTCGTCCGCGACAAGAGTATTGGGGATAGCTGGATCAATATTGATAGTAAAGGGCTGGCGTTTCTCCTCTATGCGGCTAGAAACTACATCTTTAATTCGGCGGATCATTTCAGGGAAATTAAATGTAGCAGGATGTATCTCCAGCTTGCCTGATTCTATCTTGGAAATGTCGAGAACATCATTGATAATCTTAAGCAGATGTGATGAAGCTGTTTCAATCCTGCTAAAAGCATAATCCTTTCTCTCTGAGGTTTCAGAGGCTCTGCCTATAGCTACCATGCCGATAATTGCATTCATTGGAGTTCGTATCTCATGGGACATACTGGCAAGAAAAGCGCTTTTTGCCCTGGTTGCAAGCTGTGCTTCTTCAAGAGCTTTGGAGAGCGCCTGCATGAATTTCTGTTCTGTCTTTATCATCCTGCGGATAAACATCACTATAATGATCAACATAATTATGTAAGATAAAATAAGCAGCATAAGAATAATAATGGACATCTGGGAAAGGGTCTGTTCCATCTCAGAGATAAGATTGTTTGCCCAAATATAACCTATTACCTCGCCACCACGAACCACAGGCAACATTGCGTTCATAATATTTCCACGCACCATGGTGCCCATGGTGACCTCTGCTTTGCCTGTTGCCATGACTCTGCGTCCGGGATGCTGCGCGCCTATAGGAATGCCTACAGTGTGATTGTATTTAATGGAAGGACCATAAGTAAGTATGGCGTCCAGCTCGCGCGAATAAAAACCAACGCCCAGTCCTTCGGAAGATTGGGCTACATCTTCAGTGATTTTATAAAGCGCCTTATTCAGTGTTGCGATCTGCTCCTCTTTCGAAGCGTCTTTCATACCTGCGTTTATCAATATTTCATTGTATCCGCCGTCATTCAGCTGGGAATTGAGTACTTTTGTGATTGCTAAAAGGCTGTCTCTTTTTTGCTCATAGAAAATATTCTCATTAACATGACTTACTATATACCAGATAGAGAAAAATGGGATACAAAGACACAGGGCAAGCACGGTTATCCTTCTACCATGATGTTTTAGGATATTGGTATTATTCATGCTGGTGTCTGACCAAAAAGCAAATGGTCTTTTCATTATCAATTTTTCCCACCATAATAGTTTTGGCATTAAAAAACTCCTAACATAATATTTTAAACTTATCACATAAAAAGTGCAAGTAAAACATTATTCTATAAATCTTTTATTTTATAGAATAATCAAAAGATTTGGCAATAAAAACATATAACGTTTTGAGTAAATGAGGTTTTGACAGTACACATAAGGGATTTTGGATTAGCCATAGCTGGCAAAATACTAGTAGAAATATGAGCGGGGGAGGTATGGGGAAAGGATTTACAAATATTTTATTAGACTTTAAACAAATCAGTACTTAGATATTTTTCTCCCCTGTCCGGGAAAATCACTACAATTGTCCCTTTATCAATATCTTTTGCAACTTCTAAAGCAGCGATCATAGCAGCTCCGCTGCTCATGCCAACAAATATTGCTTCTTCCGCAACTATCCTGCGTGTCATTTCAAAAGCAGCTTCGGACTCTATCTTTATGCTTATATCAATTTTCTTTGGGTCATATATTTCCGGAACTATTGCTTCTTCCATGTTCTTAAGCCCTTGTATATAGTGCCCTTTGACAGGATGCGCTTCCACTATTTTGATTGAAGATTTTTTTTCTTTAAGCCGCATACCTACACCCATTATTGTTCCTGATGTTCCAAGCGCAGAGACAAAGTGGGTTATTTCTCCATTTGTCTGATTCCATATCTCTTCGGCAGTTGTAAAATAGTGCGCCAGTTTATTAGTCTCATTTGAAAACTGATTTGGATTATAGTATTTCTCCGGGAATTGTTTTAAAAGCTCTTTTGTTTTAACTATAGCGCCATCAGTTCCTTTTTCAGGATCTGTAAGTATTATTTCTCCACCAAAAGCATTAATGATTTTTTGCCGCTCTATGGAAACTGCTCTGCTCATTACAATATTTACTTTATATCCCTTCACCCTGCCGATCATGGCAAGGCCAATGCCTGTATTTCCTGATGTTGCTTCGATGATAATTTTATCTTTTGTTAATACGCCATCTTTCTCGGCTTGTTCAATCATTCTTAAAGCAATCCTGTCTTTGATGCTTCCTGTTGGATTAAATCCTTCGAGTTTTGCAAGAATAGTTACATTTTTGTTTTTATTCAAATGGTTTATTTTTACAATGGGCGTATTGCCTATTGTATCAAGAATATTGTAAAGCATTTTCAATATCTCCTATTTAGCCTACTTCGAATAGTGTATAATTTTTTCGATCACAGCTTTTTCGTCTATTGGTTTTGCCAGATGGTCGTTCATACCGCTCTCCAGGCAGCGGTCTATATCTTCCTTGAATACGTTAGCTGTCATTGCTATGATCGGAATGGTCTTTGCTCTTGGTATGTCCAATTCCCGAATGGTTCTTGTTGCCTGGTAGCCATCCATTTCCGGCATTTGGATATCCATGATGATGAGGTTATATTTATCAGGATTTTCCTTAAACTTTGACACTGCGATCAAACCATTTTCTGCAATATCTATTGAAATCCTGGTGCTTTCAAGCAGCGTGATGAATATCTCGCGGTTTATCTCTACATCCTCAGCAAGGATGATATGTATATCTGATAAATCAGGAGCTTCGATTGTCTTGTCTGTTTTAATATCTAAACCTTTAAGCTTTGTGCCAACAACCTCGTTGATCGAATCCAAAACAGATGAAGGAAACAATGGCTTGGTAATAAAACGAGTGAGATGGCTGTCAAATGCTAATTTCTCGATTCTATGCCATTCCAAATATGTTGTGATAATTATGGTAGTACTTTTGTCGATCCGGCTGCCAAGTTCATTTATAAAATTAATGCCATTTGTGCCGGGAAGATCATAGTCTATAAAAACAATGTCATAATCGCGGCCAGCGCTCTCATCTGTATCCAGAAGAGCGAGCGTTTCATTGGTATCTGCAGCTGAGTCTGTGCTTATACCAAAACTGTCCGTTATGCTTAATAAATGTTTTCGGATATCATCGTCGTTTTCAACGATCAGCAGGCGTATATCAGCGGGGCGAATACCATCAAAGATAATAGTATTCTGATGAGATGCGCGCTCAAGTTTTACCTCAAAACTAAATGTGGAGCCAGAACCAGGTTCTGATTCTACCCAGATACGCCCGCCCATTTTTTCAATTATATTTTTGGAGATGACAAGACCAAGGCCGGTACCGCCGAACTTGCGCGATACGCTGCCGTCCGCTTGCTCGAAAGCGTTAAAGAGCCGCGACATTTGCTCGCTTGTCATGCCGATGCCGGTGTCTGTAATTGAGAAACGCACTGTATTCATATGTTCATGTTGTTCAATCTCCTGTACACAGAGAGATATTTTTCCGTTTTTGGGCGTAAACTTCATTGCGTTTGACAGCAGATTCGTTATTACCTGCGAAAGCCTGAGGTCATCAGAAATATAATTTAAATTGAGGTTTCTACTAAGCAATACGCTAAATTTTTGATTCTTTTTTTCCATGTTTTCAATTACGATGTTGCAAACCTTCATAAGCATTTTTTCAATATTCATTGGAACATTTTCAAGTTCGAATTTCCCAGCTTCTATCTTGGACATATCCAGGACATCGTTGATGATCCCCAAAAGGTGCAGGGATGAAATACCAATTGTTTCAAGGCAGTATTTTAGTCTTGATAGGTCATTCGTTGTTTCTGCGATCTTTGTCATACCAATGATCGCGTTCATGGGTGTTCGCATTTCATGGCTCATGCGCGACAGGAATTCGCTTTTAGCGCGGTTAGCTTTCTGCTCAGCTTTGTATAAAGCATTTTCTGCTTTTTCTTTTTCAGTTAAATAACGGTCTAAATCGATCGCTGTGGAGTTTACAGCCTTTTTTATGCGGTCAAAATCACCTTTGTATTCGCTTGATATACGGGCACTGAAGTCCCCGGTGGCGATTTTATGAAGGGTGTTGGCAGTCTCGTCAATTGGAAGTATTATCGTGTCCATCAGCTCATTAAACTTTGTAATGACTTCGCGCCATTCACCTGGATATTTTTCTGAATGAGCGCGGTAGCTTAAATTACCGTTAGTTGCGTTCTCTACCAGATCTTTGATTTCCTGATGCATGCCAATAACGATCTCCTGCATGGTGGAAAAATTATGCGATAACATTCCAACTTCATCATTTGTTTTTTTCATCGGTATATTTATATCCATATTGCCCTGAGCGATTTTATTAGAGGCTGTTTGCAATAAAAACAGAGGTTTCGCGACAGATTGTCTTATATAAAATATAGGGATCCAGACAATAACAAAAAAGATAAGGAGCGAAATCATCAACATTGTCAATGCAAAATTATAGCTTTTTGAAAGAGCTTCATTGAGCGATATAAGTACACCTATCAATCCCATAGGTTCATGGTTCTCATCAAAAATAGGCGCATAAGTTGAAATGCCCCAACTGCCGTCTATGTTAAGTCTGTAAATATCGCTTACACGGGCCTCTCCATATTTAAACGCATCAAAGGCAGCTTGCGGAAAAATCGATAATGGCACATTACCCTTTAAACCAAAAATATTCCCATGTCCTTCTATATACATTATCATTCCGGTTTCAGGATCAAATGTGCCGCCATAAAAATAGAGAAGGTTCTCTTCGGTCTTTATTCTTTCGAATTGTTCATGCAAATGCTCATAATGTTCATTTTTTTCATTTGTATTAAGGGCATGCCGAAATTCATTGGGAGTTATGGACATAGCTGCGGTTTTTGCAATAGCCATAGTTCTGTCTGAGTTGCTTTTTATAGAATCATTGCGATGAATCATATAGCTGAAAACGCCGATTGATATTGTATTTATTAAAATGATGATTAAGACTATGATGGTAACTTTTGTAGATACCATTATTCCTTTTTTCATTATAAAGAAATCCTTTCCTATATGATTTTTCTAAAATTGTAGCACAGCAAAATAATTAAATCAACGCGATTATGTTCTGTAAGTTTTAAGAAACAGCTTTAGAATTTTTGAATGCTGGACTTTCAGATATTTCTATTATAGAGTAAATATATGTCAATGCGAATGAAGGCAGCATTGCTCATAATGGCTATTGTTTTCATCTTTACTGCTGCAAGTTTCATATTAAGTATGTCTTTTACCCAACAGAATATGACGGAATCCATGGAACACGAGCTAAGACTGGCTCTGGATATTGCTGACAGTCTGGTTTCAACAAAGATCGAACTACTAAAATCAAACGCAGCCAATATATCTGATCATCTCCTGCGGGTGGATTCAGACAAGGAAATGATGAAGGTCATGTCCTTTTTACTGTCTGAATACACGGAGTTTCTATCGCTGACAGTTCTAAATAAGAATGGGATCATCACCAATTATGGTCAGTCCATATGCAGCAAGACCGGATATGATAACAGCATTCATTTTAAAAGAGCGCTTGATGGAGAAATCGATATCTCTTCCACGCATTATGATGAAGACCGCAAACGCCTTGTCATGCATATTTTTGTACCTATGAATCAGGATCTTGTTTTATCAGCAACAATACCAGCCATGATTCTTTCCAACCTGATATCTGATTTTAAACTATGGAATACTGGTAATATATTTATAGTGGATGAAGAAGCAACTGTTATTGCCAATGTCCGCATTGAGCTGGTCTATGAGAGATATAATTTTATTGAAAAAGCTCGCAATAATCCAGATGTGAGTGTAAGAGATACAGGTGTGTTTTTCCGAAATATGATAAACACCGATACAGGGAGCGGTACATACCACTTTAGCGGTCAGGACCGCTTGTGCGTTTATAAAAGAGTATCGAGCATCAATGTGGGCTGGCATATTGGTGTAGTCGCCCCAATCAATGAAAGCCCTCTGCAGCGTGTCCAAAAAGGGCTGTTATTAGCATCACTCATTTTTCTGGTAATAGGCGCGATCGTTTCCATTTTTGTTTCCGGTATTGCAATCAAACCATTTAAGAAGATCCAGGAACAGAATAAAGATTTGGAAAAGCTTAATAATGAAATCAACCAGAAATCCAATCTTCTGGACAGTATGAACAAGGCAGCGAATATACTGCTTCAATCAGAGAGCAGTGAGTTTGAGAATAATTTACAATTATCCATGTGTATGATCGGCAAAGCAGTAGATGCAGATCGCGTGTGTATTTGGAAAAACAGTGTAAAAGATGGAAAGCTGCATTGTACCATGATTGATGAATGGATCGCAAACGAACGGATGCGCACAAGCAGTGAAATATCGACTGATATACCGTATGAGGGTAACATACCAACCTTTGAGCGCATATTGACAAAAGGAGAGTGCATTAATTCTTTAACACGCGATTTATCACCGGAAGAACAAGCGCGTATGAATATGCATGGAGTAAAATCCATCTTTGTGGCTCCGGTATTTGTGCATGATGAATTTTGGGGTTTTGTAGGTTGTGACAACTGCCATGATGAAACTGTTTTTCCCGTAGAAGTAGCGACCACCCTCCGTTCCGGCAGCTTGCTTATTGCCAATGCCCTGCTGCATAATGAAATGACTCTGGATCTTCAAAAAACCGCAGCTGAACTTAAAACAGCTTTAATGGATACTCAAAAAGCGAATAACGCAAAAAGTGATTTTCTTGCCAGTATGAGCCATGAGATGCGTACTCCTCTTAATGCTGTTATAGGTTTGTCAGAATTGGTACTTGAAGACAATGGGATAAGCAAGACTGCTGAAACCAATCTGGAGAAGATATACAGCGCAGGTGAAACTCTTCTGAGCCTTGTTAATGATATTTTAGATATATCCAAAATAGAAGCAGGGAAGTTCGAGCTTATAGAGAGTGAATATCATATTCCAAGTCTTATTAACGATACCATTACGAACAATATCCTCCGTATAGGCGAAAAACCCATAGAGTTTATTCTGGATATCCGGGATGATCTGCCTGCGCAGCTATATGGCGATGAACTGAGAATCAAGCAGATTTTAAGTAACCTGTTATCCAATGCCTTTAAGTACACAAAGGAGGGGACAGTAGAACTTGGAATTGATTGCATTCATGAAGAAGATGTTGTTTGGCTCAAGGCATGGGTTCGTGACTCTGGCATAGGAATCAAGCCAGAGGATGTTAGAAAACTGTTTTCCAATTATACCCAAATGGATATAAAAGCCAACCGGAGTATAGAAGGGACTGGACTGGGTCTTCCTATTGCCAAAAAAATGGCAGAGCTCATGGATGGTATCATAACAGTGGAAAGTGAATATGGAAAAGGGAGCACATTTACAGTAAAAATAAAGCAGAAGCATGTTGCAGACACAACAATAGGGCCGGAAGTTGCCAAAAGCTTAAAGAGCTTCCAATATTCAACGCACAGACGAAGCAAAAACGCAAAGTTTGTGCGCATCAAACTGCCATACGCCTGTGTGCTTGTTGTTGATGATAACGTTACCAACCTTGATGTTGCAAAAGGCCTGATGAAACCATACGGTATGCAAATTGATACTGTCACTAGCGGCCAGCAGGCAATAGACGCAATTCGCATGGGAAATATTAAATACAATGCGATTTTTATGGATCATATGATGCCAGGTATGGACGGGATAGAGGCAGCTGAAAGAATAAGGGAAATAGGCACAGATTACGCGAAGGATATACCAATAATCGCCCTGACTGCTAACGCGATTGCCGGCAATGAGAAAATGTTTTTAAGCAAAGGATTTCAGGACTTTTTATCAAAACCCATTGATATTTCACGGCTTGATGCAGTTATCCGACGGTGGATCAGGGATAAATCAAAGGATAATGAAGAGACATCTGACTATGTTTCCAATAATCAATCTTCAATATTAAAATATCAAATCAATGGGATCGATTTAAAAGCAGGGCTTGAACGCTTTAGCGGGGATGGAGACGCTTACTTGCAGGTACTGCGCTCATATGCTGCCAATATCCGGAATCTTCTTGATTCAATCAAAGAAGTTAATAAAGAGAATTTAAATGACTATACTATAACTGTTCATGGCATAAAGGGATCCAGCCGCAACATTAACGCAAACCTCGCGGGCGATATAGCAGAAGCTCTTGAAAAAGCAGCGAAAGAAGGGGATTTAAAATATGTATGCGAAAAGACTCCTGATTTAGTGCAAACTGTATCTAAGCTATTGGAAGACCTCGATAAGATGTTTATAGAAATATCAGCAAAAATCCATAAGCCTTCAAGAATCAAACCAGATAAAGATGTGCTGGTAAAAATATTGGAAGCCTGTTATACTTTTAATATGGAAACAGTTGAAAAAGCTGTTAAGGAACTTGAAAGCTATGAATACGAAACCAATGGCGAGCTTGTTCATTGGTTGTGGGAAAATGTACAGCAATTCAATGTTAATGAAATCATCAGAAAACTTTCGGAAATGAACCTGGGTAAGGATTACTTATAAAAGGAGCAAGCAATCATGAATTCAAATGATTTCACAATCTATGATTTTAATCTGACAGCTCTTTTAAAGCTGAGTGACTTAAACATGCGCCGTGTAGCTGAAAAAAATAAAAAGCTGACAATTGGAAAATATTTTATGACACTGTCGCAATTTCTGGATCTTGCACCCAATGCTTCTGATGCAATTAAAGAATTTGCCGGAGATGGATCTGGTATCAAGGACTGGAAAAGTATTAAGGACCTGATAACTGTATTCGAAGAAATGAACTGTGATAAGTTTATTCCTAATCTGATTGAAATAAGAAATGCATGCGGAAAAGGAGATCGTAGAGTGGCTGCTCTTCATGCAGAAAAAATAGATCAAAGTTTTAATCATCTTTATTCACAAATAATGTCTGCTAAAATAACTAAAGAAAAGGATGCTTTTCCCAAAGCAGATTCAACCATATTGTCTTGCCTTAAAGTGTTGGACGAGAAAAAAGCTGATCACGAACTTTTGGTGCTTACTGTTGATGATTCTCCTGCTATTCTTGAAGCAGTATCAGCGGTTTTGGGCAAAGAGTATAAAGTGTTTAAACTGCCCAAACCAGAGATGCTCGAAAAAGTGCTGAAACAAGTGAAACCAGATCTATTCTTGCTGGATTACCAAATGCCTGTGTTGAATGGTTTTGAGCTTATTCCTGTTATTCGTGGTTTTGATGAGCATAAAGATACACCGATTATTTTTCTGACATCTGAAGGGACAGTGGACAATCTTACAGCAGCCATTAGTCTTGGAGCATGTGATTTTATAGTGAAGCCGTTTAATCCAGATCAATTACGGGAAAAAGTAGCAAAACATATCCATTCGGAAAATAATTAAAATCTATTTTTCGCTATTCTCCAGTATACGCTTATTTCAAATCTTCGATATTGTATAGCCCATTTTCTGTAACCAAAATATCGATATAATTTTTGGCATCGATTCTTTCAAAAACGCAGACAGCAGCAGGGATGATATTAGCAGGGCCCTGCTCCATATTGTTATAATAGCTTTTATTAAGATTCGGATATGTTTTTCCATATAAAGCATCTTCGGCCAGATAAACCGCAACTGTAGCCATAAGCCGCATATCAATAAATATGGATATGGCTTGCCAGCCATCTTTTATTGCGAGTATATTTTCCAAATCGCAGTCCATACCAGTAATTAAAGGCCAGGTGGCTTTGGTATAACCTGCATCTTTCAATGCTTCCATTGCTCCTATAGCCATACTGTCGTTAGTAGAAAGTATTACGTCTATTTTTGTATTGTCATAATGTGCGCTTAAAATATCAGCTATATGCGTTTTAGCCTTTTTGGTTGACCACTCTGCAATGGCCGTAGCTTCGAGAGTAGTTTTATTGCTTTTAACTATTATCTTTCCGTTTTCGATGTATGGTCTAAGAATGCTCATTTGCCCATCGTAGTTTTCCTTAGATGTGCTATCGTCTAACGCTCCAGAAAGAATCTCCATATAGATGGGTCTTGAGTCTTTTTTATCCAATGCAAGCTTTTCAACGATATATTTGCCCTGGTCAGCACCAATTCCAAAATTATCAAATGTCACATAATAATCAACATAGGGGGTGTTCATTATAAGGCGGTCGTAAGCGATTATTAATATTTTTTTATCATGAGCTTTTTTCAGGATATCATTAAGTCCATAACAATCAGCAGCAGCGATTATAAGGGCTTTGCAGTTTTTATTTTTTATGATTTTATCGATTTGAGCGATCTGTAATTCAAGATCGTCGTTAGCATATTCCTCTAATACAATGTATTGCTTGGCTTCAAGCTGCCTTTTGATACTTGCCCCATCTACAGACCATCTGTCTACGTCAAGCTTGGGCATCAATACTCCAATAGTTGGTTTTTGAGAACAGCTTATGCTTCCTAAAGAAAACGCTGCAAGCAAAAGTATGGTTACTGTAAAAATAGCTGTGGTTTTTATTCTTTTCATTTATTAATCTCCTTCATGTGCTTCCTTATGGTTTTAATGCAAAGCTCAAAATCAATAGGCTTGGATAAATGATCTGTCATTCCGCTTTCAAGAGCTGCTGTAATATCTTCCTTAAGCGCATTAGCTGTCATAGCTATTATCGGTAAACCGCAATCATCCCGCCCGCTTTTGCGAATCGCCTCAGTTGCCTTATAACCATCCATTTTTGGCATTTGTACGTCCATTAAAATACAATCGTAATAGTTGAGAGGGGATTCCAAATATTTGTTTAAAGCTTCATCGCCATCAGAAGCTTCATCTATTTTGAGTTTTGTGTTGTTAAGGACTTCAATAATAATCATACGGTTAACTTCAATATCATCTACAATAAGAATGTTTTTACCCTCTAAAGATGCACTTTCATCAGAAGGGACATCAGCTTTAACTGCAGGAGCAGGAATATGTTCAGCTTCTTCAAAACCAAGAGTAAAAATAAAGCTGCTTCCTTTTTCCAATTTGCTTTCTACTGTCATTGTCCCGCCCATAAGAGCGACAAGGTTATTGCTGATAGAAAGTCCCAATCCTGTACCCTGATAGTTCCGAGACAAATAATTTTCTTCCTGTTCAAATGGAATGAAAATTCTATCTAAAAATTCCTTTGACATTCCTATACCTGTGTCGGTTACAGAAAATTCAAGCAGATGTTTTTGTCCAACTTTTTCCATATATTTAACTTCTGTAGATATCTTCCCATCTTTGGTGAACTTTACGGAGTTCGACAACAAATTAAGGAGGATTTGCTTAATTCGGAATTCATCTCCTGTAAGGGCTGATGGAATCGCGGGATCAATTTTTTGAAACAGTTGGTTGTTGTTTTCACTTGCCCGTTGCATAAGCATACTCACGCATTCGTTTATAATTACCGTTATATTAAGCGGAGCATAGCGTATTTCAGTTTTACCAGATTCCATGCGCGACATTTCCAGGACATCGTTTATTATGTTTGATAAATGCGCTGAGGATGATACGATTTTATTAAACCTGTTAATGCTTTGATCAAGTTCAACATCCGATAGACCAAGTTTTGCCATACTTAAAATAACGTTAAGCGGCGTACGCAACTCGTGGCTGACGCGTGAAAGGAATTCGCTTTTAGCTTTGCTTGCCCGAAGCGCTTTATCCTTGGTTGAAACAAGCTCTGTTTCATCTGTAATAACGATTACTGCCCCATTTGTATTTTGATTGTGGGTTATATTACTGCACATAAATGAGTAACAACGTTTTTCGTTGTTTGTTTCAATCCATCTCA
>Ga0123353_10001656_pt1 | contig 27412 bp, 23 predicted proteins | sample TergutLab28metaG_3_FD_92763 | JGI IMG/M metagenome (GOLD analysis project Ga0123353, IMG submission 92763) | Labiotermes labralis P3 segment gut microbial communities from Petit-Saut dam, French Guiana - Lab288 P3 | ecosystem: Host-associated > Arthropoda: Insects > Digestive system > Gut ...
GACCCGCCCGCATTCAGCGACGTGATCAATTGCCCATTCATCAGCCCCATCGGCTGCGCGTCAATCTCCAGCACCAGACTCGCCGCCTGAGCCGTCACGCCCGCAAACGCAAGCGCCATCACAACACACTTCCCAACATTCATTTCCAACCTCCGTTTGACGGAAAACCTAAACCCGATAATAAAATACCGATGATACCCGAACGCGCGAACCACGTCAAGCGGAAAGATGCCTGACAGGCGCTATTCGGCCTGAGGCCCCAATTCCTCCTTGCGCACAACCTGCCGATGCGGTATGCTATAGACCTAATGAGAGCCTTGTTTATAGAAGTCGTGTCTGAGATGGGGGGGGCGCAGCAGAGCCTGGTCGAGCTCTGCACCACCCTGCCCACGTTCGGCGTCGAGGCCGGGGCCGCCGTCCCGCCCGGGCCGCTCTACGACACCTTGCAGGCCGCCGGCGTAAGCGTGTACCCCGTGTCGGCCATCCGCGCCAAGCGGCACGGGCTCGGGCTCATCGCCACGCTCTTCAAGCTGACCTACTCGCAATGGACACTCGCAAGCGTCATCAACGGCTTCCAGCCCGACATCATCCACGCCAACACCATCCCCGCCTCGCTCGCCGTCGGGAAGGCCCCCTTCGGCACCTTCCTCTTCTCGCACATCCGCGACCTGCGCCAGCCCGTGCTGGCCGTGCAGCAGGTCGTCAAAAACAGCACACGCATCATCGCCATCTCAACCGCCCTAGACACCTACCTCGGCGAGATCATCAACCCCCGCCACCTCGGCCGCATCCGCACCATCCGCAACGGCATTGACACCGCACGCTTCACGCCCGGCGACAAAACCGCCGCGCGCCGCCGCTTCGCGCTCCCCGAGGACGCGCCCGTCATCGGCATGGTCGCGCACCTCATCCCGTGGAAGCAACACAACATCTTCCTCGCCGCCGCCAAACGGGTCAAGGCGCGGCACCCCGCCGCACACTTCGTCATCGTCGGCCGCGACCTCTTCAGCGAGCACACCGCCTGGATGGACCGCCTCCGCGCATACGCCAAGTCCAACGGGCTGCAAGACGCCGTCCACTGGATACACGACCTCGACCGGACCGAGCAGATTTACCCCGCGTTCGACATCCTCGTCCACCCCGCGCGCAACGAGCCCTTCGGCCGCGTCGTCTGCGAGGCCATGGCCATGCGCATACCCGTCATCGCCGCGCGCTCCGGCGGCATCACCGACATCATCACCGACGGGGCAAACGGGATGTTCGTCCCCGAGGGCGACACGGACGCCACCGCCGCAAGCGTCTGCGCCCTGCTCACCGACCCCGGCCGCGCCAACGCCCTCGCCGAAGCCGGCCGCCAGCACATCCTCGCACACTTCACCAAAGAACACCTCGCCCGGCAGCTCGCCCACGAATACGCCAGCGCCATCGCCGCCGAGACACGCAAGCGAGGCGAGGAGTAAGACCGCTTATGACTAACCTGCTACTACAAAACGTCCGTTGCATTGACCCCGCCCGCGGCATGGACGAGACCCTTGACCTCGCCATCCGCGACGGGAGGCTCCAGCCGGCCGGCGCCAACACCGCCGGCCTGCCCGCCCGGGACGCGACAGGGCTGATCGCCGCGCCCGGGTTCTGGGACATCCACGTCCACTTCCGCGACCCCGGCAACCCCTTGGCCGAAACCACCGGCTCCGGCGCGCGCGCCGCCGCCGCAGGCGGCTTCACCCATGTCGTGCCGATGCCCAACACCACGCCGCCTGGCGACTCCGCGCAATGGCTTCAAGAGCAACTCGCCCCCCGCGACCTCCCCGTAACCATCCTCCCCGCCGCCAGCATCACGGCGGAACGCGCCGGGAAGGCCCTCTCCGACCTCGAGACCCTCGCCGAGCACGGCGCCTGCGCATTCTCCGACGACGGCTCAACCGTCGGGAGCGACGAGCTGATGCGCGAGGCCATGCGCCGCGCCAAAGCCCTCGGCAAACCGATACTCGACCACGCCGTCAACGCCACCCAAGCCGGCCGCGGCGTGATCCGCAAAGGCCCCCTCTCGCACGCACTCAACCTCCCCGTCTTCCCGCCCGAGGCCGAGACCTCCATCATCGCGCGCGACATCCGCCTCTGCGCGGCCACCCAGTGCAGGGTTGTCATCCAGCACATCTCCACCGCCGGGGGCGTCGCGCTCATCAGGGACGCGCAGGCCCGCAAAATACCCATCTCCGCCGAGGCCTCCCCGCACCACCTCGCGCTCACCGTCATGGACATCCAGAGCAACAACGGCAACCTCTGCATGAACCCCCCGCTCGGCACGCCCGAGGACCGCGCCGCCATCCGCGCCGCCGTGCTGGACGGCACCATCAGCCTCTTCGCCACCGACCACGCCCCGCACGCCCAGGCGCAGAAAGCCAAGGGCTTCCCCGAGGCCCCCTTCGGCGTGATCGGCCTCGAGACCGCCATCGGCGTTACCTGGCAAGCGATGGTCATCCAAGAAAGGATGCCGCTGATAGACTGGGTCAGCCGCTGGACGGTCGGCCCCGCCGCCGCGCTCGGGATGCCCCCCCCGACGCTCGCGCCCGAGACCCCAGCCAACCTTGTGCTGATAGACCCCAAGGCCAACTGGACCGTTGACCCCACCCGTTTCCAATCGCGCGCCCGCAACTGCCCCTTCACCGGCCAGGCCCTTCCCGCCCGCGCCATCCTCACCATCCACAACGGCAACATCAGTAGCCGTTAACAGGTGAAACGAGCAGCTCACAAGCCAGCGCGTCCACATCCGCCTCGGTGTGGGCGGCGGAGATGAAGGCGGCCTCGAATTGCGCGGGGGGGAGGTAGAGGCCTGCGTCGAGGGCGCGGTGGAAACAGCGGGCATACGCCTGGGTGTCGCTCCGCTTGGCGTCGGTCAGGTCCGTTACAGGCGCGTGTGTGCAGAAGAGCGTGAACACGCCGCCGAGCTGGGCGCAGTGGCAACACGTTGCCTTTGCGTTGATGGCCTCGGCAAGGCGCTTGCCGAGCGCGGCCATGCGCGGGTAGGGATTGTCGCGTTCCAAAATCTCAAGGGTCTTGAGTCCTGCGGCGACGGCCAGCGGGTTGCCCGAGAGCGTCCCGGCCTGATAGACCTTGCCGACGGGCGCAAGCTGGTCCATGAAGAACGCCGAGCCCCCGACCGCGGCCAAGGGCAGGCCCCCGCCGATGACCTTGCCCAGCGTGATGAGGTCAGGGCGGATGCCGGCCATCTGCGCGTACGTCGAGAGGCCGAAGCGGAAGCCCGTAATCACCTCGTCAAAAATCAAGGCCGCACCATGCGCGTCCGACAAATCCCGCAGGCCTTGCAAAAACCCCGGCTTGGGTTGCACCAGCCCCATGTTACCGACGACAGGCTCGACGATGATGGCCGCGACTTCGTTGCCCTTTGCTTGCATCAGTTCGGCAAGCGCATCAAGGTCGTTATAGGGGACGACAAACGTGTCGTTCGCCACGTCTTGGGTAACGCCGGGCGTGGACGTGATGCCGCCAGTCAACACGCCGCTCCCAGCGGCGACGAGCATACTGTCGCTGTGCCCGTGGTAACAGCCGTCGAACTTGACGATGCGGTTGCGCCCGGTTACGCCACGCGCAAGGCGCAGGGCCGTCATCACGGCCTCTGTGCCGGAGCTGACCAGCCGCACACGTTCAAGGCAAGGCACGAGCGCGCACAGCCGTTCGGCGAGGTCAACCTCGATGGCGGTGTTGATGCCGAACGTCGTGCCTTTTTCCGCTTGCTTGCAGATGGCCTCCACGACCGCTTCATTCGCATGGCCCACAATCATCGCGCCCCACGAACAGCAGAAGTCCGTCAGCACGCGCCCCTCGCACGTCGTAACGGTCGCGCCCTTGCCGGCCGAGACATACACGGGCGTGCCGCCGACGCTCCTGAACGCGCGGACAGGGCTGTTCACGCCGCCGGGTATGACGGCGCACGCACGAGAAAAAAGGGTATGGTGTGACAATGAAGTGGTTGTATTCATAGCTTAGAATTGTTTCTCCGTTTCCGCTTTTTCTTGCCCGTCTCAACAGGGAGAAGCGGGGTAGTGAACGTTTGATAGAGTGTAAAGAGGAAGGCGATACGCTCGGCATCGGACTTGAATTTTTCGTGCGGGCGGTAACACTTTTCAACAACGATATCAAGGGCGGCATGAGCCTTGACGAGCGGGACGGGCATGGCTAAGGGGTGGTAGAGATCTGCTAATGTCTCGTCGCCTTTTGGCGGCAGGTATTGAATGCGGGCATCCAACACAGATTGCGCCGCTCTCTCGACCGCCGCACGTTGTTTCTCGCTTACATTGTTAGGCCACGGGAAATTGTTGTAGATGAGCTTGGCAGAGTAACGGTAGTCTGATTTTAATCGTCCGCCAACGGCCCGAATCCAAACCATGTGCATGAGCGACGTAAGAACTCCGAAATGGTAAAGCGTGGCATTGGGGATGATAAACGCAAGATCGCTGGTGATAAAGGAGGGTGACAAGAAGCCGATAGGGATATATTTGCGTGTTTCAGAGGAGACTTTTGGAATAAAGAGGTAGTCGTCTTTAGGGAAGTTTTCAACATGAAAGCGCGTGGGAACTTTACTGAGCTTTTGCGTAGGGAGGCTTTTGCTGTTTTTGCGGTAAGTACGCACAGTTTCAACTCGTTTAAGACATTCGGGCATAGCGCGGAGGCTTGCAGGCGAACAATCTTGGAGCAGGAGGCACCAGCGTTCCATCCCGTTGATGAACTCTTCCGCACCGAGCCAACGGCGGAAATATTTTTCGGCGGCTGGCTCTTTGTGCAGAAATTCATTTTTCTCCTTTGGGGTGAACAGGTAGTGTCCGCCGTCAATAGGCTTATTCCCGATAGCGATTTTTGGCGCATCGCACAACGGAGTAGAGCGATTCGAGATACAAAAATTACCCCCCTCCACAAGGTAGGGGGAGATGTTGGAAACAATGGCGCAAGTAGTGCCTGAGTCGGTTTCCTCATAAATGGTTTTCGTTCCGTTGAACTGATGGGGGAAATCAATCCTTTCCGTCCCTCCTGCCGACGGTTCTGAATGTTTCTTTTTTCTGGACTGGCAGGTAAAACCAATGATGACCACATGGACGTGAGCTTTTCCACGAGCCTCGCTCTCCCATGGGAACGTACGGTAGGCAAAAATAATAGTCATCTCCTTGTCAAAAAGATGTTGCCACAAAGCGGCGACCTGTTCGCCTTGGCAAATAGAGTTCGTCGAGACAAAGGCGCAGCGGATTTTAATCCCAGGGTCATCATCGGTTACTTTGGGAACAGATTCGCTTGATATTGTTGTCCCTGCGATTTCAGTCCCACGGATATAGTCGGTTGCTTTGATATACCACATCGCCACATAATCCAACAGACCTCTGTTCTTGATTTCTGTCGCAACACTTTGCACATCGTTACGCTGTTCGGCATCTTGAAATTTTGCCCCGACAAAGGGCGGGTTGCCAAGGATGTAGCTACATTCTTTGGATGGCAGGACGGATTCCCAGTTTAGGCGCAGGGCGTTGGCATGGTGGATGTGCGGTGTAGCACGGAGCGGAAGCCGTTCAAAGGTACGTCCGAAACTGATTGAAACCTCGCGGTTCATCTGATGATCCATCAGCCACATCGCAACTTCGGCGATACGGCAGGGCCATTCGGAAATCTCGATGCCATAGAACTGATCCACGTCCACACGGATTTCATTCCGCACGTCAAGGAACGTCTGGAGTCCGCTTGGGTTTGCGTGTTTGGCTTTCAACACGTCGAGTTCAAGTAGCCTCAACTCACGGTAGGCGAGCACAAGAAAATTACCGCATCCGCAAGCTGGGTCGAGGAAACGCAAAGAGCGGAGCTTGTCATGAAACGCATTGAGGCGGACCTTGCGGCGCGTCGAGGCGTCTTTCTGAATGGTCTCGAACTCTTGCTGGAGCGTATCAAGGAAGAGCGGGCGAATGACCTTCATGATGTCGCGCTCGCTGGTGTAGTGTTCACCCTTCTGGCGACGGACTTTGGGATTCAGTACGCCTTGGAAGATGCTGCCGAACACGACAGGCGAAACCTTGCCCCAGTGGAAACGGCAGGCCGCCAGCAACGAGTCGCGCATATCACGCGTGAACTGCGGAAAGCGTAAGCGTTCGTCAAAGAGGTCGCCGTTGATGTAGCGAAAACCCGCGAACGTTTTCCGTGTTGCGGAGCCCCACTCGGCATCGGGCGTATTCAGCACATCAAAAAGCTCGTTCAGACGTGCGCCTAAGTCACTTCCATTGGGATTGGTTTGCGTTTCGATGAAGGTTGCGAACGTCAGCGGCTCGAAAACCTCCGTGTTGTCGGCAAAGAGGCAGAAGAGGACACGTACAAGGAAGATTTCGAGGTCAGGCCTCGCAAATTGTTGTTCGGCGAGCGCATCATGCAGGTCGCACATGAGATCAAATGCCTTGCGGTTGGCGGGATCCTCCGGATTGATGCGCACGGTCTGCTCGCCCTTGATGAAGGCGAAGTGACGCACATAGTGATGGAACTCCCCCAGAGGGAAGATGTAGGTGGAATACGGCACACCCTCGAAAAGCGGTAGAGCAAGTTGCTCTTCGGGTTGGAGGTCGTAGAGGGCGATGTTCTGGAAATCCGAGAGGATGACATATCGCGGCATCTCATCGAAACGACCTTCCCGCGCCAGTCCTGCGATGTAATTGAACGCCTGTGACTCCGCAGTCCCAAGGGGCTTGCCCGCGCTCTTATGCTCAACCAGCAGCGCCCCCGGCCAGAAAAGGTCAATGAAATCGCGTGCGCCACGGATGTTTTTTACGGGATACTCGAATGCGGCAACCGCCCGCCGATCACGCCCGAAGACGGCAAAGAATTCATTCCAGAATGTCTGCTTGTCCGCAGCCTCCCGAGTTGCGTCACACCATCGCCGAGAAAAGGCGATGGCGTTATCTCGAATTTCATTCCAAGAATAGGAAGTCATAACATCCTTTCATGTTCCGCCTCGGTTATTCGATTTCGATGTTCGCCTTCGCTTTCAACTCGGCCACATACGCGGTCATGGCCGCGCCGCGGCGGGAGTGGCGGATGAGGTCGCGGATTTGCTCGCGGACATCATCGAAGTCGGCCTCGCCGCTCTGCTCGTGGTCGGTCTTCAGGATGATGTGATAGCCGAACTGCGTCTCGATGATGTCGCTGACCTGGCCGACGCTCATCGCGAACGCCGCGGTGTCGAACTCCGGCACCATCATGCCGCGCCCGAACCACCCGAGGCTCCCGCCGTCCGTGCCGCTCGGGCACATGGAGTGCGCGGCGGCCTCGTCGCTGAACGACGCGCCGTTGCGCACGCGTTCGAGGATGGCGGTAACCTTGTCGCGGGCCTCCTGCTTGGAATGCTCGGAGTCGCCGTCCGGGGTAACGAGGATGTGCTGCGCCAGCACGCGCTCGCCCGTGGCGAACTCGGCCTTGTGCTCGGCGAAGTGCTGCTCGATGTCGCGCTCGGTCGGCTCGTCCAAGCCGGCCGTGGCCTGCGCGACGAGTTTGTCCACGCGCTTGCCCTGGCGCATCTGCTCGCGGAAACGCGCCTCGGTCGTGTGCTGCGCCTCCAGCGCCCGCACGAAGGCGTCAGGCCCGCCGACCTGCTCGACGATGCCCGCGATTTGCGCGTCCACCTCCGCCTCGCTGACGGAGATGTCCAGCCGCGCCGCCTCATCGAGGAGCAGCTTCGCGCCGAGGGCCTGGTTCTGCGCCTGCCCGACGAGTTCAGGGAGATTGCTCTTGATCTGCTCCTGCGACCATCCGTGCTCGACGTAAAAACGGACCAGCCGTTCCAACTCAAACTGCACGGCCTCCTCGGGGATGGCCTGACCATTGACTTTGATGCTTTTTTTCATATCGTTCGTGCGCTAGGCTTCCTTGACAACGACGGCCTTCTCCCTCCGGCTGCGGTAGTGGGTGATGAGGGCGTTGGTGGAGGTGTCGTGGTGGAGGTCGGGGGTGTCGGTGGCGGTGAGTTCGGCAAGCACCTGGGAGGCGAGTTTTTTGCCGAGCTGAACGCCCCACTGGTCGAAGGAGAAGATGTTCCAGATGACGCCTTGCACGAAGACCTTGTGCTCGTAGAGCGCGATGAGCGCGCCGAAGGTCTCGGGGGTGAGCTTGTCGGCCAGGAGTGTGTTGGTCGGGTGGTTGCCCTCGAACTTGAGATGCGGCGTGAATGCTTTGGGGGCCATGCCCTCGGGGCAGGGGTATTCGATTTGGCCGCCGAATGCGAGGGCCTTGGTCTGCGCGAAGAAGTTGGCCATCAGCTGGTCGTGGTGGTCGGCGTTGTGCGAGTTGCAGAAGCCGATGAAGTCGCACGGGATGAGGTGTGTGCCCTGGTGGAGCAGCTGGAAGAAGGAGTGCTGGCCGTTGGTGCAGGGCTCGCCCCAGACAATGGGCCCGGTGGCGTAGCCGACGCGCCTGCCTTGGCGGTCAACGGACTTGCCGTTGCTCTCCATGTCCAGTTGCTGGAGGTAGGCGGCGAGGCGAGCGAGGTATTGGTCGTAGGGCAGGACCGCGTAGCTCTCGGCGCCGTAGCCGTTGGTGTAGAGGATGCCCAGCAGCGCCAGGATGACGGGCATGTTGCGCTCGAACGGCGCCCGCCTGAAATGCTTGTCCATCGCGCAGAAGCCTTTGAGCATCTTCCTGCGGAAGTGTACCCCGCCGATGGCGAGCATGAGCGGCAGCCCGACGGCGGAGGTGAGCGAGTAACGGCCGCCGACCCACTCCCAGAACCCGAACATGTTGGCGGTGTCTATGCCGAAGGCGGCGACCTGCTCGGCGTCCGTCGAGACGGCGACGAAGTGCCGCGCGACGGCCTTCTCGTCGCCGAGCTGGTCAATGAGCCATGCGCGCGCGCTTTGCGCGTTGGCCATGGTCTCCTGCGTGGTGAAGGTCTTGGAGACAATGATGAAGAGCGTCTTCTCCGGGTTGACCTCTCTCAGCGCCTCGGCGAGGTGCGTCGCGTCAATGTTGGAGACGAAGTGGAATTTCAGCGTGCGCTTGGAATACGGCTTCAGGGCCTCGCAGGCCATGGCCGGGCCGAGGTCGGAGCCGCCGATGCCGATGCTCACGATGTGCCGTATCTGCTTGCCCGTGTGCCCGCGCCACTTGCCCGTGCGGACGCGGCCCGCGAACGCCTCCATCTTGTCCAGCACCTGCTGTACGTCGGGCATCACGTCCGCGCCCTTGACCAGCACGGGAGCCTTGGAGGTGTTCCGCAAGGCGGTGTGCAGGACGGGGCGGTTCTCGGTCTTGTTGATGGCCTCGCCGGAGAACATCGCGTGGATCTCGCGCTTGAGGTTACTCGCCTTCGCCAGCGCGAGGAGCTTCTTCATCAGGATCGGCGTGATGCGGTTCTTCGAGTAATCCAGCGTCCAGCCGGCAGCCTCGACCGTGAACCGCTCTGCGCGGCCGGGGCCCTTGAACAGGTCCCGCATATGACAATCGCGTGTCAAGTTGACCTCCGCCGCAACAGCGGCCCAAGCATCATGGTTCATCTTTAACCTCCTTATTGGTGAAAGTAATAAGTATATCCAATTCGTATTTCCAAATGCAAGCATATAAGGGGATGATTGTTGACATCCATCCCGCCATCCTATAAATTGGGTGGTATCTCACTCACAAGGAGCAGAAGAATGAGTACAAGAGGTGTTCAGGGAGAAGCGGGACAGAGGTGCCCGTCGAGGGGGTTTGCGGTCAGGCAGGCCGGTCATGTGCGCTGGAACGAGGGTCCGCCGGAGCGGATGGAGATGGCCGGCGATGCCGTGCTCGTCTGGTGCGTGCAGGGGAAATGCAAGGGCGTAACCGAAAAGGGGCAGGCGCGTGTCATCAGCGCAGGCGGCGTGGGGGTGTTCTTCCCCCGCAGCACGCGCATGGCTGTTGAGGCCGTTCAGACGCCCGCGGCATACCACTATCTTGCGATCGGCGGCCACGATGCCGCGACGGACTGCATCGCCGCGGGCCTGTGGGACGGGCTCACGGGGAAGGCCGAGCCGCCTGTCGAGCTGCTCGAGCGCGCGGTCCAGCACCTGGAGGGCAACGCCCCGGCGGACGTGATCGGCGCGAACATCGCGGCATACGAGATGCTCCTGCACACCGCGCGGCAGCTGCTCGGGAACGCGCCGGACCGCATGACGCATGAGGCCATGCACCGGATGCACTGGCGCTACACGGACCCCGACTTCTCGATTGCCGCCTTGCAGAAGGAGATGGGCGTCAGCCGCAGCTCGCTGGGCACGCACATCAAGAAAGAGACCGGCAAAAGCCCGCTGGCCTACCTCACGGGCATCCGCCTGTGCCTCGCCAAGGCCCTGCTGTCTGAGACGGACAAGCCGATCGCGACGGTCGCGCGGGAAAGCGGTTTCGGCTGCCCCGTCTATTTCTCGCAGATCATCAGCAAGCACACCGGCGACTCGCCCCGCGCGTACCGCCGCAACACGGCGGCCAAGCCATCATGTTCCTGAGAACCACGCTCGCTTGGGCCTGTGTAACGTGTGCCGCGATGGGCCAGGAGGCCGCGCCCGACACGCCGCTGTCGCCGAAGACGCTGCTGCCGGCGGAGCCGGTGCGGTCGGCAGATGGCCGCGTAACGGTGCTGTCGTCGCGGGCGATGGAGCAATACCGGACGCCCGTGCTGGCGTTCGTGAGCCGCGCGCGAGAGGAGTTCCTGCGGCCGGTGCGCATGCGGGAGGGGATGGAGGCGTTCATGCTGGTCGTGGCCATCGGGAACAAGCGCGACGGCGACACGAGCGTCCTGTCGGCGCGGATGAAGTTCCCGGGCGGGGATGTGTATGAGCGCATCGAGCTGCCCGACCCCGAGGCGGCGGACTTGGCGCTGTTTAAGCACCGCATCTGGCTGGCGTTGTACAGGTCGTGGCTGGTGGGCAACGCGGGCGGGAGCGAGAAGGTCTTGGAACGGCTGCCCGCATGGCTGGCGGAGGGCGCGGTGCGGCGGATGGACGTGGCGACATGGCCGGCGGATGTGGACCGCGTGCTGGCGCTGTGGTCGCGCGCATGCCTGCCGACGGCACCGGTCCTCATGGCGCGCGGGGACGAGGCCGCCGCCATCGAGCCGGCCTTGGGCGCCGTGCTGGCGGATTACCTGATGAGCACACGGACCGTGGCCTCGGCAACGGCGGAGGACAGGAAGGGCAACGTCAGCGTGCTGGACACGCTGATACGCGACGCGGTCGCAGGGCAGGAATGGTCGGCGGGGCATATCGCGGCCCTCGTTACAGGGGCGGACGATGCCGTCGCGCTGGACACGAGCCTGGACCTCTGGCTGGCCGTGCTCGGGCGGAGGGTGCTGACGCCGGGGCTGACGACGGGAGGCATGGTGCAACGTTTCAGCGCAAGCCTATTGATTTACCCGTCGGACTATGGTAAATTATTTGACCAACGGAAACCTTGGGTAACGTTCCAAGAGCTTGCCGCCGCTGGCGACGACCGGCGGATGAGGCAGGCGGCGGCGGCGCACGTGGCGCGGGTGCAGATAGCCGCGGTGGGGCGCGACCGTTCGCTCACCGACCTGGCCGAGGCCTACGCGCAGTTCCTGCGGGCCGTCGCGGCCGGGAAGAAGCCCGGCGAGGTTACGCGGCTGCTGATGAGCGCCGAGGCACAGCGCAAGGGGCTCGAGGACCGCCTGAAGGGCGGGAAGATGTTGAGGGATTAGGGAGACGTTCAAACAATTGGAAGTGAGGATAAAGGAGATGACGATGATGACCAAGAAATGGATGGCGGGGCTGTTGGCAACGGCGGGGAGCGCGACGCTCGCGCTGGCCGAGGGGGCGGGGAAGGTCGGCCTCGTCGAGCGTACATACGGGGTGCCGCTCAAACAGGCGTGGGACTACGGCGGGTGGATCATGTGGGTGCTGGCCGCGCTCTCGGTGTTCGCGCTGGCCATGGTGCTGTATTTTGTGTGGGCGCTGCGGACCGGCGCGGTGATCCCCCATGCGCTGGTGAGCGACGTGCTGACGCGCATCAGGTCGGGCGACCTGAGCGAGGCGCGGCGCTTGGTGGACCGCGCACCGTGCCCGTTCGCGTCCGTGGTGCTGGCCGCGCTGAACTGTCTGCGCAATGTGCCGAACGGCGATGCGGCGTTGTTGCGCAGCACGACCGAGGCCGAGGGCACGCGTCAGGCGGACGCCATCCAGGGGCAGACGGAACTGCTGCTGGACGTCTCGACGATCGCGCCGCTGCTGGGTCTGCTCGGCACGGTGCTGGGGATGTTCAAGGCGTTCGGGGCGGTCGCCAGCGATGTCGCGGGCGCGAAGCCGGCCATCTTGGCGGAGGGCGTTTCGCAAGCCCTCATCACCACCATCTTCGGCCTCATCGTCGCCATCCCGTGCATGGGGTTCTACGCCTGGTTTCGCCGCCGCGCGAGCCGCCAGATTGCCAACCTCGAGGCCGTGTCCTCGGAAATCGTTACCGCGCTGATCTCACTGGAGAGCCCGCAGTAACGCACCGATGAAAGGGGAACGAAATGAATTTCAGGAGAAAGAACCGAGCGGCGTTGCCGGCCTTCCAGATGACGGCGATGATGGATGTCGTGTTCCTGCTGCTGTGCTTCTTTATCACGACGTCGGTTTTCTCGCAGTGGGAGTATGAGATTGACATCTCGCTGCCCACGGCGAAGAGCGGGAAGATGCCGGAGCGGCTGCCGGGCGAGATCATCATCAACATCTCAAAGGACGGGCGCATCTCCATCAACCAGCAGGACTTGACGCTCGATGTGCTGCAGTCGCGGCTGGAGCGGCTGGCGAAGTATTTCCCGGGCCAGCCGGTCGTGCTGCGCGCGGACAAGGATACGCGTTATGAGGACTTGATGAAGGTGGTGGACACGTGCCGCGTCGCGGACATCTGGAATTTCCGCATGGCGACGGTGGAGGATAAGAGCGAGTGAGCGTTCACGCCAGAGGTGTTCGGTTGCTCGCCGTATCAGGCGTGCTGCTGGCGGCGGGCCTTGCGGCGGCGGCGCAGGATGCGATGGAGGTGCGGGACCGCCAGCAGCTGGCGGACGGGCTGTTCCGGCGGGAGATGTTCGACCTGGCGGCGCGCGAGTATGCCGCGCTGGCCGAGGCGCCGGGTGCGCCGGATGTGGACATCGTGCTGTTCCGCCTGGGGGAGTGTTACCGCCGGCTGAACCGCATGGATGAGGCGAACAAGGTCTATCAGCGGCTGGCGCAGGAGTTCCCGAACAGCGCGCAGGTGTCGCGCGCGAAACTCCAGCTTGCGCTGGCGCTGATGGACGCGGGGGGGGAGTCGCTCGCGACGGCGGCGGGGATGTTCGAGGCGCTCGCCAACACGGACCATGCGGATGTGCGGCCGGCCGCGCTCTACCACCTGAGCGAGACGCTGGAGCGGATGTCGCGCCCGGCGGATGCGCTGGCGCGGTACCGGCAGTTGCTGAAGGAATACGCGGACACGGACTATGGGATGTACGCGGGCTTGCGGACGGCATGGCTGCTGACGCAGACGGGGACACCCGAGAACCAGCGGCAGGCCATGGGGCTCTACCTCGACCTCGCGCACAAGGCGAAGGATGCGAAGGTCGCGGAGGATGCGAGTTATTTTGCGGCGCAGGTCGCGCTGGTCAGCGGGCGCTATGAGGAGAGCGCGAACCTGTTCCAGGCGTTCCGCGTGAAGTACCCGGGCTCCATGCGCCTGGCGGGCGGGGCGCTGTCCATGGCCTGGGCGAACCTCTATGCGAAGCGCTACAAGGAGGCGTCCGAGGCGGCGGACCTTGCGCTGGCGAACCCGCAGGCGGCACGCGAGGAGGCCCTTTATGTGAAGGCGATGGCGTTGAACCACCTGGAGCAACGCGCGGAGGCGGCGCAGGTCTATACGCAGTTGGTTGACGCGTTCCCGCAGGGGCGTTTCGCGGTGTCTTCTCAGTATGAGCGCATCAGGGTGCTGTACCGCGACGGGAAGTATGAGGAGGTGCTGGCGCTCTCGAAGCAGTTCGTCAACCCCCCGGCGGAGCTTGCGGATGACCTGTACTGGATTAACGCGGAGTCGGCGATGAAGCTGAAGCAGGATGACCTCGTGGTGCAGAACTGCCAGCTGCTCGTCGAGAAATGCCCGGACAGCCCGTTCGCCAAGGATGCGCTGTACCGCCTCGGGCGCGTCTTGCAGAAGCAGGAGGCGTGGGAGGCGGCGGCGGGCTGGTACCGAAAGGTGGCGGAGCGTTTTGCGGATGATGCCCTGGCGCCGAAGGCCCTGTACTCCTCGGGCGTGTGCATGTCGAAGCTGGGCCAGAGCGAGGCCGCCCTGCGCGACTGGACGCTGCTGCTGACCAAGTACCCGACGGACGCGCTGGCCGCCGAGACGCTGTATCAGAAGGCGATGGAGGAGCTGCGCCTGAAAAACCACCGCGCCGCCAGCACGACGCTGGATGAGCTGCTCCGGCGTTTCCCCGAGGACCCGCGCAAGGCCGAGATGTTCTACTGGCGGGCCAGCATCTTCCGCCAGCTTGGCGAGACCGCCGAGGCGGAGAAGATGTACCTCGCCGCGCTGGCCGCCACGCCGCCGAAGGAGTTCGAGCGCGAGATCATGCTGGAGCTCGGCATCATCCGCTTGCAGGCCGGGCGCCAGGCGGATGCCGCAAATGCCTTCCGGCCGCTGCTCGACGCGCCGATTGCCGAGCGGATCGGCGTGGACAGGCTCGCGTGGCTGGCGGAGTTCGACTGCGCCCAGGGCCAGCACGACAACGCCGTCCGCGCGGCCAACACCCTGCTGGCCCAGCCGTCCGCCGACAAGGGTTGGAAGCAGACGGCATGGACGCTCATCGGCCGCGCGCGCCGCGCGAAGAACGAGCGCGACCCGGCCATGCAGGCCTTCAGCGAATCGCTCGCCACGGGCGCGTCCACGGTGTATGGCACGGAGGCCGCGCTGGGGCTCGGCGAACTGCTGACCGACGCGGGGAAGTATGACGAGGCCGCCGCGCGCCTGAACGAGGCCGCCACGCGGGCGGCGTCGCAGGAGCAGCTGCGCTGGCGGGCCTTGGCGTATCGCGGGCTGGCACGCAATGCGGAATTGAAAGGCGACGCCGAGGGGGCCTTGCGCTTCTACATGAGCGTCGCGATCCTGTTTGACGACCCGGTCCTTGTGCCGGAGTCCATGTACAAGGCCGCCGCGCTGCTGGAGAAGCTGGGGCGCAGCAACGAGGCCCGCGCGATGCGGGAAGAGGCCAAGGGCCGCTACCCGAACGCGCAGCCGGCGACAGCTCCAGCCGCAGGGGCAGAAGGGGGGGGAGCATTATGATGCCAAACGGGTTCGGATATCATCAGCGTTCAAACGACCGCAACTGGATGTTGGGCAGCACGGCGATTGTGCTGTCGGCGGTTTTCCATGTGGCCCTCATGTATTACTTCGCGGACTGGCGGCTGGCGCAGTCCAACGCGTCCGCCCGCTATGAGCGCGAGTACGGCACGGACCGCGTGCCGCCGATGCGCGTCGAGACCACGAGCCTCGACCCGATGGTGTCGGACAAGGTCCCCGGCGAGCGCGACACGCCCAGCCGCGGCCCCATCGAGGTGAGCGACAAGGTGGATGCGCTGAGCCAGGAGGCCCCGCCTGCGCTCGTTACCCCGCCGCCCGTGCCGCGCGATGCCCTCTCGCCGAACGCGCTGGCCAATGAGGCGCCCAAAGAGGTGGATGCCACGCCGTGGATGCCGAGGCAGGAGATCACGCAGATTCTCGACCGCAAGGTGCAAGATGAGCTCGCCGCAATCCCGCGCCACGAAATCCCCGTCATCGAGCGCGTGCCGCAAGCCCTCAACGACGTCGTGCCGTCCATTGACCTTGCGGGACGGAAGTTCGGCGGCGAGCCGGAACCGCCCGCGCCGATCCGCGAGGCCGAGGTGTTCGACACCGAAATCCTGCGCGGGACGTTCGTCGTCGCAGAGCCGGACGGCGGCATCTCTGGCGGCGACACGCTCACGCGCATCGGCCCCGGGGCAGGCGGCGACACCCCGCCCGTCCCCGTGCCGACACCGCCCGTCGAGCCGGACCGCCCCTTCACCCCGACCGAGGAGCTCATCAAGAAAATACAGGATGAGATCGAACAGCGGCGCGAGACCGTTGACTATGTGCCCATTGACGACTCGCTGGCCGCCACCCTCGAAACGTACCGCGACCCCCAGGAGCCCGGCAAACTCTACTACAGGGTCGCCATCCAGCCCCGCGCCGACAAGCACCTGCCCATCATCCCGAAGGACATCGTGTGGGTGCAGGACGTGTCCGGCTCGATGACCGAGGAGCGCATGACCTTCTGCCGCCGCGCCCTCACCGCCGCGCTCGAGACCATGAACCCGCAGGACCGTTTCGCCGTCATCGCCTTCCGCGACAACATCATCACCGCATTCCCCGGCTGGGAACCCGTTACGCCCGAGAGCGTCAAGAAGGCCACGAGCTTCATCTCCGGCATGAGGTCCTTCGGCTCCACCGACATCTTCGGCTCGCTCCGTACCCTCATGACCCTCCCCCGCAACCCCATGCGCCCCATGCTCGTCCTGATCGTTACCGACGGCAAGCCCACCGCCGGCATGACCGAGAGCAGCGAGATCATCGGCGCATTCTCGCGCCTCAACAACGGCATGATGTCCATCTACATGTACGGCACGCACAAGGACGCGAACGCCTACCTCATTGACATGCTCACCTACGGCAACCGCGGCGCCTCCGCGCTCATCAAAGGCAACCGCTGGGACATCCCCACCTCCATGGCCGAGCTTTACACCCGTTTCCGCAACCCCGTCATGAGCGACGTCGTCATCACGTTCGACTCCGCCTCCCAGAGCGAGTTCTACCCCGCCCGCACCACCAACCTCTACAAGGACAGCCCCATCGAGATTTTCGGGACCTGCCCCGACACCAGCACGGAGATCGCGTTTCAGGCGCGAGGCCTCGCGCTCGACAAAGGCTACGACTCCCTCTTCCGCCTCCCCCTCGACCAGGCCAAGGCCGGCAAGCCCGACATCAAGGCCCGCTGGGCCCTCCAGAAGATGTTCCACCTCGCCAGCCTCTACTCCCGCGACGCGAAGAACAAAGACGAAACCCTCCGCGCCATGCGTCAGCTTAACCAGACCCACGGCGTCCCCCTGCCCTACCCCTCGAACGTGAGGTAACCGCGCGGGCCGCCGGACGGGATGCCTACGGCAGGGCCTTCCCGGGGAACAGTTCCTGCGGATACTCGCCCGCATGGACCAACGCCCGGATGGCGTCAACGATCCCGGGCTTGTCCTCGAGGTAGGTTACGCCGAACCATGCGCCTTCCGTGGGCAGCACCTCGACCTCCACGCGGTTCTCCTGAATCAGCTCGTCAACGACGAACGGGATGTACCATTCCGCCGCGGGGCCTGCCGTGTCGAGCCATTGCGGGAAACGTTCGGCCAGCATCCCGAACAGCCCGGGCGTGAAGGCCCATGTGTTCAGCGACACCCGCTCCGCACCCGTGAAGCGCATCGGCGCACCGGGGCCCTCGCGGTTCTCAACGCCGCCCGGCACCCGCACGAGGCGCGTCAGCTCGACGACGGTCTCGAGCAGGCCGCCCTCATTCACCTTGCACACGCCGCGCGCGACCGTGCCGTTCTCGGACAACGTGCGGTCCAGGCGGAACCCCACCATCGCAAAGCGCGGGCGCGTTGCCGAGGGCCGCGCAGGGCCGAGGAAACCCGCAAGCGCGCGGAACGTGTCCCGCCCGTAAAAGTCGTCCGCGTTGATCGCCGCGAACGGCGTCTCGACGGCATGGCGCGCGGCCAACACCGCATGGGCCGTGCCCCACGGTTTGGCGCGGCCGCTCGGCACACGGTAGCCCTCAGGAAGGTCGTCCATGGACTGGAACGCGTAATCCACCTCCACGGCATCCCTGTACTTCGCCCCGACGGTCCGGCGGAACACCTCCTCGAAATCGCGGCGGATCACAAAGACCACACGGCCGAACCCCGCGCGCACCGCATCGAAAACGGAATAGTCCATGATGGTCTCGCCCGACGGCCCCACAGGGTCCACCTGCTTCAGCCCGCCGTAGCGGCTCCCCATCCCTGCCGCCAAAACCAGAAGTGTCGGTTTCATCATAATCCCTCGAAAACCCTATTCCCCTTTGAAATAGGAATATGGTATCATAGCACACATGATAAAAATGTTGAAGCAACAGTTGGGGCATGACGTTCATCCCGCGGTGCAGTTCATCAAGTACGGCATCATCGGCGGGTTTGCGACCGGGCTCAACATGGCGATTGTGTTTGTTTTGGGATGGAAGGTCTTCCCGTGCTTAACGCACGAAGACTGGTTCGTCAAGCTGCTGGGGCTGGCCGTCGTGCCGCCGGACGAGCATATCCGCTGGCTTCCCTCCGCCTACTGCAGCACCATCGGCTTTGTCGTGTCCAACGCGGTGTGCTACATCTTGAACCGCCTGTTCGTCTTCAAGCCCGGCCGGCACGGCGTGGTGAAAGAGTGCGCCCTGTTTTTCGCGGTGTCCGGCGTAAGCTGGGCCATCGGCACGCTGATCCAGTCGGTGCTGATCAAGCACTACGGGATTCAGTTCTCGATTGCCTTCCTCGCGAACATCTTCACCTCCCTGCTCATCAACTACGCGATGAGGAAGTTCGTCGTCTTCAAAGGCTAGTCCCGGCCCACGACGAACCTGTCGCCAGCCGCTAATTTCTTCTCGACATGGAAACGGAATTGCGTACAATGTTCCACCATGCAGTCCATATCAGCGGAGTGGAAATGCCTCGCGGGGGCGCGGCAGCTTTGCGGTCGCTGCATGATAGGGGGGGGGAGATGAAACAATTGGTTATCGGTCTTTTGGCAAGCATGGTCGCGGTGTCCTGCATGGCGCAGGAGGCGTGGAAGCCGCGCCTGGCGCTGCAGCTGTACTCGTTCCGCGACCGCTCGTTCGTGGAGGCGGTGAAGGCGGCGAAACGGGCGGGCTTCAAGTACGTCGAGGCGTACCCGGGGCAGAACCTGGGCGAGGGGTTCGAGGGCTCGGCCGGCCCGGGGATGAATGCGGGGACGCGGCAGAAGGTCAAGGACTTCCTGAAGGAACAGGACATGAAGCTGGTCGTCTTCGGTGTGTGCGGCGCGGGCGATGAGGCCGGCTGGAAAGGCCTGTTCGATTTCGCGAAGGACATGGGCATCGAGATCCTGCAGGTCGAGGTGGGCAAGAACGACCAGACGCTGGACCTGCTCGACCGGCTCGCGGGCGAGACGGGCGTGAAGGTCGCGCTGCACAACCACACGCAGAAGGAGGGGTTCCCGGACGCGCAGGCGCAGCAGATCGGGGCCCGCAAGAATGTCGGGTCGGGCGCGGACACGGGGCATTGGTGCACGGCCGAGGTCTGCCCCGTGGAGGGCGTCAAGAAGCTGGAGGGGCGCATCTTCACGCTGCATCTCGTGGATGTGGACAAGATGGGCGGCGGCAACCGGGCGGTCCCCTACGGCGCGGGCGCGGGCGAGGTGAGCAAGGTGCTGGACGAGCTGCGCCGCCAGAAGTTCAGCGGCATCATCACCTGCGAGTATGAGCATCTGTCGCCGAAGCTCGAGGAGGAACTCACGCAGTGCGTGAAGTGGTATAATGAGTTTCTGAAATAACGTCTTTTCACGTGAAGCGACCGTGTGCTCCAGGCATGAAAACGCCCCCGTCTCGCTGCGCTTGCGCCCCCCTCACGAGTGAGGGGGCGGCGAGCCGTAGGCTTGACGGGGCAGCCCTGTGGCCATGCGGCGAAGAAACTCAACAACACCGGCAATAAATCGAGCCTCGATACGTTTTCTTGGCATGGAAGCCGTGATTCTAGACGATCAGACGAGCGACGCGGATTTGCTGTTCGCCTATTCGAGGGGCGACGTCCCTGCGTTGGATTGTCTGGTCGGGCGGTACCGGCAGGCGTTTTTCTCGTGGTTCCTGGGCATGACGGGGAGCCGCGCCGATGCGGAGGATCTGTTTCAGGACCTGTGGGTGAGGGTCATCCGGAACGCGGGCCGGTTTGAGAATGTGTCGTTCAGGGCGTGGCTGTGGCAGATCGCGAGGAACCTGCTGATTGACTTCAGGCGAAAGCGGAAGCCGGACGTCAGCCTGGATGCGGCGGATGACGAGGACGACCACCCGCTGCTGGATCAGCTGGTCGCGCCGGGCAGAGGGCCGGCGGAGGATCTGGAGCTGACGGACCTTGCGATGCGGGCGATGCGGGCCGTGGGGCAGCTGCCGGCGATTCAGCGCGAGATTTTCCTGATGCGCGTGCAGGGCGGGCTTTCGTTCAACGAGATCGCAGAGATGCTGAAAATCCCGCTGAACACGGCTCTGGGGCGTATGCACGACGCGACGACAAAATTGAGGGGTTTATTGGCAAAGGAGATGAAGACATGAGAGACCATCAGACAACGCCGAGCGAGGCAGAGGTGCTTCGGGACATCGAGGCCTTGGCGCCGCTGGTCAATGCCGGGTTTGCCCGTGCGGGCGGGCCTTCTGCCCGCGTCTTGGATGCCATCCGCGCCGAGGCCGCCAAGGTTGCCGAGCAGAAGCGCAAGACGCTCCGCCTCCACCTTGTTTTCCGCAGGGTCGCCGCGGCCGCCGTGTTCCTGATTCTGCTGACCGGCACCTTCCGGTCCTACCTGCAACACACCAGGAATTCCGACAGCGATCCGGCCCTCACGCTCCTCCGCATCAGTATGGCGACCGAGGACGGCATCGAATACAGCTCTGCCCTGGCGGGCAGCACGGATGAGTTCGCCCAGTTCCTGCTCACGATGCAGGGGTTAGACCAAGACTCGTTCTTCAACTCTCCGGACGAAACGGAACTTCTCTAGCCGTCTCCCACAGGCGCTCAATCGTGTAATAGGCGCGCGCCTCGGGCGAGAACACGTGCGCCACCGCATGGATGTAGTCCACGGCAATCCACCCGCTGTCCGCCTCCCCCGACGTGCGGTAGCTCGCCACGCCCAACCCCTTCATGTGCCGCTGGGTCTCGGCAATCAACGCCTTCAGGTGCGGCGCCGACGTGCCCGTCGCCACCACATAGAAATCCGTTACCCCGGACACCCCCTGCACATCGAACACGCGGATGTCATCCGCCCGTTTCATATCCAAGGCCTTCGCAACCTCCAGCGCCACCTGCTCAGAACTCATCACCATGCCGTATCCTGTTGAACGTGAAAAGGGATATGATGCCTTTTCCGCCCCCGGATGACAAGCCTAAAAACGGGCAACTAACAACTGGCGGCGGGTCGCTCAATATGCTATCTTACTGCCCGAATGAACGTGTTGCGCTCCATCGTCTGGTTTGTCCAGTACCTGTTTATCCGCATGGCGATTTGCCTCTACGGGCTCATCCCGGCCTCGCGGGCGTATGCGCTGGGGTTCGGGCTGGCGACCGCCCTCTACCCCCTCTTCCGCAAACGCCGCCGCATCGCCATTGACAACATCCTCCAAGCGGACATCACAACCGACCGCGCAGAGGCGGACCGCATCGCGCGGCATTCGTTCGGGCATTTCGCAGGGCATATCTGCGAGTCCATGAAAGTGCCGCTCGTGGTTACGGCCGAGAACTGGCGCGAGCGCGTGGTGCTGGAAGGGGACAAGGCCGACGGCTGGGACCTGCTGATGGAGCAGACCGACACGCCCATGATGCTGCTCACCGGCCACCACGGCGCATGGGAGGCCGCGACCACCATCATCCCCTTCACCCGCCCGATGCTGACCATCGCGCGCACGCTGAACAACCCCTTTGTCGAGCGGTTCCTGAAAGCGAAGCACTTCCGGGGCAACATCACGGTCATCCCGAAGTCGCAGGGGTTCACCTCCGGCTTCCTCAAGCTCTGGCTGGAGCAGAAGGGTGCGCTCACCATCGTCATGGACCAGCACGCTGGCTCACGGCACGGCGTGAAGGTGGACTTCCTCGGCCGCCCGGCCTGGACGCACACCTCGCCCGCGCGCATCCACCTCGCCACGGGGATGCCCATCGTCGTCGGCTCCATCCTCCGCGACGGCCTTTTCCGCTACCGCCTACGCGCCGAACCCCCGATCCGCTTCACCCCGACGGGCGACAAGGACAAGGACATCGAGACCCTGCTCTTCGAGATGAACCAGCGCCTCGGCAACCTCATCCGCCGCTGCCCCGAGCAATACCTGTGGTCGCATAAGCGGTGGAGGGACTAGCCGGCCTGTGCCGCAGCCAAGGCCGCGCATGGCGGGGCCGTTGTGCGAACACGCCCTATTTCCTTATTCTCGGCTCAATCCACACGCCCCAGTCGCTACCGTTGCCGTCGCCGGCATCCTCGACGATAAGCTCAAGCCGCTGGAGGCCTGTGATGGGGATGACCTGCTCGCGCACGGTGCGGTCGCGGATGGTCTCGGAGCGGAACAGCTCCTTGCCGTCGCCCTTCACGACGAAGACGACCGAGCCGTTGTTGCCGTTTTGCAGGCCGTATTGGGTGCTGAATGTTTTCCACTTGCCGTTGAGCGCATAGACGTAGCGGGCCGGCGCGTGCGCGAAAAGCCCGGAGGCGAAGAACGCATTCCCGACCTCAATCAGGAAACCGCTGTCGCTCGCAAGGACCTGGTTGCGCAGGGGCTGCCCCCACCCCACCGCGGCGGACTCCCATTCCGCGTCAGCCAGCAGGACGGTGCTCGCAGTAACGTTGGCGAGTGCGATGGGCTTGGGCGGCGACAGGAGTTTCGCCAGGTGGGCGATCTTGCGGGCCGTCGGGGTGTCCGCTTGGCGCAGCTTTTGGACGCCGGCCAGAATGTCTTGCAGGCGTTTCACGTCCTTAGCCTTGAATGCCTCGTTCGCATCTTGCAGCCAGATGACATCCTCGAACGGGGTAAGGTCGGGGATACCCTGCGGGTTGACCGTGTAGCGGAAGGTGAAGGTCTTCTCGTCGCCAGCCGGGCCGTAGGCGCGGAGGCGCAAATCGTAGTTGCCGGGCTTGAGCTCGCCCATCGCCAGCCGGAACCGCCCGTCCTCGGCGACCGCACAGGTCCAGCCCACGGCGTGGTAGTCGCCGGGCTTGTCCGCAAAATTGTTCAGCGCGACAATGCCCTTGGGCAGCACGTCGCCCGCCATCTGGCCGTTGAACAGGACGCGGCCGTCCGTGAACGCGGCGGTCAACGCGGCTATCCGGCAGGACACGGGCGGCGACTGCACCCGCTTGCCCGTGAACAGGGGATGCACCGACAGCGGCAACGCGGAGGCGGCGGACAGGAACGTGCCCTTGCCTTGGCCGCGCGCGTCCTGGCCGTAGGTATGGTTGCCGCTGCCCATCAGGGACGTGCCTTTGGCGGCAGCGTCGGCCTCGCTCTGGCAGTCGTGCGGGAGGCCGAAGGCATGGCCCAGCTCATGCGCGACCCCGCCGATGTAGTGCGTGTTGAACTGCCCCAGCGAGCAGGGACCGTGGTAATAGCCGCCGGGGTCTTTCGAGGCCAGCAGGGCCGCATCGAGCTTCGCGTCGTCATAGACCCATGCCGTGCCATACCCATACCTCGCGCCGCCGGCCCCGACGTAAGGACCGATCTCCTCGGCCTTGCCGTCCTTCCACTCCAAGAGCAACTGGAAGATGACGATGACCTCCTTGTCAATGTCGAGGCCCTGTTGCGCAAGCGCATCCTTGACCTCGCGGCGCACCTTGCCGCTGTCGTTGCGGCCATACTCGCGCATGGGGAGCTTGCCGCTCACCTCGAAGATGCGCAACGCGCCGTTCGCATCGCGATCAAGCTGGCACCCCATGCCGGCATAACCGTTCTGCTCCATGCCCGCGTTGTAGAAACGCTGGACCTCCGTCATCACCCGGTCCAGGCGCGCCTGGAAATCCGGCTCGGGCTTGCGGTCGCTGGGGGTGAAATAGACGGTGCGCAAGACCGGATGTCCCGCCGCTTGCGGGAACGCCTGCTGCACGCCCGCCATGACCGCACACACCATTCCCAAAACACACGTTGATGTCCTCATCGCTTGCTCCTCTTAAATGCGATTATCATAGACGGTTTTCGCTCAAAGGCAAATCAAAAAAAACGTTTTCCCTTGCCCAAAAAATTACCGCACAACTGTTTGCGTTGCGCATCCAAAAACGGTATCATGGCGCGCATGACTATTTAGGAGTATTGTGCATGTCTGAGAAAAAAATACCGTTCACACTGGGGCAGCTGGAGCAGATTGCGGAGGCGTTCCCGACGCCGTTTCACCTCTATGACGAAAAGGGTATCCGCGAGAACGCGCGGCGGCTGAACGCGGCGTTCGCGTGGAACCCCGGCTTCAAGGAGTATTTCGCGGTGAAGGCGTGCCCCAACCCGTACCTGATGAAAATCCTGCGCGAGGAGGGGTTCGGGATGGATTGCAGTTCGCTCCCGGAGTTGCTGCTGTCCGAGCGCGTCGGGGTAACGGGCGAGGGCATCATGTTCACCTCGAACGACACCCCGGCCGAGGAGTTCGTGAAAGCGAAGGCACTGGGCGCAGTGATTAACCTTGATGACATCACGCACATCGCGTTCCTCGAAAAAAGCGCGGGGCTTCCTGACTTGGTGTGCTTCCGCTACAACCCCGGCCCGCTGAAAGGCGGTAACGCGATCATCGGCAGCCCCGAGCAGGCGAAGTACGGGTTCACGCGCGAGCAGCTGTTTGAGGGGTATCGCGTGCTCAAACAGAAGGGCGTAACGCGTTTCGGGCTGCACACGATGGTGGCATCGAACGAGCTGGCCCCGCAATACTTCATTGACACGGCGGAGATTTTGCTCGACCTCGTTGTCGAGGTCTCGCGCGAGGTCGGCATCACGTTCGAGTTCGTCAACATCGGCGGCGGCATCGGCATCCCCTACAAGCCCGGGCAGGCCGCCATGGATGTGGAGCGCGTCGCGGAGGGCGTGCGCAAAGCGTATGAGAAACGCCTCTTGGCGAGTGGCCATCCGCCCCTGAAATTCTATATGGAATGCGGCCGCATGGTAACCGGCCCTTACGGTTATCTGGTGTCCCGCGTGCGCCACATCAAGAAGACGTACAAGACCTACGCCGGGCTGGACGCGTGCATGGCCAACCTCATGCGCCCTGCGCTGTACGGCGCGTATCACCACATCACGGCCCCGGCGAAAACGAGCCAGCCCTGCGAGACGCTGTATGACGTAACAGGCTCGCTGTGCGAGAATAACGACAAGTTCGCGATTGACCGCCTGCTGCCCGAGCTTGCGCCGGGCGACCTTGTGGTCATCCACGACGCAGGGGCACACGGCCATGCGATGGGATTCCAGTACAACGGCAAGCTCCGCTCGGCGGAACTGCTGTTGCGCGAGGACGGTAGTGTCGTGCCCATCCGCCGCGCCGAGACGCTCGAGGATTATTTCGCCACGCTCGATTTCAACACATTGGCCGCGTTCACGTAAAAGCGCTTACCCTGACAACAGCTCATCCGCCGTTTCATGTCGCTTGTTACTCCACGAAGCCCAAGACATGGCGCATGGTGTAGAGCCCGGGGCCGCGGCCGCCGAGCCAGAGGGCGGCGCGGAGAGCCCCGGTGGCAAAGGCCTCTCGGGTGGCGGCCTTGTGGGTGATCTCGACGGTCTCTTCGTCGGCGATGAAGGCAACCGTATGCTCGCCGACAATCGCGCCGCCGCGCACGGCGTGGATGCCGATCTCGCCTGTGGGCCGTTCGCCGACAATCCCCGCACGGCCGTAGCAGGCCACGTCGCTCAGGGCGACGTCGCGCCCGGCGACCGCGGCCTCGGCGAGCGACAGCGCCGTGCCGCTGGGCGCGTCTTTTTTCAGGCGGTGGTGCGCCTCGGTGATTTCGACATCGTAGTCCTGCCCCAGCACGGCGGCGGTGCGTTTGACAAGCTCCAGCAGGAGGTTCACCCCGAGGCTCATGTTCGCGGCCCAGACGACAGGTACCTTCGTGGCCGCGTCGGCAACGCATTGCTTCTCGCCGTCGGCCAGCCCGGTTGTGCCGAGCACGACCGCCTGTTTGTTGGCGACGGCATTCGCGAGGTTGGATGTTACGCATTCATGGAACGTGAAGTCAATCACCGCCTCGGCATCCTTCGGCCAGTCGGTGGTGTAGCATAGCCCCTTCCTCTCGGGGACGGGTTCGCCGATCAGGGGATGGCCGGCGCGCTCCACGGCGGCTACGATTTCGCAACCGTCCATTTTTTTTGCACAGCGCAGGAGGTTCTGTCCCATGCGGCCGGCAGCCCCGAGGATTGCGATTTTCATGGTGATGTCCTCAGATGAGATTGAGTGCGCGCAGGGTATGCAGCATCTGCTCGCGGATTTTTTCCGACGGCTCGCACAGGGGCAGGCGGAAGACAGGCTGGACACGGCTCATCATCGCAAGCGCGACCTTCACCGGGACCGGGTTGGTGTCAATGAACAGGTCGCGGAAGAGCGGGTAGTACAGTCGGTGCAGTTCGCGCGCCTCCAGCATCTTGCCTTCGAGCGCAAGCCGCATCATCGTTGACATCTCGTTGGGGATGACGTTCGACGCGACACTAATCACACCCGCCGCACCCACGCTGACCATCGGGAGCGCGAGGCTGTCGTCGCCCGAGAGGACGGTCAACTCGCACGCGTTCACGATGGCGCTCACGCGGTCAACGCTCCCGGCCGCCTCCTTGATGGCCACGACGTTCGGGTGGCCCGCGAGGCGGACGACGGTCTCGAGCGGGATCTCTTTGCCCGTGCGCCCCGGCACGTTGTACAGCACCACGGGCAACCCGAGGTCGGCCACCGCACTGAAATGACGGAACTGACCCTCTGCGCTGGGCTTATTGTAATAGGGGGTAACTTGGAGCGTGGCATCCGCACCGAGACGCTGGGCCTCACGGGTGAGCTCGAGGGCCTCGGCCGTGGCGTTCGCGCCTGTCCCCGCGATGACACTGACCTTCCTGGCGGCGGCCTCAATCGTAACCTCGATGACCTTGATGTGCTCAACGAAGTCGAGGGTCGGGGACTCGCCCGTCGTGCCGACGGCGACGATCCCCGCCACGCCGTTCGCGGCTTGCCACTGGACCAGCTCGCGCAAGGCAGAATAATCCACACTGCCGTCCGTGTTGAACGGCGTAACCAATGCGGTGAATGTACCTGTTAACGTCATAATGCTCCTTGGTAAAAGAGACATCATTATGATACAGAACGGGGTTGCGGGTCAATGGGCTTTGCGCCGTAACCTCCATTTTAATTTGCCTGCGGCAAAAAAACCTCCGCATTTCCTCGCCACCTCCAGCCGGTTTTGCTATCCTCTCCCCTATTCAAAAAGGAGAGGGAAAATGAGCCGTGTGATTGCCATTGATGGCCCGTCGGGGTCGGGGAAGTCGTCTGTGTCGAAACGTGTGGGCGCGAAGCTGGGGTTTCTGCATGTGGATTCGGGGGCGCTGTACCGCATCATGACGTGGCAGTGTCTCGTCAAC
>Ga0123353_10001658_pt1 | contig 27394 bp, 30 predicted proteins | sample TergutLab28metaG_3_FD_92763 | JGI IMG/M metagenome (GOLD analysis project Ga0123353, IMG submission 92763) | Labiotermes labralis P3 segment gut microbial communities from Petit-Saut dam, French Guiana - Lab288 P3 | ecosystem: Host-associated > Arthropoda: Insects > Digestive system > Gut ...
AGTGCTGAAATCCACCGTGCGCGACACGATTTTGCCGTCGCGTCGGACGATGGCGTATCCGCGCTGCAGAACGTTTTTATAAGACAGCGAAGACAGCATCTGGTCCGCGTGTGTAACGCATTGCCGCGCGGCATTCATCTTGTTCGCCAGAATTATATTCATCCGCGCAGTTATGTCATCCAAGCGAACGCTGCGCTCCATAACCGTCTGGCGCGGGGATTTTACGGACAGTCCCGCAATCATATGGCGCAGATTTTTCAAGCGCGATAAATATCCGTTCATCAGACGATGCGACAGGTTTTCGATTTCGCCGATGATTGAAATTTTCGTGGGAACCACAATTTCCGCGGCCCCTGTGGGTGTCGGGGCGCGAACGTCCGCCGCGAAATCGATCAGCATCCAATCTGGTTCATGCCCGATACCGGATACAATAGGTATTGCCGAGGCTGCGACCGCGCGGACCACAATCTCTTCAGAAAAGGGCAGCAAGTCTTCCAGCGAACCACCACCGCGCGCAACTATGATTATATCGGGCCGGTCGGCGCATGAATTGAAATATTTGATTCCTGCGGCGACTTCGGCGGCGGCCGATTCGCCCTGAACTTGTGCAGGGTACAATATGACGCGCACAGGAAACCGTTCGCGCAGTCTGTTTTGAATGTCCTGGAACGCGGCGCCTGTCGGCGATGTCACAATTCCGATAACACCTGGAAACCGCGGTAACGGCTTCTTGCGCGACGCGTCGAATAATCCTTCGGCGGACAGTTTCTGTTTGCGGTCTTCCAACATTTTCAATATAGCGCCCGCGCCGGCCATTTCGATTTCACTGACGATAATCTGATAATTGGAACGCGCGGGATATGTTGTAAATTTGCCGGAAATGATGACTTCCAACCCATCCGCCAAATCAAACTTTACAGGCGTTCCGCGCCATATTATGACGCTGATTGCAGCGCCGGTGTCCTTGATAGTCATATATGTGTGGCCGGATGTGGCGCGCGTGATTTGCGACAATTCGCCGCGGATTTTAATTTCCGAGAAAGCCGTTTCCACAACTCCTTTCAGCAGCGCGGCCGCGTCGCTGACGGAAAAAATCATATCGGGTTGAACAAGGGGTGCCGGTTTTTCCATCATGGTTCCAACCCCGCGCATTTACCCAAAATCATCGCCCGGGTGTATAATTTATGCTTGTCTTGCGCCCATTCGGGGTCCGCCGCCGCCGGCAGTTTATACAGCGTATAAAAATCCGGTTCCAACGACAAAAACTGGTCGTATGTTATATCGAAAATTTCCCCGCTGGATTTACGTTCCAACCACCAATGTATTGGATTGTTAACCAGTTCCCAACGCTGGGCGCCGCCAGTATTAACGTAAATATAGTAACTGGCAACTTCGCAATAACTTGTCGACCAGTTGCGCAAATTGTCTGGGCGCTTTTCACCAAAAACTTTCAGATATGTTTTGGGATTTTTGAATGTTTCGCGCAAAGCACGGACTATGTGCGGCTGGACATCCAGCGTCGCAGCTTGTTTTATCAGCTTTTCCGTAGCAGTTTCATAAGATGTGAAATTTTTTGTCGACATAGGATAATTATAACACAAAAACTTCCAAGTAAACGGAAAAAATCAATAATGGTGGTGCGGATAGTGCGTATTGCAAAGTTTTTGGCGAGCGAGTGTACGTCGGTACATGACGAGCCAAAAACGAACAAACGCAAACTAGACGCGCCGCCAGGATTGATTTTTATAATTCAGTCAAAGGCCAGCGGGGCCTGGGCGCCACAGGTTCCGTCACAACTCGGCCCAATAAAAAGTTTTCAATTCCGGCCCAAGCTATCATCGCGCCGTTGTCGGTGCAAAGGTTCAGCGGCGGCGCAGCATATTGCAAATTATATTCTGCGGCAAGCCGTTCAAGCATCACGCGAATTGCGGAATTTTTCGCAACGCCGCCCGCAACGACAAGCGCGGTCGGACGCGCGGCAATCACGCGTTCGTCCTTTATCGCGTTGCGCAATCTGTTTTCCATGACATCAACAACAGCCGATTGGAACGACGCGCAGAAATCGTCAATTGCCCCCCCGTCTAGGGGGGCTGTCGCGCAAATGCGCGACTGGGGGGGTGAACCCTCCCCGTCGGCTTGCGCCGCCACCCCTCCGGAGGAGGGGAATAATAATGTCCGCGCGGCGGTCTTCAGCCCTGAAAACGAAAAATCGCATCCCGGCTTGTCGCACAGCGGCCGCGGGAATTTGAATGCGCCGGCAACGCCCATTTGCGCGCGCGCGTCCACGACCGGCCCGCCGGGATAACCAAGCCCCAGCATTTTCGCGACTTTGTCATAGCATTCGCCCGCGCTGTCATCCAGCGTTTGTCCGATTATTTCATAATCACCGACACCGCGCGCCAAAAGGATTTGCGTGTGCCCGCCGGACGCCAGCAAAAGAAGGAAAGGAAATTCCGTATTGTCGGTCAAACGCGGCACCAATGCGTGGCCTTCCAGATGGTTCACCGCGACCAGGGGCTTTCCCGCCCCTTGGGCCATTCCGACCGCGCCCATCCATCCCACGATGACGCCGCCGATAAGCCCCGGACCCGCCACCCCCGCAATCACGTCGATGTCAGAGGTTGTCTTGCCGGCATCGGCCAGAGCGCGGCGCACCACGTCTTCGAACGCCAGTATATGCGCCCGCGCGGCCAGTTCAGGCACCACGCCGCCGAATTTCTGATGCTGGGGCACTTGCGAATATATTACATGCGAAAGGATGTTGCGGTCGGAATCGACGACGGCCGCCGATGTCTCGTCGCATGACGATTCGATTCCAAGACAGAAGATTGGTTTCATTTGCCGTTTTCCCGCAATGCGATTCCCGCAGCGCACAGCGCGGCCGCATCGCGGACTTTCATTTTTCCCGAATCGGGCAGGGCGGCTATGCGGTCGACGCACGCGGCCATTATGTCCAGGTTATCGCCGGAACCAGTCAGGATTTCCACCGCGGCCAGGCGGCGCGATTCGCTGGACGCCCGCCATACGCGCAAGTCACTTTCTTCCAGCGACGACGGCCGCATGGACATAAAGAATATGAATCCGGCCAGCGCCAGCGTCAGGATCCCGACCGTCAGTTTGAAATATTTTTTTATAACTTCGCTCATTTTATTCTCTCTTCCCCTACTTACACTCTATCAGCCACAAGTCATATTCCGGATCCTGCAGAGGGTTGTCGCCCGGCGCGCTTGCGGTCATCCAGCCGCTGAAAATCCGCCTTGGCTGGGCGTTCGCGCTTGGTCTTTTGGTGACTTCTATGAACATGAAATTATCCTGCGCAGCGAACGGCTGCGTGCCTTTGCAGCTGCGCACCAGCATTTCCAGCTTTTCGAATTCCGTCCGCCGGCCCACGGGTGCGGTTATCGTCCGCGCGCGGCCGTTGACTTTGTCCATCATGCGGATGACGGCGGTTTCTTTTTCTATGAAGTCTTCCGGGCTGACGGCGTTTGCGGCAAAGCCGCAAACAAGGAATAAGGAATAAGGAAAAAGGAATAAGAATTTTCTTATTTCTTTTACTCTGCTAAAAATCGAGTTTCGAACCTTGAACATTCCCGTCTTATTCCTTTTTCCTTATTCCTTATTCCTTTTTTCCGCGGCTGTTGCGGCCAAATCTTCGACTATGCGGGCTTTTTTGCCGGACAGCGCGCGCAGGAAGAACAGTTTCGCGCGGCGTACTTTGCCGATGCGGATTTTTTCGATATAATCGATCGCCGGCGAATATAGCGGGAATTTGCGTTCGACGCCGACGCCGTACGAATCCTTGCGCACTGTGAATGCTGCGTTCGGGCCGCTGCCGGACCGTTCAATTACGACGCCTTCGAACACCTGGGTGCGGAATTTGTCGCCGTCTTTAATTTTGACGCCCACTTTCAGGGTATCGCCAGCCTTGAATTCCGGGATTTTTTTGCCCGCGGCCAGTTTTTCAATCTGTTGTTTTTCAATTTTCTTTATGATGCTCATTTTACTTTTCCTTTAATAGGTCCGGACGCCTTTGTTTTGTGATTTCGTCCGACTGTTCTTTCCGCCATCGCTCGATGTTGCCGTGATGACCGGACAGCAGGACTTCTGGGACATTTCGTCCACGCCATGCCGACGGGCGGGTGTATAACGGCCATTCCAACCCCCCGATTTCAAAACTTTCATTTGCCGTGGATTCCGGCGAATGCACGACATTATTCAACAGACGGACGACGCTGTCAATAAAAACTTGGGCCGCGACTTCGCCGCCGGACAGTATATAGTCGCCTATGGAGACTTCCATTATGTCGTATTCGTCGATTACCCGCTGGTCTATGCCTTCGTAACGACCGCAGATTAACGTGCAATTTGCGATTTGCGATTTGCGATTCGCGAAATCCCGCGCCATTTTTTGATTCCATACTTTTCCACGTGGGGAAAAGTATATAATCTTATTCCTTATTCCTTCTTCCTTATTCCTTATACTGTCTATCGCCGCACCCAGAACATCCGGCTTCATGACCATTCCGGCACCGCCGCCGAATTGTTCGTCATCGACGCTTCCGTAATTATCCGTCGCAAAATCGCGCGGATTTACCGTGTCAAAGGACCAGACGCCATTTTCCAGCGCGCGTCCGACAACCCCTCCGCCCAACGTGCCGGGAAACATTTCAGGAAAGATTGTCAATATGTTAAAGTGCATTTATTCCCTGGCGCCCCTGTTCATGCAAGAGTGGCAAACCGCCACGGCAATGTCTATGTCGGTCTGTATTTTCTTAGGAACGATGCTTGCGTTCATGAGGAAATTGGCCTCTGCATACTTTACGGCATTTCCGTTTTCGTCAGAATTCCATGCCAAACGGTCATCTTCGGTCATTACCATAAATTCATCCTTCAGCTGATGTTCTTCAAGTTTTACCAGACCTGGGACGAATCTTAAAAGCTCGTCGACCAAAAGACAGAAATGTCTGGACGTATATCCAGGTTCCAGCGCGCATTCGGTGAAGAAAGATATATCCCCGAAATGTTTGCCGTCGACGACCAAGCTGATGTTGAAATCCTTTTGCATTTTCATATCCTGTAAAGGTTGCCTCTCTCCCTTTCCCAGGTTTATTTGTTCCGGCATCCTCCGCAGATGACGGAATGTTTTTGTTTTTTCAAAGAATCGAAGTGCTGTTTCGCGGCGGGCGTCACTTCGAAATGAATCTCTGTCCTGCTTTCCTTGATTTTCTTTACCCCGCCGATTTTGGCAAACGCTTCTGCCAATACGCATCCGCCTGCGGATGTGCGTGCGGTGCAGTTTACGGGAAAGGGCGCCTCTGCCGTGCGGTATCTTTCCGTTATAATCAGATGGAACATTTTATCTGCCATTTTGGTTCTCCATGGTTATTTCTCTCTTCTCCATGTCGACCTTTGCGCCTGCAAAGGAAACCATGTCCCCGTTGTCCAGTTCCAGTATGTCGCCCGCGCCGAAATTGTGCACTGCGGCAACTTTGCAATTTGCGATTTGCGATTTGCAATTTATTTTCATCCCGATAAGGTCCGCTATATAGTATTCGCCTGCGGCCGGTTCAGGCAGGGCGGCGCGGTCGATGAACAGTTCCACGCCGCGCAGGGATTCCACCGCATTGCGGTCATCCGTGCCTTCGGCCTTCATTATGACGACCGATGAATTAGGCAGCACGCGGATAAATTTTAATTGTAGGGGCGTATTGCATACGCCCGGGCGTGCGCAGCACGCCCCTACATCCATCTGCGCAAAATCCATAGGATTTTGCGTATACGTCTGCACGCGCACTTCGCCGCGCAGGCCTTGCGGCGCGACAATTTTTCCGACCAAGATTTTTTTAGATTCTATCATGAACGGCTCTCGCCCGAGAGCCGTCATTCCGGCGCCGGCCGGCATCTCAAATTGTATTGTACAACTTGAGATGCCTGCCTTCGCAGGCATGACGACCCTGCCGGGCCGCGCTAAGTTTATTCCGCCGCCGGTTCTTCTGCCGGGGCTTCGGCAGGCGCTTCCGCCACTGGTTCTGGCGCAGCTGCTACTTCTGCTGCTGGTTCTACAACAGTTTCAACTGCAACTTCGGCAACAACTTCAACCTCGGCTGCGCTTTGCGCAGACGGGTCGGCCGGCGCTGCTGCGGGCGTTTCTTCTGCTGCTATTTCTGTCGGGGCGTTTGCCTCTGCTGCGGCTTCGGCGGCTTTGGCGATTTTCGCTTCGCGGTCTTTGATTTTCATCAGCGTCTTTTCGGACGGCTGGTTCTTTTTGGTCTGTACCGGGTGCGGCTTTGCCTGGACGATTCCAGCGTCAGCCAGGAATTTGTACACGCGGTCGGACGGGCGGGCGCCTTTGGAAATCCATGCTTTGATCTTGTCTTCCAAAAGCATTACGCGCTTGCCGGATTCCTTGGTCTGCATAGGGTCGTATTTTCCAACTGTATCCAGTATGCTTCCGGAATCGCGGGCCAGGCGGCTGTCCGCGACGATTATGTGGTAATAGGGGCGTTTTTTTGCGCCGTGACGGGAAAGTCTGATTGCGACTGCCATTTAAGTACTCCGTTTATGTTGTTTTTTCCATTAAAAACTCACCGAGAGCGATCTTCGCCGTTCGGTGTCCCATGGCCCCAGCCAAAGGATTGTTTTCGATTTAAACCCATTATATCTTAAAAAAACACAAAGTCAAATAAACGTTTGACATTTCTTTTTATTGTAATACTATTGACAAAACAAACTAAAAGGTCATTTATTATGAGTAGAATCGTGACAAGCGAAATCGTCAATCACATCGACAGCTTTGGCAATCACAAAATCCTGGTTATCGGCGATTTGATGCTGGACGAATTCGTGCACGGCAAGGTAGAACGCCTGTCCCCCGAAGCCCCGGTTCCGGTCCTGTTGGAAACTCATTCCGTCCAGATGCCGGGCGGCGCGGGAAATGTGGCGGCGAACATCGCGTCGCTGGGCGGCAAATGCACTTTTGTGGGCGCGATCGGCGACGATCCCCGCGGTACACAGCTGGCCGACATATTCAATGATATGGGCATCGATTGCAAACTGTTCAAGATTCCGAATTTCGTGACGACGCTGAAACAGCGCTTTATCGCCAACGGCAAGCACCACCTTATGCGCCGCGACAATGAAATGAAAATGCCGCCGATGGACGCGGAAAACTTTGGGCGGATGAAGACGGTTATCGAACGGTACATCGCGCGGCACGACATAGTGCTGTTGTCCGATTATGACAAGGGCGTGCTCAGCAACGTTACAACCCAGATGATAATAAGCGCGGCAGAATCGAAAAAGAAACCGGTCGTCATAGACCCGAAAATTCCCGACTGGACGCGGTATGCCGGCAAGGGCGTCACGATAAAGCCGAATTTGAAAGAATACAACCAAGCGGTGGCCTTTCTTGGCGGACAGCCGGTGGAATGGGGCAAGGACGATTACAAAGACAGATTCATAACGGGCGCGAACATGCTGCTTGCCAAATACAACATCGGCAACATATTCGTCACCATGTCCGAACACGGCATGGTCTGCTTCGACAAAAACAACCCGGGTGAACTGATACATATCCCGACCCAGGCGCACGAAGTGTCCGAAGTATCCGGCGCAGGTGACACGGCCATGGCGACGATCGGAATTGGGCTGGCGTCCGGAATGGATTTCGAAGACGCGATGATTACCGCGAACTATGCGTCCGGCATAGTCGTGGAACAGATGGGAACCGTCCGCGTAAAACAGCGCGAGCTGCGCGCAAAAATATTGTACGCAATAGAAAAGCAAAGATAAACCAACAAAGGAAACGATATGAAAAAACCCACACACGCATTTAAAGAAATCGCCGACGTTATCGACCAAGACATGGCCGCCCGCGCTTATGCTTTCAAACAGATGGCGGCGCATTCCGAATACCGCAGCCTGCTTGGCACAATTGCACGGGTGTGCATCACGGCACTGGATAAAAAGCACAAAATCATGGCGTGTGGGAACGGCGGCAGCTTTGCCGACGCCCAGCACATGATCGCCGAATTTGTCGGCGCGTATAAAAACCGCAACCGGCCGCCGATGGCCGCCCTTATGCTGCCGACCAATTCCAGCGACTTTTCCGCAATCGCGAACGATTACGGGTACGAAGAAGTGTTTGCAAGGCCGCTGCGGGGATTGGGCAAAAAGGACGACATCCTGTTCGGTATTTCAACAAGCGGCGGATCCAAAAACATCATCAAGGCCTTCGAAGCGGCAAATGAAATGGGCATCTATACGATTGCGCTGACCGGCCAGAATCCGTCGGAAATGTCAAGAATTGCCAACATATGGCTGCCGGCGCCGGCGACTGTTACGAATATTATCCAAGAAGTGCACATCCAGTACATCCATTCAATTTGCGGCGCGGTTGAAAACCATTTTTTTGGAAAGGGCAGATAAGATGAAAATGCCCCAGCAAAAGATAATAACACTGGACCAGGCGGCGGAAATCGCCGAAAAGGCGCGCCAAAGCGGCAAAAGAATCGGATTCACGAACGGCGTTTTCGACTGCTTGCATTACGGGCATGCGCATTCGCTTGTCGGGGCCAGGAAGTATTGCGACAAACTGTTCGTCGGTATGAATTCGGACGCGTCCGTCAAAAGATTGAAAGGCGACAGCCGCCCGCTGCAGGATGAAAAGACACGCGGCATTGTTCTGGCTTCGCTGTATTACGTCGATTACGTGGTTGTTTTCGATTACGATACGGCGATGCAGCTGGTCGAACGCATCCGCCCGGACGTGATCGCGAAAGAGGGCTATCAGCTGAAAAATTGGCCCGAAGGCCAGCGCGTCGCATCATACGGCGGCAAGACCGTTACATTGCCGCGCGTGGGCGGATATTCCACTTCGTCCATATTCGAAAAGCTGGCCAGCCAAAAATCCAATTAATCGGCAACCATTTGCCCTTGTGAATAAATGCTCAGCTGTCAGGAAAGTATCTTTTTTGACCGCTCGTCAGGGCCGTCATTCCTGCCGAGCATAGCGAACCGTCATGCCTGCGAAGCAGGCATCTCAAGTTGTATAAAGCCTATTACAATTTGAGATTCCAGGCTCGCTTTGCGCCCCGGAATGACGAACCCATTGGGTTCGTCTAATAAGGTACTTTCCTGACAGTTGCGCAAAATAAAAAACGCGAAATTCGCGTTTTTTTATTTCTTGTTGCTGCAAGCATGATGCACCGCGAACCAGCGCGCGCCGCGATGGGATTGCATTTCCCCCTCGATGCGCAGGTCTTTATGGTCTGTTATCTTGTCTTTGCAGACTTCGCAGTTCAGAATGTACGTCTTTATCTGGGTCAGGAAATATTTTTCCACATATATCATCGACTGCCCGCGGCGCCACGCGTGCCATCTTGTCGGCGGTTTTTTGGCGCTGTATTTGGGCGGGGGCGGGGCGGGCCTTTTCAGGCTGAGCAATTCGTTTTCCGCCTTTTTGTCCGCCAGTTTGGCGTCCAGGGCGTCCAAGCGGATATCTATTTCGCTTTTGAATTCGACCGCCGCGGCCGCCGCTGTATTTGGCGCATTCTTTTTTCTGTTGCGGTGTTTTTTACCCATTTTTACTTTCCTTTGATGCGGCACTTGTGGTGTATCGCGACAGCCTGCGCATAGTTGACATTGTTGCCGCGTTTTTCCATAGCCGTTTCGGTCATCAGTTCTTTTACATCCGTTATGTCCTGCTTGCAGACAGCGCAAGGGCATGCTTCGCCGGCTTTTATTCTGCCGATGAAATAATCCTGTACGACAGAATAGCTGAATCCGGCGGGAAACCTGTGCCATTTGGTCGGGGGATTTTTTTCGTCGTATTTCTGGACCATCTTGTTGCGCACCTTCTTCGGGGCCGGATCCGCTTTGGGTTTCTTTTTATGCTCGACAAGGTGCTTGGGCAGCAGTCCGCACGCATTATAGCAATCGTAATCGACTTCGACATCGATGCCGGCGATCCGCTTGTGCCTTTCGCAGGCGTTGCAAAGGCAGATATGCTTTTCCTTCTTGTTTTCACACAAGTCGCAAAGGCATCCCTTTGGTGAAGCGGGCGCGGACGACGATACGGTTATGGACATGTCGCCGAGCTTGATTTCGACGCTGTTTTTATTGTCCGTAATGACCCAGGCGTTCTGTTTTATTTTGATTCCCTGCTTGGCGGCCCATTCTTCGGCTTGTTTCTGGATTTTTTGGATTTCGGTTTTCTTGCCCTGCTTGTCCGATACTTTTCTGACTTTGCTGCCGGTTTTTATGTTGTTGCTCATTTTTGCGTTCCTTTGTTTATCCGCACGCTGATTCTTTCCATTTGGGATTTTATGTCGGCGTATGCCCTGAATTCGACCGATTTGACAAGCTTCTTGATATCTCTCAGTATATGCTTTCTGATTATGTCCGACTGCACTTTCGCCGTCTGCTTCGCCAGATTGACCAGTTCCGCCAACAAGGATTCCTGGCCGTCGTCCGCTTCCTTGCGGGCTTGCTTCATGTAATGCTTGTTAGCCGTCCACGCTTTTTTGTTCATTTCCGTCCCCTGAAAGAATCAGTTCGCGCCGCCTGTCGGAATCCGCAGGCGCTGTCTTGGGAAAATCATGTTCGGGTTGGCGATGTTGTTCTTTTCGACCAATATGGTGAACAACGATCCGCGCCCGAAAAAGTTGCGTGATATTATCCACAGCGCGTCGCCTTTGCGCACGGTGTAATATGCTTCGTCGCCTTTGGTCACTTCAGGCATCACAAACCGGTGGCTGACCGTCGCGACGGTCGTTCCGGAAGTATCGTGCAGGCGCACGGCCAGGGTATAGCGATTTCCCGGCTCCAGCCGCTCGCTGGGCACGACGCCCAGTATAAAGTTCCTGTGGTCGCTTGTACGCGCGAATCCCAAGTATTTGTCGTTCAGCGTCAGCGACACGCGCAAGCGCGGCACGGCGGTTCCCTGGACGACAAGCCGTCCGTTTTCCAGGTAATCGATTTTCGACACGACCAGATCGCCGTCCGCAAGGCGCGGCGCCTGCAGTATCCTGCTGCCGTCTTTGGTCATCAGCAGCGACAGCGCCCTGGAATAATCCCGATCGCGCGGTATGTATACGAACACATTGTTTTCGCTGGCGGCGTTCTGGTCCACCGCGATCAGGCGGATGGTATAGTTGCCGGGGTCCAGGCGCTTTCTGGGCGCATGCACGAATTCGCCGTTGTTGTCGGTGCGTTCCGTCGCAACGATGCGCCGGTTCATTTCGATGGATATGGATTGCGCGGGCAGGTACCGGCCGGCTATGACCAGGCTGCCGTTGTTTTCTATGCGCACGACGTCGAACGAAGGCCGCACGATTTCATCTATGACCTGGACGGTCGGTCCGCCGGCTGGGCGGGAATCCCCGACAACGGCGGTTGGTATGGCCGCATCGGCGGTATCCGGCGCCAGATTATGGTCGCCGCTGCGCGGCAGCATCGCCCATACCAGCGCCAGCGCCACGAACGCCGCGCACAGTATCGGGAACCAATAATCCCGTATGCCGCGTCCCGATCCCATTACGATGACCGGTTCTTTCCTGACGGGATCGGCCGCGCGTTCTTCGCGCATGACATGAGGTGTTGTCGCCGCAAGAGGCCTTTGCTTGTTTGCTTTCATTTCTTCTACCGGGGGTTTGGGGTTGGATACTGCGGGGGTGCTGGGTCTGTTCCGTCGCCACAGGGCGGCGATACGGCTGTGCTTGGCCAGCGCGTCGTTCATTATTTCTTCGGTGGTCCTTTTTATCCTGCCCAGATTCGCGAATCTTTTATCTATCGACATGACGATTTGCCTTTTTGCTTCAGACCTCCCTCCGTATCCCTACTTTCGACCGGATAATAGCACTAAAACAAATTGTTTGTCAAGGGAATTAAAAAGGAATGAGGAGTGAGGAATGAGGAAAGGTTGTGCCGCCCATGGCGGCGCTATGTTTTTGGTATTCGTATATTTCAGACACACGAATAATAAGAATAAGAAAACTGTCGGCCGCAGGCCGACACATTAATTCCTCATTCCTCACTCCTCATTCCTCATTCTTTATTTCACATTGTGTCCAGATGCCATTCCGGCGCGATGTCCTTTCTGGGGATAATCTGGATTATATCCGTATATTTTTGCGATACCATAAACCATACTATCTGGCATTGGCTGGTCCCGATATGGGTCAGGTCGGCATACAGTTCGTCCAGGAATTGCTTTACCTTCGGATCGCCGGGACAATATGATATCAGACTGGTCCAGCATACGGGGCGCCCTTTGCAATCCTCTTCGTATCCTTCGTTCAGTTTCCGCCAAAGATAATGCATCGTCTGGCTTCCGAACCGGCGGTACCGTTCCTGCAGGAACGACAAGGCGGCTTCTTCGAATATATTGTTCCGGACATCGGGATAGTCCCGTATCAGTATGGGTTTATTCTGAACTTCGATTATCTGGTTTATATGCTTGTCCTGCAATTCGATTTTATGGTCTGCGATGATTATACGGTCGTATTTCTTGAAATAGGAATATTTGGGATCGTTCAGAAATTGCAGGAATTTCACGTATTTAGTCTGGAAAGAGCTTTCCGCGGAATCGTCCGACAAAGGGACGTCGACAAAGATGAATTTCCAGCCGGCGTCTATCGCGGCTTGTTCCAGCCCCGGATTGTTGCTGAATACATAACAGTCCCGGTTTTCAGGCGCCTTCAGCATATATTGAAATGTTCTGCCGAAAACGAATGTTATTATGCAAAGATTCTGGGGCTTGTCCATGGACTTTGACTATAGACCCTTCCGTAAAAGAAATCCATATAAATCTTGGCGGTTTTATGCTATAATCCCAAAAAGGAGCCCGCAATGCCTAAAGTCCCCGCAAAGAAAACTCCGGCGAAAAAAAACGCCGCCAAAAAGACCGCTGGCCGCGCTGATTTTATTTTCCGCCTTTCTTTCAATATGCTTTTGGCGCTGGTGCTGCTGTTTGGAATATTTCTGCTTTATAGTAATCTTACAGGCAGTTGCGAACATATAATCGACGAACACGCGCGTGGCAACTGCGCCCAAGGCCAAGTCATGGTTCTATTGTTCGGCCCCCTTATAATCTGGCTGCTGGCCGGCACTCTTGGGACATTGCGCGGAATTTTGTTTATTGTCTTTCGGAAAACGCTGGATTTACGCACCCAAAAGCGGGAATTAATCGCACCGTTCATAGCTCCGTTCGTGTGTATCATGCTTATAGCCATAGGGAATATTCCAAGCTTCATATACGGTAGAGACCCGTGGGCGACGCATCCCCTGGAATGGCTGGTCGATCTGGCCATATATGCCGCCTGGTTCGGAATATTCGCATGCTTTGCCTATTGCGTTGCGGCGATTGTCCGCGGCATCCGCGCGCGCTATTTTTAATTCTTAATTCCTAATTGTTTATGCTATAATCCCAAAAAGGAGTTTGCAATGCGCATAGCAATCATGACCACGGGCGGGGATTGTTCCGGCCTGAATTCCGTTATACGCCATCTGGCGGATATGGGAATCCGGCGCGGGTATGAAATGGTCGGAATACTGGACGGCACGGACGGGCTGACGCGGCCGGGCGCGCCGCATTTCGTGAAATTCGGATACAATACTCTGCCGGTTGAAAATGCGCGGCTGGCCGGGTCATGGCTGCAGAACGGGCATTCGCACGCGCTGAATTTCCAGACCGCGGCGAAAGCCGGCGATATGAAGGCGTTCAACAACCGTCTGAAGAAATCGTTGGCTGAACTGAAACTGGACGCGATGATACTGGTCGGCGGCAACGGAACATTGTCGATAGCGGGGCAGAGCCATGCCCTCTATGGCAATATCCAGGTCGTCGGCATTCCGAAAACGATAGATCTGGACATACCGCTGACCGACCGCACGATCGGATTCGAAACGGCTGTACAGCAATTGACGTCGTTCTGCGACCAGCTTTTGCTGACGGCGCGCAGCCACCACAGATGGTTCGTGGTCCAAAGCATGGGCCGCGATGTCGGCGCGCTGGCGCTTCATGCGGGGATCGCATGCGGCGCGGACGCGATACTGATTCCGGAAATAAGATTCAAGCCGGAAAACCTGATCAAACACATCAACAAAATCCAGAAAGAGCAGGGCCGGGATTACGGAATAATAATGGTATCCGAAGGCATAAAGCTGCGCGGGCATTCAGGGCGTCCGGGCGACATGATTGCGCGCGAACTGGACAAAGCCGGCATCCCGCACCGCACGGCATTCCCGGAACATACGCAAAGGGCGGGCGACACTGTGTCGCGCGACCGCATATTGGCGGCGCGGTTCGCGGCCGCGGCGCTGGACGCGATTGAAAATAAAGAAACATATGTGATGACGCGCTTAAACAATGGCAATGTCGACACCGTTGCGATTTCCGATATGTTCAAGTCGGGCGAAATCACCCCGGATCCGAATATCCCGGACGTGTTCGTGTCGAACGAATTCGTGTCGGACGACGACCCTTTGCTTTTCGTTGCCGCCGCCGCCGGCACATACATCGGCGAACTGAAATAGAGAATGGATTTACCGCCGCGCGCGGACCAATTCGTTTATCGCGATTATTTCTTCTGCACGCTTGTACAAAAGCGCCTGGTTGAACACTATCCTGTGAGTATCGTCCGGCATCGTCTTTATGTCCAGCCGGGCGATTCTTGCGACGCCCGACCATTCTTCTATGGTTTTTGCGGACGCATCCAGCCTCAGGACATCCGTCAACACGCGTCGCTGCGCGTGCGCATCCTTGAAGTACGCGATATTGTACATGCCTTCGGCAACCTGCGCGACATAGTCCGCGCCGACGCTGCACGGAATTTTTTTATCCCTTGCGGCCTGCTGCACCGCCGGCAAGTCGGCGGGATTTATGAACGGCGCCGGCGCCTTTGGCATGTCGAATGAAAAGTTGCGAACAGGGCTGAAATTTCTTGTCTCGACTATATGGCCGCCGCCTTCCCACGACTTCACGGCCAGACCGGTTGTATTCGTCTTGTATTCGGCCGCTATGTCGCCGGTTATCATATTAATGACGGCAATCCGGTACGTCGTCCGGAACAGTCCCTTGACCTTGTCCCAAGTCCAAAACAGGGGCAGGTTGCCGATTGCCTGGATTTCGTCGGCCTCTATGCGGATTTGTTTGTCCGCTTGTCCGCCCCGGCAGAAATATATTTCCTGTTTCCGCCCGTATCCATGCTTGATTATGTACCAGCCCGAATCCGGGTCCGCCGTGACGGTTTTGCCCGACACGTTCCTGATTCTGCAGCGGCCGATCGGCCCGCCCGCAAGCGTCTTTATGCCGCCGCCTTCGTTTATTCTGATAATATCTTCCAAAGAAATCATATTCTTGCCTTTTTTGCCGTACAATTATACATAACATTATTGTTTTGTCAATTTTTCATTTATGAAAAACTTCCCCCTTGAAATCGTATGCGCGGACACTATATACTTTTAGATAAACCATTAATAAAAGGAGCAAATAATGCCTAAAGTATTGGGTATAGACCTTGGAACAACCAACAGCGCCATGTCCTTCATGGACGGCCAGGATCCGAAAATCATCGAAAACGCCGAAGGCCAGCGGACTACGCCGTCCGTCGTCGCGTTCGCATCAAACGGCGAACAGCTGGTCGGAATCACCGCAAAAAACCAAGCTGTCACGAATCCTGAAAACACCGTATATGAAATCAAACGGCTGATGGGGCTGCGCTTTGACAGTCCGGAAGTAAAAGAAATCCAAAAACACGTCCCGTACAAGATTGTCGCGGGCGAAAATGGCGACGCCTGGGTCGATGTGGGCGGCAAAAAATACGCCCCGTCGCAAATATCGGCAATCATATTGGGCAAGATGAAAAAAGACGCCGAAAGCTATCTGGGCGAACGCATAACGGATGCGGTCATCACGGTGCCCGCGTACTTCAACGACAGCCAGCGCCAGGCGACCAAAGACGCCGGCCGCATCGCGGGGCTGAATGTTTTGCGCATCGTCAATGAACCGACAGCCGCCGCGCTGGCGTATGGATTGGACAAATCGAAAAACGGCATCGTCGCGGTGTATGACCTTGGCGGCGGAACGTTCGACATTTCGATTTTGGAAATTATCGACGGAGTATTCGAAGTCAAGGCAACCAACGGTGATACGACGCTGGGCGGCGCGGATTTTGATGCGCGGATTTTAAAATATCTGGTCGACGAATTTAAAAAGCAATCCGGTATCGATTTGTCGGCGGACAAGCTTGCGCTGCAGCGTTTGAAAGAATCCGCCGAAAAAGCGAAAATCGAACTGTCATCGAAAGAGAGCAGCGACATCAATCTGCCGTTCATCACGGCGGACGCGTCGGGTCCGAAACACCTGAATATACCGCTGTCGCGCGCGCGACTGGAATCTTTGGTCGAAGACCTGATTGAAAAATCCATAGAACCGTGCCGCAAAGCGCTGCTGGACGCCGGTATCGACAAATCACAAATCAGCGAAGTCATACTGGTCGGCGGCCAGACAAGAATGCCGAAAGTGCAGACAGCCGTCAAAGAATTTTTTGGCAAAGAACCGCACAAGGGCGTGAACCCGGACGAAGTCGTGGCGCAAGGTGCGGCAATCCAAGGCGGTGTGCTGAAGGGCGACGTCAAAGACGTCTTGTTGCTGGACGTGACGCCGCTGTCGCTGGGCATCGAAACTTTGGGCGGCGTGTTCACCCGCCTTATCGACCGTAACACGACCATACCCACAAAAAAATCACAGGTGTTCAGCACGGCCGAAGACAACCAAAACGCCGTTACAATCCGCGTGTTCCAGGGCGAACGCGACATGGCCGCGGACAACAAACTGCTGGGGCAATTCAATCTGGAAGGCATCGCGCCCGCGCCGCGCGGCATGCCGCAAATCGAAGTATCGTTCGACATCGACGCGAACGGCATAGTGCACGTGTCCGCGCGTGACAAAGGCACCGGCAAAGAACAGCAGATTTCGATTAAATCCGACGGCGGCCTGTCCGAAGAAGACATCAAAAAAATGATGGCGGACGCCGAAGCAAATGCCGAAGCCGACAAGAAAAAACGGGAAACCGCCGAGGCCCGCAACGTCGCGGAATCCGCGATTCACAACATCGACAAATCGCTGAAGGAACACGGCGATAAACTGGACGACGCGGCGCGCACGGACATTGACAACGCGCGCAATGAACTGTTGGTCGAATTGGAAAACAAAGACGCTTCGTCCGAATCTTTGAAATCGAAAACCGAAGCGCTGGCCGAAAAAGCGATGAAGCTGGGCGAGCTGGTCTATAAAGCAAAACAAGAAGAAGAAGCCGCCAAAGCCGCGCCCGAAGCCCCAGCCGGCGACGAAGACGCCGGACAGGCAACCGACGCCGATTTCGAAGAAAAGTAATTCCCCTCCATCGGAGGGGTGGCGATTTTGCGCTAGCAAAATTGACGGGGAGGGTCTACAATTTTACAAAACCCTCCCCGCCGACTTTGTCGGCACCCCTCCAGAGGAGGGGAATTGAAAGGACTCTCTATGCAAATCATATCTCTTGACCAGGCGGTAAAACTTGGTTTCGATACCGTGCACGTCTTTCGGTTCGCGGGTTTCGGCGACGCGGTCATGTTCGCCGCCGCCGCGCGCGAAAAAGTGCGCCAAACCGGCAAGCCGTTGCTGATTGCGACAAAGCCGAAGAATTACGATATGATGCGCGGCATCGACGCGGGGTGTCCTGCGGAAATCTTTATCCTGGAAAACTATTATGCGCAAATTGTGAACAAAAGGAACGTCCGCCGCCTGGCGCGCATGGGAATCCGCGTCAATATGTTCGGGCAAAGCGAAAAAAACTGGATTGTTGCGGACATCGCCGCGGGGCTGGGCTTGTCCGGCGATGCGGACCTGACGCCGTACTTGCATATCGACAAGAAATTCGACGCGTTCGGCAAACTGACGAAGCGCCCGCAGATTGCAATAATGACCGGCGGGCACATAAAGAAAAATATCCCCGTGCATATATACCAGGCGATCGTCGACAGATACAAAGGTAAATGGGATTTCGTTCTGCTGGGGCTGCCGGGCGACCCGCCGCTGCGGGACGTTCTGGACATGCGCGGGAAACTGAAATTCGCGACAGAAATTCCGGCGGTGCTGCGCGCGTCCGACCTGTTCATTGGAATCGAAGGCGGATTGATGCACATGGCATCGGCGGTGCGCACCCGCGCGGTTATCGGCGATGCTTGGCAGGGGCGGCTGTCGGGTGACGCGGGACATATGCATATATCGCCGAAAGGGCTTAAAAAATATCGCGGCAAGACTTTGGGCGATACGGAAACTTTCGATATGGATGAAATTTTCGCCAGCGTTGAAAAACAAATGGCGCAGCGCGGAAAACCGGTGCCGCCGACAATAGTAAAGCTGGACGGCATTACCCCGCACCGTTTGCGCATACGCCGCGATTCGCTTTTCGTGAATCTGATCGATTTGTTCTGGCGGTCGGCGGTCGCGCTTTTGCATGGCAAAAAACCGCCCCGGGACAGAATCGTGCAGTTGAAACATAAACTGAGATACGGGATTCCGCTTTAATTCCCCTCCAACGGAGGGGTGCCGAACAAAGTGAGGCGGGGAGGGTCCCAAAAACAAAAACCCTCCCCGTCATCCGTCACTGCTTTCGCAGTGCCGAGATGCCACCCCTCCAAAGGAGGGGAATAAAAAGGATGCCTTTATGAAAATCATTTCTCTTGAACAGGCGCTGGAACTGGGGCTGGACACGGTCCATATATTCAAGCACAACGGATTCGGCGATGCGGTCATGCTGGGCGCCGCTGCCCGCGAATTGGTGCGTCGGACGGACCGTCCGGTACTGATTGGGACCAAGCCGAAAAATTACGAACTGCTGATCGGCATCGACGACGGATTGCCGGCCGCGATTTATATTCTGGAAGATTACTATTCGTTCATAGTAAACAAGGCAAGCGTCCGCCGCATGGCCGCGCGCGGAATACGCGTAAATTATTTTATGCAAAGCCATATGGGCGCAATTCTGCCGGAAATCGCAGGCGGCATGAATATCGCGGATGCCGGCGGGGGGGGGCGGAATTCTGCGGATTTATCGCTGTATATGCGCGCGGGCAACTCTGCTGCTGATTTCGGTGTGCCTGGCGGTCAGCCTTTTATCACTGTCATGGCCGGCGGGAAAATGCGCAAGGCCGTGCCGAACAGAATATTGCAATCGGTTGTCGATAAATATAAAAGCAAATATAATTTCGTCCAGGTCGGTACGGCGGCCGACCCGCTTTTGAATGACGTGGTCGACATGCGGGGACGTCTTTCATTGGGGCATGGCGTTCCGACAGTCATCGGAAATTCGGTTTTGTTCATCGGCGCCGAAGGCACGCTGATGCACATTGCTGCGGCAACTCAAACCCGCGCGGTTATCGGCGACGGATGGATGGGTTTGCTGACACAGAATGCGGGCGCGGTCCACATTATACCACGCGGCACGATTGACGACGGCAAAGACGATTCCCAGGGCGACATGGATACATTGGACGCCGGCGAATTTATGAATGCGGTCGGGATGCAATTGAAAGAAATCGGCAAGCCGTTTCCGAAAAACATCATCGACCTGGCCGATGCCAAAGCCCACCGCCCGCGCATCAATTACGATTCGCTGATTGTGAACTATATCATCTTGGCGCTGAAGGCCGCGGACGGATTCTTGCGCGGCCGCAAAAACCGCGCAGCGGTATTTGCCGAAATCTTGCGGCAAAAGCTGAAATACGGGCTGTCGTTATAATTCGAACGCGGATTTTTCCGGAAACATTTCGTTCATGATATTTGTCGCCGCGCGGAAATTGCTGCGCAGGTTCGAAGTGTCGTTGATGCAGAACAGCGCGGGGCGATAGAATTTTATCCACCGCGCGCTTTTGTCGAACAGGTCGTACCTGATGAATCCGAATATGGTCGCAAGCATCCAAAGCAGGGCGTGCGACGCGCGACGCGCGCGGCTGTCGCGGCGAACATCGTAAACCATCCTGCACTTGCCCGGGCGCCAGTTCAGAACCAGAGTATTGCGGCCCTTGGCGTTGTCCAGCAATTGGAACACAAGGCGCTGGATATTTTTTTCTTCGCGGAATTTCGTCGCTGTCGTATCCAGAAACAGTTTTTCAAATTGTTTGAAATTGTCCGTATGGTACGATTTCCGCATAGGCTGAACGGCGTGCTTGAACCGGACGTTGTACAGCAGGCCGAAATTATCGTACACCAGGCGCACCGCGCGGCGGATGCGTTTGAAATACATTCCGTGCTTCATATTGCCGCGGTTCATATACGCATCGTCCAGCGCCTTTCCCTGGGGCGCTTCGCGGATTATCACAATCGGGTCGCCTTTGGCGTCAAAGAAAAAATCCGGATTAATCGGACAGCCAAAGAACATGTCGTCGTTCGCATAGATGAAATGTTCACAAAGGCCCGGAATCCGGTCCAGAAACAATTCTATGGCCAAAGAACTGAACGTCGGCAGATATTCTTTCGGGATGAAATCCTTGTGGTCGACGACGGTAATGCGGGAATTGCTTTTAAGCCATTTCGGCCTTTGTCCGTCCGCCACTATATATATATGGTTCACCCATGGCGCGAATTTTTCCGCGCTGCGCAGGGAATATTTCAGTTCGTCGTTATCGATCCAGCGGCATTTGCGGGTTCCGAAATCCGACCGCGGCCGGCCGGCCTTTAAAAGCGCCGCATCCTTCTTCGCCTGCCATTTCTTGTCGGAACCATCGACCCAAAGATAAACAAGGTCTATCTTGAATGAGGAATGAGGAGCGAGGAATGAGGAATGATTCATTTCTTTTTTTGTTTGGTTTCAAGTTTGGTTTTTAAAGTTTTTGTGGAAGATGACAGAATTTTTCTGATTTCTTCGGCATCGTCATAAATGCTTTTAAATTCCTTGGATGTAATGTAACCCGTATCCCGCAGCAGTTCCACCCAATACAAAGTTTCGGCGCATTCTTTCAAAGCGATATACAATTTGGACAACAAATCGCTTTCAGAAATTGCGTATTCGGCTTCGGACACGTTCGCACCAACGCTTGTCCCGGAACGCAAAACCTGCTTGAACATTATAAGTTCTTTCTTTTTTGACGAAAGGTGTTTATAAAGGTTTACGATTCTTATAGAAAACAGCTTGCTTTTTTCCTTTGCAATATTCCTAATTCCTCACTCCTCATTCCTTATGCAATTCTCGTAAGGACTTTCAGCAAGCGCACATGCCCGCGCATGAACAGCCACAGATAGGCGCGGTATTTGAAATTCAGATATTCCGGCCGGAACACGGGCGTGTCGACGATGCTGCCCAGGATTTCGCGGCTGCGTTCTATATGCTGGTTTTTGCGGACGACGTCGCGCACAAGCGTCTTGTACATGCGGTTTGTTTCTTTTTTATAGATATAGTCGCACCAATCGTGACGGCGGCATTTTTTGGAATACGCGGCAAGCAGCGGGATTCCATGGAAAAACCGGTCGATAAGCGATATGCTCATCACTTTTTTGTTCAGCGTGGTGCTGGTCGTGCTGCGCCGGTGCAGGTATTTTATCGCGTCCGACTGGACATAATTTTTAACGCGGTCCATGGCTTCCAGCATGAACATGTTGTCTTCGCCGCCGTTGCGCAGTTCGTTCGGGAATCTGATTCCCTTTATCGCGCTGGCGCGGAACATGCACAGCCAGACCCAGCACCAAGTGTTGTGCCGTTTCTTTTTCCTGTCGTTGCGCATAAAGCCCAGATGCGGATTTTCCGCATAGAATTCTATTTTCGGGTTCGGCTTGAAGAATTTTCCGGCGCTGCTTACTTCGAATTTGTCCGGGACCAGGGTGCAACGCACGCGCACCATGTCCGCGCTGTACATTTCGGCCAGTTCCATAAAGTGTTCCAAAGCACCGGGCGTCAGCATGTCGTCCTGGTCCAGGAACGCGATGAATTCACCGTTCGCCGCGTCCAGCCCGGTATTCCGCGCCGCGGACACGCCGCTGTTTATTTGGTTCAGCGGCACGAATCTTGCATCTGACTTGGCGAATTCGGATATGACCGCGGATGAATCGTCCGTGCTGCCGTCGTTGACGCATATGCATTCCCAATCGGTGTACGTCTGGTACTGCAGCGATTCCAGCGCCGGCCGCAGATAGCGCCCAGCATTGTATATCGGGATTATGATTGAAATTTTGGGGGTGGCGGTTGCTGACATTTGATGTCTCCTGTGTGTCGTTGAATTAAACGGGCAATACTATGCGGACGCGCAATCCCCCCAGCGGCGCGTTCTCTAACAGCATCTGCCCGCCGTGGTTTTCTATGGCGGTCTGGGCGATGGAAAGCCCAAGGCCCGTGCCGCCGGTGTTCTCGCTGCGCGATTCGTCCAGGCGGACGAACGGGCGCATCGCGTCGGCGCGCTTGTTTTCCGGGATTCCGGGGCCGTCGTCGTCGATTGTGATTTCGATCTGGTCTTCCGAATCGGTTTCGGTTATTTCGATCGCAGATTTCGCATGGCGCGCCGCGTTTTCGATTATGTTGTGGAAAGCGGACGCCAAAGCCGTCGGCCGCGCAAAGAACGTCAGCGGCGCATCCGGGAAATTGGTTATAATCTTCTTGTCGCCGCCCGTATCGCGCGCGATGCGCAGCAGCATGGTCGGCAGCGATACCTCTTCTTCGATTTCCGGGATTTCGCCGCGCGCGAATGCCAGGTATCCGTTCACCATTTCGGACAGGCGGTCGATGTCGTGCATCAGGTTTTCGCGCGATACGGAATCCGTTTCAACCGCCAGCCGCATGCGCGCCAGCGGCGTCTTCAAATCGTGCGACACAGCATTCAGCATGTCTGTGCGCGTGCGGTTGTATCTGTTCAAGCGCTCTTTCATCGTGATCAGCGCGTGCGCCGCTTCGCGTATTTCATGCGATCCGGAAGGCTTGAATCCCGGCGCGTCCAGCCCGCGGCCGAATTTGTGCGCGGCGCGCGCTATGCGTTTGATAGAACGGGTGTGCAGTATCACGAACGGCGCGACCAGTATGCAGACGAACAAAGCCGACGCGGCCAGCCATAAAATGAAAGCTTCAACGGACGATGAATAGACGCGGCGCAGCGATGCGGCGAACGTCACTATCTGGCCGTCCCGCGGCACATCGATGAACAGCAGGCGTTTCGGACGACTTATGTATACGGACACCGGCGCGCTTATCCGCGAATTCAGTTGGACCGCCAATTCTCCGATTTCGCGGGCTTCGTTGTCGTTCCTTTTCGGGCGGTTAAGATGTTCATGCACCGAAAGGTTTATCCCGACATCGCGCGCCAGCGATTTCGCCAGATCCGGATTTTCGTCCATCAGACTAAGCAGCGTCGCAACTTCGCCGGCGGTAAATCGCGCCATCTGGGCATGCACCCGCTTCCAGTGGTTGCCGAAGAAAGCCCGACCCACGATGATTTGGGAAATTACCAACGGCACCAGTATCATCAGTATGGTGCGCCAAAGAAAAGATCGCGGATAGAAAGTCATTATAAAGCCCTTTTTTCACAGCCCTTGGCGGGCTATCAGTTTGTATCCCTTGCCTCTGACCGTGATTATATCAAGCCCGGGCAGGGGTGCAAGCAATTTTTCACGCAAACGCTTGGCGACCATCGGCGCGGCGACGACATGGGTCCCGACCGGCGCGACCAGCGCCGCCAACAGCTCTTTTTCCGCTGCGGACAGCGAAAGCGGCTGGGTATTTACGAAAAATTCCCCATTTTCGAATTTAAGGCCCGAAGGCAGGGCCGGCAACGGCGACGGCGCCCGGTCCATGATGTTCTTCAGCCGCAGGACAAGTTCTTTCAGTGCGAACGGCTTGGCCAGATAGTCGTCCGCGCCGCCGGAAAGTCCCGCAATGGAATTTTCCGCGCCGCCCATTGCGGTCAGCATTATGACGGGCATCGCTATCCCGCGCGCGCGCCAGTGGCGCAGCGCGGTCAGGCCGTCGGTCCCCGGCATCATCCGGTCCAATACCATGGCGTCGAAAGACATCCTGTCCATTATGTGCATTGCGGCGTCCGCGGATGCGGCCGTGACAGTGCTGAATCCGTTCTGGCGCAATCCCTTGGCCAAGCTGTCGCACAGCACTTTGTCGTCGTCGATGATGAGGATAGTTTTGTTCATAGTTAGCAGCTAGCAGCTATCAGGTAGCAGTTGAATCAGTCTTATCTGCCAACTGATAACTGCTACCTGCTATCTGCCTAATGGTTCCACCGAATATTCGCCCGGCCTGATTGCCGGCGCGCGGGTTCCGGCCGCGGAATTGTGCATCGCGCGGTTGTTCATGGGCATCCCGCGGTTTGAATGTTCAACCTTGAACAGCGCGTACCCGGTCCCGCCGCCCATCGCCGGCCCCTGCAGCCCCAGAGAATAGTATCCGCCCAGAATGCCGTAATCCAAATCTATGTAATCGATGTTGAATATTATCGAAACGTTGGTGAACCCGTCGGTGGTCATGCCGCACGCGAATTCGCGCGACACCAGCGTCGCCTGGGAATTGACCGGCACGACGATATCGGCCATCGTCGAAGCGCAGCGGACCGGCACGCCGTTTATCAGCAATTCATAAGTCATCCCGATGCTTGCCTTGGACATTCCGGTTGACAGCATCACTTGGTCTATCGTGGCTTTCGGCATCCTGACGATCGCGTTCGCGACGCCGGCGCGCACAGGGAACGATATCCCGGCCTGCAGGCAGGCGCGCGTAAACGGGTCTGCTTCGCATATATGCATGCGCGAATGAGAATTCATCATAAACATGTTCGCCAGCGAATTGAACAGGAATGTCCGCGTGATGCGGTCGTTCAGCATAGTGCATCCGAAATCGCGGCACACGACGGTCGGGCGTTCCGCGAACCCTATGCGGGCGGCGGGGTTGGCGTTGGCTTCGGCCATGCGCGCCATTTCGATGTTATCGTCGTAATTCAGCGAATCCGTGCGCATCATGAACACGCTTTCGGGGACAAAGTTCACATCATCCGGAAACGCATAGAACGATCGTACCGGTGTTTCGGTGTATACGACGTGCTGGAACGTATCCTGCTGCCAGTGTTGCGCGGACGCCGCCATCGGCAGCAAAAGCGCAAAGCACAGTACAAGTGTTGCAAATGATTTCTGGCTCATCTGGCCCCTCTCTTTTTCTTATATCTATGGAATGATAGAATAAATCCGGGGGCAGGGGCAAGGGAAAAATGAACTGACGGCCTACCTAAGCACATGCCATACGGTCCCTTCGGGGTTCGACATGTGCAGCGTGGGCCGCACGGTCGCCGGGGCGAATCCGGGAACCATGTTCGCATAGCATACCTCTTCGCCGATTTTCACGTTCAGCGCGGGAAATGTCAGCTTGCGGGCGAACAGTCGGATGGATATCCCGCCGTCCATGCGCAGTTTCTTTACGGGCGCCGGACACAGCTTCTCGCAAAGGTCAAGTCCGGCCACATGTTCAAAGCCCTCGTTGCACGTCCACGGGCATGCGGCGCCGCCGGTTTCCATCAGAAATTCCGAATTGGCCGGTTTAAAGCAATTTTCACAAACAGCTTGGCCGCCCGCGGCCCAAGTCCCTATAGGGCATTGTTCCAAAGTTAACGTGCAAGGAATGTTTGCCGCCAAGACCGCGCCCGTTGTATTGCTGGTCGCGTTCATGTTCCTGCATGCAGCGTTGGCGACGTTGAACCTGCGGCCGACACTGTTCGAAAAAGGATTTTGTTCGCACGAATATCCGGGCGGGCAATTGGTCGTGTTCAATGCCTGGTTGACACATGGAACAGCGCATTCCTGGAAACAGAATGCCATAGTGTTCCCGGGGGCGTGGGGAAGGGTCAGCGGATGGGTTCCCGGGCAGTCGGAACAGGTCGCGCCATTCGCGCCGCCAGGCGCGAACGTTCCGACAGGGCATGGCGTCGTTTCCACGAGACAGGCGGGCGCGGCCAGGATACTCCCCGTCGTATTGGATATGGCATCCGGCGTCCTGCACCTTGGGGTGGCCACATTGAATTCGCGGCCCAGAACCGGGTCGATGGCCACGAAAGCACATGACACGCCGATGGGACAGTTCGTCGCGTTCAGGTTGGGGTTCGTGCAATTGACCCCGCACTCTCGGAAACATATCGTCGCTGCCGTCGCGCCGCTGCCGGGCGTTTGCGGAAAGCTGGCGGGACACGGGCTGCATTCGGCAAGCGCGTTGGCCGAAGCGGCAAACGTTCCGCTCGGACAAAGCGTGCAGGTCGTGTCGCTTTCCCTGAATCTGCCCGCCAGGCAATTGCCGACCAGACACATCCCGGACGTTGTGTTCGTTTCAGAATCCCAAGCCACCGCGCGCCATGTCGATATGCCTTCAATCGGATCGCAGGGAACGCAGCCGTCGTTTACCGTGCCTGTATCGGTGGTGGTATGACCCAATGCGCAAGGCGTGCAGGCGGCGGCACCGGCGTTGGACCGCGAACCTATGCCGCATTCCGTACAGCCGTCTTCCGTGGTTTCCCCGGCACGCACCGAATGGCCGGCCGACCTGAACATTCCGGCGGCACAGTTGGAACATGCGCCGCCATCGGTAAGGACGCGCCGGCCGGCCGCGCATGTTATTATACAATCCGACCTTTGGCGCCCCTGGCCCGCGGCGACAAGATAGCCCGCCGGGCAAGCCGTGCAGGCGCCGGCGCCGCCGGCGGACCAGGTATTTGCGGCGCAGTTGCTGCATGCCGACGCGCCGGCTGCGGCGAAAGTCCCGCTTGGGCAGGATATGCAGGTTTCTGCGGTGATGGTGCCGGCGGGCACTGTCTGCGCGCCAGCCCGGGCCGTGCCGGCGGGACAGTTCACGCACGCGCCGTCAACGGCGGCGACATGCGTTCCGGCCGTGCAGCTTCTGGTACAGGACGGTCTCGACACGCCGGCCGCGGCGCCGACGGTATACCCGGACGGACAGGCCGTGCAGGCGGGCATGGCGGGATAGGAAAAATTATTGGCCGCGCAGTTGGCCAGAATTATCAGACAATTCCCGGCTGTCAAGGCCTGGCCCGTGGTGTTGCTGGTCGCATAGCGGTTCCTGCAGACCGAACCGGACACGTTGAACCGGCGACCGGAAAGTCCCCCCGCGCTTTGGGTGGTGCCGCCATCGTTGGCAAATGTCCCGTCGTACGACCTGCACGACCGGCCCCCCGGACAGTTGGCGGCATCCCACGGCTGGTGGACGCAATTTGTCCCATGTTCGCTTTGCACCGAACAATAATGGAAACACAAATTCGCCGAATTGCTGCCGGTCGAGTTGGTTCTCGGATGGCTGGGCGGGCATGCCGTGCAGTTCCCCGCACCGGTGGGCGACCAAAAATTCACCGCGCATGTCGAACAGGACAA
>Ga0123353_10001660_pt1 | contig 27376 bp, 26 predicted proteins | sample TergutLab28metaG_3_FD_92763 | JGI IMG/M metagenome (GOLD analysis project Ga0123353, IMG submission 92763) | Labiotermes labralis P3 segment gut microbial communities from Petit-Saut dam, French Guiana - Lab288 P3 | ecosystem: Host-associated > Arthropoda: Insects > Digestive system > Gut ...
CCGGTAGGAACATTAGCGCTAGCAGCCGCGGCAAAGAAGATGTTGTAGGAGTCGGGTGTGAGATTGGCGCTAGATGTCTGGGAGAAAGGAGTAGGAGTAGTAGGGACCGGAGCATAGCGGGCAGTGTTAATAGTATTGTTGCTAGCTAAAGCTTGGTAGGTATCATCGAAGCCGAAGTAGAGACCTTGGATTTGGGTATTGGGGATAGCGAAACCCCATGTAGAGGTATTGACTTGGGAGAGGAAGACAGTAGGGTTAGCCATGGAGCCGTCTTTGGGAGCGAAGACTTGGTTAGCGAGTCTTAAGTTGCCGTCTTCAGGTCCGGCGATAGTGAGAGTATAGCCATAGTTGTTATTGGTGCTGGCGGTGATAGTGATACACTCGGAGGCAGTGGAGCTAGGTAGGACATTGATGGGGAGGCGTTGGTTGGTGGAGTCATAGTTGATGCAGGGAGCGGTATTGGAGGCAGTGAGGCTTAAGGAACCGGTACCGGCAGTAACTGCGAACTCGAAGCTTTCGACAGCCACGGACGGACGGATACTATCGGCTATCAGACCGACCGACAATGAGAATGCCGCTACAACTAACGTAGCGGATGCTATGCGACGGATACTATTGTAATTAGAACCTAGTAATGCCCCCCCCCAAGTTAGAATTATGACTCATTTGTTGCACGAGAACCCCCTTATACGTTTTACCTAGACCTATGGTATTAGTTTAGCATGAGGGGAATGGGATTGCAAGGGTGACGTGGGCTAGCAGTTGGAGTGATTGAAGACGTTTTGGTCGGTTATCCAGTTGTTGATGGTGACAATGAAGTTTTTACAGAAGGTGGCGCCGGTTTCGCCGTTAAGCTGGACGGACCATTCGGGGAATGGGAAGCCGGTGTCGACTACCTCGATGCGGCCTTCGATGCGGCGGAGGCTGTCGGCGTTACGACCGGTGCTATCGACTGCGACTTGGACACCGACGAGGGGAACGATGGGGCTATTCGGGAGGTCGGTGTTGTGAACGCGGACTTGGAAGTCGTGAGTCGAAACCGGAAAGACGCTTTCAAGTTGAAGGAAGCTGGTGCCACCATGACGGGCGCCGCCGCCGATTGGTATGGGGAGATTGATAGTAACCGAACAGGAGTAGTTGCCGCCGGCGGGTGCGGAGCAGTTGACAGGAAAGGGTGGGTTGGCTCGCTGGTTGTTGGCTTGGGCGACTTGGGCAGCGGTGATGGTGTTGTTGCCACCGCTGATAACAGGAACGAGAATGAGGCTAGAACGATTGGTCTGGGTGCCGGCGGCATTGGTAGTCTCAAAGCTGCTCAAATTGAAGCTCTGCCCCGACTGAATGATATTAGCGGAGATGATGGGTGGCGCGTTGCTAGGCCATGCGGCGGGGAAGGTAACCGGTGGGTTTTGACTGGGGATGAATTCGGGGAGACCGGCGGTAGAGATGTTGTTACGGGAGCGGCTCCATGAGACGACGATTTGATTGAATGGTTGGTCACCGGTGCGGAGGGGAATGAGGCGGGAGCGATTCTGGGCATCGAGCTGACTTAAAAAATCAATAGTGTCATCGCTAACGCGAACACAGGTGTAGGCTTGGTCGGTGTCGGCGAACGTGCCTTCGTGACCTTCGTGGATTGGGGTTTCATGGTTGGTGGGGCGGCCGAGGACAAAGGAAACTTGGTCGCAGACGTTAATATTGCCGGCAACAGGCTGACCGGTGCGCATCACAGAAATGATATCGGCGCAAGAGCGATTGGGAGCGCCACTAGGAAAAGCGTTGCCGGTAGTGAGGCATTCGTTATATCGAATGACGGCAAGGCGGGCGTCCTCAATGCCGGTCATGGCGCTGTCGTAGGCAGTCTGGCTGAGGTCGGTTTCGGAAACTTGGCGGCGTTCGCTCAGCATAATGCGGGTGAAGCCGAGTGCGATAACGGTTACGAGCAGAGTTGCGAACAGGACAATATAAAGAGAAACCGCACCGCGTTTTTTAAGACCTTTAGTTTTCATAAGCATATTATATCACCTCTCCCCTATGGCGCCAAGTGAAGACGCCGCAAAATTAAACTTATTAATAGAACAATATTGGAAATCAAACCTGTCGGCGTCGGCTGGTGGTTGGCAGACGTCAGTGCTAAATAGAGCGCCGGAAGCGTCGGTGCGGGCGCCGCGAGGGGTGCCAAGAATGAAGGAGCCGGAATAGAAGACATGCCCAGTCACACCGGAACGGGCCGGCTCGAAGACATCGAAGTCAAAGAGTGCGAGCTCCATGCCGCCACTCGAGATGAGTTCGACCGGAGCGCCAAAACCAAAGGCGGCTGAAGTGAGATTGTGAATGCCGCTGACCGGACAGGTCAAACGACCGCCAGTAACGTTACAGCCAGAAAGACCGGCGTTTTGGAGGTTGGTGGGGTTGCAGAGAAGACGTCCGACATCGCGCATTTTAAGCAGGCGGTAATCTTGGCTGTCGTTAATGCGGACGCCACCGGTGAATGGACCATTTAAGAGAAAGTCGGCTTGACGCCAAACATAGGAATAGAAGCCGGTGCAGAAAGCGCCGCCCTCGATCCGCGCGCCATTGGTGAACCTAACGGCATGAGTGCCGGCAACGACGGCGGGAGCGGAATTGATGGAGCGGGTGAGGTCATCGACGATGGCGCGGCTGGTGGAGTTGACTTCGCGCATGGCGATGCCGCGGCGATAGATGCCTTGAATATTCATAACTAGGATGGCGATAGCGATGATGAGAATGGAGACAAATGCCATCGCGAGCATTAATTCGATGAGAGTGAAGCCTTTTTTCATCATTCGATTATCCTTGGGTTAAGCGAACGGACGATGGTGGAAAGCTTGGTGTCGGTATTCTGCCCGGCGGAGCGCCAGCAGGAGCGAATGTGGAAGTCGAAGAACTCGGGCTGGCCGTTGATGAGGTTGGTGCTGGCAACGGCAAAGACTTGGAGTCCTTCCACTCTTGAGATTTGGTCAAAAATGGCGGTTTCGGTGAGTAAGGCTCCCTCGGCGCCGACATAAACGATGCGTGGATAAATGGGTGCAACGCCAAAAGCGTGGTCGGAATGACGGCGGACGATGTTAGTGATGCTGTAGTCCGCAGCATCGCGACCGCGGAGGGCGCGAGTATTAATGACAAAGGCACCATGGGCGGCGTTGGTGTTGGTCATGGCAAAATCGCAGGAGCGGTCGGATGGGTGGAGAGGAGGAGCGGCAGCACGAGGCGAGGAGACGATGCGGTCCCATAATTCTTCGTATTGACGGAGGTGGGCCGGAAGTCCGCGCTCTGCCAAGAATCCGTTGTGAATGAAGTTGATGGCGGCGGCTTGGGCATCCATTTCGTTGCGGGCTTGCTGGGCTTCGATGGCGGCTTGGACGACGACAGTGCCACGATTCATCATCTGAATGGCGACAATGGCGACGGCACCAAAGATGGCGACGGCAAACAAGACTTCAACGATGGTGTCACCGCGGCGGGTGGACTTTATTGACGACATTGGATTAGCACTCCCTCATCGTCAGCGGCAAAGTCGGTCGGTAGAAGAGAAACGGCGGAAATGTTGCCGACGTTCTGCTGAATACGAAGAACACGGAGGGTAGGCGTCCAGATACCGCTGCCGTCGGGCAGAACACAGAAGAAGCGACTGTGGACAGAATTGTCGGGCTGGGCGAACTGGTTGAGGGCACGGACATTGCGCGGGTCGCCGTTGGTGGTGATGAAGGTGCGGACGGAGCCGGAAACCGGCATACGCAAAATAAGGATAGCACCCTCGGCTGGGTCTTGGATATTATCTCGATGCTGAATGGCGCCAGCGGTGCGGGTAAAGCCGGCGACGGTGGTTCCCCAGTCGGGAGTGAAAGTAACGGAATCATTGGCGCGGCCGATACGAGCTTCCGAGACAAGGTGTTCGTCGGTCCAAGTGAGGAGAGCGGCACGATAATCGACATCACGATTGGCGATGGCAAAGGCTTCAAGGTCACGTCCGACGACAGTGGTGGCGCGAATGCGCTGCTGTTCGCCTTCGACAAAGAACTCGATAATGCGTCCGTAGATGAGACAGTCGGAGCGGCCGCGGAACTCGCCCGCGAGATTATCGACACCGAGATAGGCAGTGGTGGAACCGTGGATATTAGGTGAGCCGTCAAGGTTGGCGACGCGAACACCAGTGGCGGTATAGGCAACACAAGCTTGGTTGCGGGTGCCGTCGGTGGGTCGCTCGGGGTTTTGGACGAGCATGAATTGCTGGGCTAAAAACTCTTCGATGCCAGAAACGCCGTCGTTGTAGCGTTCGCGAGCGAGATTAGCACCGGTGCCGATAAACATGCCGGCAACCAAGAGTCCGGTGACTGCCAAAAACATAAGGAGCTCAATGATAGTGAAGCCGGATTTTTTGCCGAGATTACACACCCTATTCATATAACTATATTACCATAAACATTTCGAAAACCAAAGTGCGAGCGAAGAAAATGATGAAGAAGGCGACGATGAGGAGCGGGGCAAAAGGCACACGGGTGCTGGCGCGCCATCTTTTGGTTATCATAAAAGGAATAGCGATGAGGGCGCCAATCATGTTGGCGAGGAAGAGGGTGGCGACAGCGAGCAAGGGGTGGGCGAGGACGATGGCGAGCGGGAGGGCGACAAGCCAGTCGCCGTCGCCGACGAGGGAGACTTTGGGGGTTTGGGATTTGCTACGACGAGTGGGGGCGATAGAGAGGACGAAATAGAAGCCGGCGAGAGTGGCGGCGCTGGCGAGAGTGAGGAGAGGCGCGCCAAGGGTGAAAGTTTGGCGATGGAGCATTTGCCCCCATTCGACGGCGATGAAGAGGAGGGCGAGAATTAGGGCAAAGGTGAGGGTGCGGGTGGGCATTTCGCCAGTGAGAAAATCGAAAACAAAGATGGCGAGCAAGCCACACGAGAGAATGAGAAAGAGGGCGAGGCTGATGAAATGCCATGCGTCGAGACCGGAGACTCCGACCCAACGTCCGAGAAAAGCGCAAACGGCGCAAGCAAAGACGATGCCGAGTCCGAGTTCAGAAAAGAGTTCGGCTAGTCCTATCTTGGTGTGGCAAGAGCGGCATTTGCCACGGAGGAAGAGCCAAGAAAACACAGGTATCATTTCCCACCAGTGGAGCGGGCGGGAGCAGGTTTCGCAATGAGAGCGGGCTTGTTGGAATTTGCGAAAGCCGTGGAGTTTTTCACGAACGATGACGCGACGAACTTGACAGCAGATAAAGCTGCCGAAAATTGCGCCAACGACAAAAGCGATGAATGCCCAGAGTCCTACCATATACTTATTATACCATGCTTATGCTATAATGTAGGCAATAAAAAAGAAGGGTGTAATATGGCGAAAACTACGAAGAAGACGCAGGCGGTGAAAAAGCAAGTGGCGGATTGCCCACCATGCAAGCCGTGCGCACCAGTTTGGCCGGCGGTAGTGTTGGCGATAGCGGGAACAGCGATTATTGCGGTCAGCACGATGAGCTGGTTTGAGCGAGGGCCAGTGGGACGCGATAGGACGAAGACGGAAGATAAGGCGGGCGACCAGAAAGATGACCAGCGCCATGACAGAATACAGGCGAGGACACCGGTAACGGTCGCGAAGTCGGGGAATGTATTTGTTTTCACTACGCCAAATGGATTGCAGATTGATCTGCCGAGTGGCGATGGGGGCGAGATAGCTTATGAGGTGAGCGCGCGACAGATGATACGTCGAACCGGCGACGCAATGGATGCTTATACAGTAGATGCCTACTCGGCGCTGCTACGTCGTTGGTCGACGGTTGGTTTCGCGAATCCGATTCTTCACTTTAATATGGTAGCGGAGTCGGGCGATTGGACAGGTGAGGGCGAAGACGATATCTTGACAGTGCAAAGAATCGGGCAGACACGAGGCGGACAGAGCATCATAGTAGTGGAGGGGGGCGAGCGAGAAGATGGTTTACCTATCAATGCGCCATTTGTTTCGAGCTTGACGCAGGCGGAACTGCGGGCGGCGAACTTCCAAGTATTGCGTTCGACACTGTGGCGGAGTCAGATAATCGCTGGTGAGGCTGGAGGCTGGGCTTGGTCATTCCTTTCCGGTCGGACGATTGATGAGATGAGCGCAGAGGAGCTGGCGGAAGCGGTGCGTATCTTGTCGTCGATACGATAGAGCTTTTGGTCGTATGGTGATTATGCTATAATAGGTGTATATGGGACTGCAAGATAAATTGAAGCAAGCGGTGGGTCGGAAGGCGGCGAAGGTCGCGAATAAGATGAAGCACGGCGAATTGGTGTTGGCGCTGGACATTGGGACAGAATACGTCAAGGCGTTGTCGGCGACAAGCGCGCAAAAGATGGAGATTCTGGCGGCGGCGAAAGTAAAGCAGGCGGCGGGAAACATGCATAATGGTGCGGTGGCGGACATTCGGGGCGTGATTAGCGCGGTGGAAAAGGCGATTTTGGAAATTGAACGGCAGACGGGCGAGCGAGCGACGAAGACGGTGGTTGGTATCGCGGGTGAGCTGGTGCGAGGTGAAACTAGACGAGTGATTTATAAGCGACAAGATGCGGACGCGCGAATTACCGAAGCGGAGATGGCGCGGATTGTGCGGGCGGTGGAGCTGCGGGCTTTGCAACGAGCGCAAAAAGAAGCGGCGCTGGATACCGGCACGGCGATGAAATTGCGCTTAATTAATTCGGCGTTGGTTTCGATTGAAATTGATGGCTATAAAGTAAACTCGCCGATTGATTTTCAAGGTTCGGAAGTGGCGGTGCAGATTTATACGGCGTTTGCGCCGTTGGTGCATATCGGCGCGGTGGAGAAGATTGCGCATGAGTTGGAGCTGGAATTAATCAGTATCGCGACGGAGCCGTTTGCGGTTTATCGGGCGGCGATTGGCGATGATGAGAGTGGTAATTTGACGGCGATTCTGCTAGATATTGGTGGTGGCACAACCGACCTTGCGGTAGTGAATGAGGGCGGAGTGGAAGGCACGAAGTCGTTTGCGGTGGGTGGTCGAAGCTTCACGCGGGAGATCGCGCGGAAGCTGGACGTATCACTGGAGGAGGCGGAAGCCTTGAAATTGAGCGACTTGTCGGAAGATGTGGAGAAGGTCGAGGAAGTGGTGCAAGATAATTTGTTGGTGTGGCGGACGGGTGTTGAGCTGTTGCTGGAGACCTTTACGGGGCTGGATCATTTGCCGAGCAAGATTTTGTTGTCGGGCGGTGGTGCAGGACTGCCGGCGATTCGGGCGACTTTGGACGACGAGGCTTTTGGTGATGATTTGGCATTGACGAAGCACCCGACGGTGCAGGTGATGGGTTTTGACCAGTTACCGGGGATTAAGAATCGTTCGACACTCGAGCTAGACACGTCGTTTATTACGGCGGCGGGGATGCTGTGGGTCGGTAGAGATAGTTTGTAGGGCTAGAATAGCAAGGTGACGACGATGGGGAGGGTGATGACGGAGATGAGGGTGGAGATGGCGACGAGTTCGCTGGCTTCGCGGTAATTACCGCCGTATTTTTTGGCGAAGAGGGCGAGAGAAGTGGCGGTAGGGAGAGCTTGGAGGACAGTTATAACGGTGCGTTCAACACCGGTCAAGCCAATAGCGGTGAGGACAAAGTAGGTAATGAGAGGACCCAAGATGAGCTGGGCGGTGGCGGTGATGAAAAGCTTTTTCTTTTTTAGGATTTTTAGAAGATTGGTTTGGGAGAGCATGAAGCCGACACAGATGAGAGAGATGGGAGCCGTGGCGCCGGCGACACTGCCGACGGTGGCAGTGATGAATTCGGGGACAGACAGGGAAAGCACGAATACGAACGTGCCGAGCAGGACAGCGATGATGTTGGGGTTGGTAATGGTCTTCAGCGCTAGCTTCCACGAAAGTTTGCGCTCAAAGAGCCAGATGCCATAGGAGAAGAGGGCGACATTAAAGACGATAATGAAGCCACAAAATGCCATAATGCCGTCGGTGCTGAAAGTGGAAGACACGAGTGGCCAGCCGATGAAAGTGGCGTTATTAAAAATGAAGGCGAATTGGGCGGCGAAGCGGTAGTCGTCTTTGATAAACTTTTTGTTGAAAAGGAGGCGAGAAATAATAATTACCGCCGATAACACAACGGCGCCGGCAATCAGCCCATTGATGAAGTTGCCAAAAACGGCGTGGTCGAATTGATGCGGGAAGGCGGAAAAGAGCGAAGCGGGCATGAGGACGGAGAGCAAGAGATTGACGAAAACGAGATTGACTTTGTCGTTTAAGATCTTTTTACGGCCGAGGAAGAAGCCCAGCGCCACCACGAGAATGATGACGCCGAGTCTGGTATAAAATATCCCTAAATCCATGGCGCGTAACGGTCTCGTCCGTTAGCGACCGCCGTTGTCTTGGCAGTAGGTGCCGGCACCTTCAAGCTTCATACGGAAGGCGACGCGACGGGAACCGTTGGGAACATGGACGGCATTTTCACCGTCACAGCGAGCGTTGCCGTAAACCATGATTGGCATACCAGTAACACCACCCGAAGTGATGGCACCGAAGTCAAGAGCTTCGTTACCAACAGAAGCGCTGGCGTTGCCCACGTAGACGAGAATGTATTGTTCGCCGTTAGGATCGATGAAGGGGTCAGAGTCTGAGTGGAGATAGTTGAGACGAAAGGCGTTCCAAGCGCCGTTTTCGTTAGCCGTTGGGCCGGTGTATGGAACACGACCTTGGTTATTGGTCATGAATTGGCTGGTCTGGGAAGCGACCCGTCCGACCGCATCGCGGCGCTGGGTATCGCGTTGGTTGCGCTGCAAAGTTGGCAGTGCGAGAAAGACCATCAAGAAGATGAGTCCGGCGATAGCCAAGACCAAGACGACTTCGATGATTGTGAAACCTGTTTTCTTCATAAGAATCCTTGTTATGCTTATTTCTTTAATTATAGCGCACATCTTGAGGAGAAGTCAAGGGTTTAGAGGCAGATTACTAAACGAAAGACACAATAGCATAGATAGGGAAGAGAATGGCGGCAATCATACCGCCTGCGAGAACAGCGAGAACGAGCATAAGTATCGGCTCAATCATGGTCGAAATGGTGCGGACGAGCTCGTCAAGTTCTTCTTCGAGAACGGAGGCGGCTTTGCCGAGCATTTCGTCAATCTTACCCGAACTTTCACCAATGGCGACCATTTGCGGCACTAACGGCATGATGTATTTTTGTATCTTGAGGCTGTCGGAAAGAGCTTTACCATTGGCGACGCGAACAGTGGCTTTTTCTAGGCTATTCTGGACGATGACGTTATTGACGGAATCCGTGGAAATCTTGAGGCTGTCGACCATTGGCACGCCAGTGGAGAGGAGAATTTGGCTGGTGCGGGCGAAGCGACCCATGTAGAGTCGGCGAAAGAGCTGCTTGAACATCGGTACGTTGAGATAAAAGAGGTCGCGAACTTCGATACCTCTTTTGCTTTTGGAAAATTGGAAGAGCATATAGACGATGATACCAACAATAATCAGAACCACCCACCAATAATTAATCAAAAAGTTGGCCATCGAGACCATAATTCTGGTGAGGGCGGGGAGGTCGTGGTTGAGGTCGCTATAAAGACCCTCAACTTGAGGCACGATAGTAAAGAGCATGAAGCCCATGACGGCGACAATCACGACAATGACGATGACCGGATACATCATGGCGGAGCGGATTTTTGAGAGGACGGCGGCGTCTTTTTCGAGCTGATCGGCGAGACGCTTGAGGGCTTTGTCGAGCGTGCCGGAAAGTTCACCGGCTTTGATAAGTTCGACATAAACGTGGTTGAAGACTTTGGGATAGCGAGCGAGCGAAGTGGCGAGCGGTTCACCGGCGTCGACGGAAGTGGTAACGTCTTCGATGACGGCCTTCATGGCTTTGTTTTCGGTTTGGTCGCCGACGGTGCGGAGGCTCTCGGAGAGCGGAACGCCGGCACCGATGAGAGTGGCAAATTGGCGGGTGAAATTAATGCGGTCTTTCGCCGAAATGCGGTTCAAGTAGCGGTCGAGGAAGCTGGCACCGAACTCTTTAATCTGGCGCGGGACCATGTTGCGTTCGACCAACAGCTTGCCAGCTGCCAGTTCGCTTTCGGCTTGGATGCTGCCTTTGATAATCTCGCCGGTTTTATTGTCTTTGGCGACGTAGGTATAGCGATTCATTTACTGGAGCGACCTTTCAAATTCATTATAATCGACGGTGGCAGAGCGGGCGACATCATAGGCAATCACGCCAGTCTTGACGAGTTTGGCGAGGGTGCGGTCGAGGGTCTGCATGCCGGCGTCGGAGCCAGTTTGGATAACGGTGTCGAGTTGGTAGCTTTTGCCTTCACGAATGATGCCGCGGACGGCGTTATTGGCAATCAGAATCTCACAGGCAGCGATGCGACCGCCAGCAAGTTTCGGCAAAAGACGCTGGGAGCAAATCGCCATCAAGATATTGGCAAGCTGGGTGCGTATCATTTGTTGTTGACCGGCAGGGAAAACGTCAACGAGGCGGTCGATAGATTGAGCGGCGGAGTTGGTGTGGAGGGTGCCGAGCACGAGGTGTCCGGTTTCGGCGAGGGTGATGGCGCTGGAGATGGTTTCGAGGTCGCGCATCTCACCAATGAGGATAACGTCGGGGTCTTGGCGGAGGGCGCTACGGAGGGCGGCAGCGTAAGAAAAAGTGTCGTGGTGGACTTCACGCTGGGCGATAACGGCGCGACGAGGGGTGTAGGTGTATTCGATAGGGTCTTCGATGGTGACGATGTGGGTAGGGCGCTCGTTGTTGATTTTTTCGACGAGGGCGGCGAGGGTAGTAGTCTTACCGGAACCAGTAGGACCGGTAACGAGGACAAGTCCGCGGGGATAGTCGGCAAAGCCTTCAACAACCGCTGGCACACCAAGCTCGGCGAAGTTGGGAATGCGCGCCGGAATCAGACGGAGGGCAGCGGCGGGAAGCCCTTTCTCGAAAAAGGCATTGATGCGAAAACGGGCATGTTCGGCAAAGGTGAAGGAGAAGTCGAGTTCGCGGTCTTTGACAAAGCGGGCCCATTGGTCTTCGGTCATGAGTTCGTGGAGGAGGATTTCGACTTGTTCGCGATTAAGTCGGACGCTGCCGATAGGGACGAGGATGCCGTCGAGACGGAAGATGACGGGGCTGTTGACTTGGAGGTGGATGTCGCTGGCGTTTTTGGAGACGGCCGCCTCCATGAGAGTGGAGATATGGACTTCCTGTGCCGGCGCCGCTGGTTGTGCCGCTGGCTGTGTTTGCCCACCTGTCCCATTTTCCATAAGCATATTATATCATAGCATAAGCAAAATGCCATAGGGGGAGAGGGAGAGGTGGGATGAGGGTTGGTGGCGGAGGGAGCCGGCTGGATGAGGTGGGAGTGGGGGTTGGAGGAGGATTGGTGTTGGGCGAGTGTCGGCGGGCGAGCGGGTTAGGGGGTGAGACGGTTGATGTCGCGGGGGAAGAGCATGGCTTCTTTGACGTTGTTTAGCCCGATGGTTTGCTTGACGAGCCGGTCGATACCGAAGCCACAGCCGCCATGAGTTGGCAGTCCATACTCGAAAGCTTGGAGGTAGTATTTGTAGCCGATGTGGTCGGTGTCGAGTCCGGCCTTTTTCATCTGCTTAATCATTTGCTCGTAGTTGTTTTCGCGAAGGGGCACGGTAGCCAGCTCTAAACCACGGAAGAGGAGGTCTGCCCATTTGGTGACGCCCTTTTCGGCATCGACTTTGTGGTAGAACTTGGCGGCTTCAATCGGGAAATCGGTGGCGAAGACGAGGTCACTACCGAGCTCTTTTCGCGCATACTCACAAATGAATTTTTCTTCGTCTGGCGTAAGGTCTTTTTCGCCGGTCAAGTCTACGCCAGTTTTCTGCTGATACATTTTGTGGATTTCGGCGATAGTGAACTCGGGGATTTTGTCGGAAAGTTTCAGTTCGGGAGCTTGGAGGCTCTTTAGCTCGTCAGTAAAGGTTTCATAAGTGCGCTTGAGGACGCTGGCGGTGAGGTTGCCGACGACATCGCGGACTTCTTGATGGTCTTTGACAAAGCCGATTTCGATGTCGAGCATGGTGAGTTCGGTAACGTGGCGGGTGGTGGCGCTGGGTTCGGCGCGGTAGGCGTGGTTAATCTCGAAGACGCGCTCAAAGGCACCAACCATGATTTGTTTGTAAAACTGGGGGCTTTGGGCGAGAGTGGCGGTTTTACCAAAGTAGTCGAGGGTAAAGACTTCCGCACCTCCCTCCGTCGCAGCGCCGAGAAGTTTGGGGGTGTCGATTTCGACGAATTCGCGTTCGATGAGATATTCGCGAATATACTGGGTCATGGCGGCGCGAATCTTGAAGATTTTTTGCTCGGTGAGGTTGCGGACGTTAAGAACACGGTTATCGAAGAGGGTGTCGAGGTTCTCGGACTTGTGGTCGATGGGTTTGTCAATTTCGATAGGTGGCTCGGACGTAACCGGCACTTCGACCATGAGTTTAACATCGTGCAATTCGGCACCAAAGGGGGCGCGATCATCGGCGCAGACCTTACCCTCAACGGCGAGGACAGTGCCGATTTGCAGACCACGGAGCTTTTCGATTTCGGCTTTGTCTTCGACTAGAACTTGAGTTAACCCAGAGCGGTCACGGATGGAGAGGAAATTGAGTCCGCCGAGCAGTCGCTTTTTGTGAAGCCAACCGCGGACCAAAATTGTTTTGTCAATGTGTGCGCCTAATTCTCGTGCTAAAACTCTTTTTTTCATATCTTTATGATACCATAACGTCTCTGGACTGTCTAGAGATAATCATGTATAATATAGATATGGAAAAGTTGACGGAACAACTGGGCGCGATTATTAAGGCTGAATTTGGAATTGAGGTGTTGCCACGTATCGAGTCGAGTGAGCATGGGGATTTTGAGACAAATGTGGCGATGCAGATTGCCAAGCAAGCGGGAGAGAATCCGCGGGCGGTGGGTGAGAAGTTGGTGGTGGCGCTGTCGGCAGAGGGCGTAACGGCGGAAGTTGCCGGTGCGGGGTTTATTAATTTTACGCTGGCGGACTCGGAGCTGGTAGCCACACTTGATGAGAGCGTCCGAAAACATGAAGATTTTTATAAGTGCGAAGCCTACAAAAATAAGGTGGTTGTAACAGAGTTCTCCGATCCGAACCCGTTTAAGGTGCTCCACGTGGGGCATTTGTATACGTCGATTGTGGGTGATGCGATTTCTAATTTGGTGGAAAAGGCGGGTGGCAAGGTGCATCGGGTGAACTTCGGCGGTGATGTCGGCTTACACGTGGCGAAGACGATGTGGGCCATTGACAAGCAGATGGGCGGATTTGATGTCGAGCGACTGCCGAGCGGCGAGATTGCGGCGCGGATGGATTGGATTGCGGCGCGGTATGTGGAGGGGACGAATGCTTATGAAGAGTCGGAGGCGGCAAAAGCGGAGATTGTGGAAATAAATAAGACGATCTATGAAATCACGGCTAGGGAGGACCACGAATCGGCGATGGCGAAAGTTTACTGGCAGTGTCGCGAGTGGAGCTATGAATATTTTGATGCGTTTTATGCGCGGGTCGGTGTAAGTTTCGAGAAATATTATCCGGAGTCGGTAACGGCGGAGTTGGGTTTGGAAATTGTGAAGCGGGAGATAAAGCCGGGCGGCTATGAGTTGAGTGATGGGGCGGTGATTTTCCGCGGCGAGCCGTATGGACTGCATACGCGAGTATTCATTAATAATAATGGGCTGCCAACTTACGAGGCAAAAGATGTCGGGCTGCTAGAAAAGAAGTGGCAGGATTATAAGTTTGATCTGTCGGTGGTGATTACGGGCGCGGATATTACGGAATATATGAAAGTGGTGCTAAAGTCGGTTGAGCAGTTTGCGCCGGAGCTGGCGCGACGAACCAAGCATATTGTGCATGGCAATGTGAAGCTGATGGGCGGCGTGAAGATGTCGAGTCGTAAGGGTAATTTTTTGCGGGCGGTGGACGTGCTGGACATGGTGGCGTCGGAGCAAGAGGCGGTGAGTGGTAGCCCCGATAGTGCAGTGGCGCTGGGGGCGACGAAATACGCTTTTCTAAAAACCAAGGTTGAAGCTGGGGATTTGATTTTTGATGTGAAGGAGTCGGTGAGCGTGCAGGGCGACAGTGGGCCATACCTACAATACTCATTGGCGCGCGCCAAGTCGATACTACGGAAAGTCGGTGGGGCGGAGGGTGAGCTAGTGCTTTCGGAGGGCGAGAACTTGGATGAGCATGAGCGGCGATTGTTGCTGGCGCTTTTGGAATGGAAAGAACAGTTGGCAAGGTCGGTAGATGAGTTGGCACCGCATCGAGTTTGCACCTATTTGTATAAGCTGGCGCAGAAGTTTAGTCGTTTTTACGAGAACAACCGAGTGGCGGGTGGCGAAAAAGAAAAGCTGCGCAAGAAGCTGGTGGAAGGTTACATCGAGGTGCTGGAGTCGGGTTTAGCGGTGCTGGGCATACCGAGCGTTGAAAAGATTTAGTGGCTTGAGAGTTGGGGTGGTGAACTGTGCTATAATGTGCTTATGGATGATTTATTTAAGAAGTGGTGCCACAAGATTAAGGTACGCGAAGAAGATTTGACGGCAGTTGATGTGGAGCGGAGTTTGGCTTATGCGGAAGATTTGTTGCAGGGACTCGCGAAACTGCGGTCGTTTCCGCAGGGCGTGAGTATTTTTGGTTCGGCGCGATTAAGCGAAAAAAGCCCGTATTACAAGTCGGCGCGGAAGCTAGGTGGTTTACTGGCGCAACACGGACATCCGGTGGTAACCGGTGGTGGGCATGGGATTATGGCGGCGGCGAGTCATGGTTCGTATGAGTATGGCGGGCGGGCGCTGGGGCTGAATATCGAACTGCCACACGAGCAGACGCTGAATCAATACACGACGGATAATTTGGAGTTTCGCTACTTTTTCGCACGGAAAGTGATGCTGACGATGGCGGCGAAGGTCTATGTTTTTTACCCCGGGGGCTTTGGCACGCTGGATGAGTTTTTTGATATACTGACTCTGATGCAGACGGGCAAGATGCCGAGAATGCCGATATTTTTAATCGGTAAGTCGTATTGGCGACCGTTGGAAAAGTTTATGGCGACGCGGCTGGAGGCGAATAACCTAATCTCAAAAGGCGACCGGCAGATTTATAGAGTGACGGACAATATTATGGACGTGGTAAAAGCGGCGGAGAAAATCGGGCATCACAAAATTGATGAAAATGTCTATGACAACATGAAGTTGGCAAAAGCGGTGGAGAAAAAAGAGAAACAGCCAACGGCGGAAGCCGAGCAAAAGAAAACCAGCCAAAGAATTAAAATTAAATCCGTGACTGGTTAGAGTGGGCTGGACTAGAAACCGCGGATGCTGTTGCCAGTGTCGCGGAAGTTGCGATTACCACCGTAGCCGCCGCGATTACCGCCGCGGTCACCACCACGGTTAAAGTCGCGTCGTGGGCGGTCGCCACCTTCGCCTTTTGGAGCGGCGATTGAGATGTTGATTGCTCGACCGTCTAGCTCTTTGCCGTTCAAGGCATCGATTGCCTTTTGGTTGTTTGCTTCATCAGCGAACTCGACGAAACCGAAGCCCTTGCTCCGGCCACTGTCGCGCTCAGTGATGACGCGGGCGCCTTGGACTTCACCAATTTGGGCGAAGAAGTCGCGCAACCCGTCATCTCGCGTCGCAAAGGCGAGATTACCTACAAATAGATTTTGGCTCATTTTTTCCTTTCATAATTTGCCACTTTACTTCGCACAAACAAGATATAGCCCTATTTAGCCTAAGTACTTACTATTATAGCAGATTTATTTGAGATTGCAAGGGCTATAAGGGCTTTTGTGGCGATTTTGGGCAGGAAACTTTAGACTGACCGAAAGTTTTGGTGTCTTGGGCGCGATAACCGGCGATTGCCGCTGCAAGTGCCTCGGAGCCGAGAACGGAGCAGTGGAACTTGCGCTTGGGTAGCCCGCCGAGATGGTCGGCGATGGCGGCGGGAGAGATTTTGAGGGCGGCATTTAGAGTCTTACCTTTTGCGAGTTCGGAGAGGGCGGAAGTGCTGGCGATGGCGCTGGCACAACCGTAGGTCTTCCAGCGGAGATCGATGATTTTGTCGTCTTTGATTTTGAGATACATGGTCATTTCGTCGCCACAGACGCGGTTGCCAACCGAGCCTTTGGCATTAAAATCGAATTGCTTTTCGTCGCCCATGAGGAAGTTGCGCGGTTCGAGGAAGTGGTCTTTAACAGCGTCGCTGTAAGCCCAAGGAATATTACTCATGACATATTCCTTAATTTGGCGATGACGCCGGGGAGGGCTTGCATAATGCGGCCAACGGTATCGGGCGGAGAGTCGGGAGCGAGGCTGAAGCGAAGGGAGCTGTGGGCGATTTCGGCGGCTTCGGTGGGAGGGAGGTGCTTATACATAGCCATCAAGACGTGGCTGGGGGCGCCGTCCATGGTGGTACAGGCGGAGCCGGTAGCCACGGCGAGTCCGAGATTGTCGAGCATCAACATGGCGCTCTCGCCCTCGGCACCAGGGAAGGAAACGTTTAAGGTGTTCGGCAAGGAATGGCTGGGGGTGTTGATGATGACGTTGGGGATTTCGCGTTGGATGCGAGTGCGGAGGGTGTCGCGAAGCGGCTGGATTTTGGTTGAGAAGCGGACGACTGTGCTGTAGGCTTTTTCGGCGGCGGCACCAAAGCCGGCAATAGCGCTGACGTTGGGGGTGCCGAGAGCGAAGAGGCGATATTTGAGAGCGACTACTAACTTGAGTGCAGCGTCGCCACCACGAACGTAGAGGGCAGCTGCGCCCTTGCCACCGCCGATTTTCTGTGATGAGATGGTGGCGAAATCAAGTCCGGTTTGGCGGGCGAGAGTGGATAAGTCGATAGGGACTTTGCCAGCGGCTTGGGAGATATCAGTATGCTTTTTGGCAGCGGGAAACTGGGCAAAAAAATGCTCGATATTGTATATTTCGCCTGTTTCGTTGTTGGCGAGAAGATGAGATACAAGGGTGGGATTTTTAGGATTTGGAGTGCTTATGCTCTTAACGACACTGGGGTGCTCAAAAGGTGGGGCGAGGACGCGCTCAAAGCTAGTGATGAGAAAATAATTAGCGAGACTGGCGCTGGGGAAGAAAAAGATTTCATCGGGCTTGGCGCCGACGAGCTTGGCGACTTGATCGCGGGCGCGCTCGATAATCATAGAAGCGTGGCGGGCTTCTTCGTGCAGGCCGTTGGGGTTGCCACAAAGATGGACGGTCTGGAGCATGGCGGTTCGGGCTTCGGGTAGGAGCGGGGCGCCGGCATTGTAGTCAAGGAAGAGGCGGTCGGGGCTCTCGCTCATTCGATGCTCGCGATTCTACCACCCTTAAGACGAATCAGCCGCTGGTTTTTACTACCGCGGAACTTGAGGGAAATATCACGCTGCTTTAAGATAAAAGGTCCGTCGATTAATACATCTAGCTCTTTTACGAGCTGCCACATAGCCGGGGTGGCGCGATTGATGCCGGCTTTGATGTCGTCATATAAGAAGCCGGAGAACGCCCAGACGTTCCAGCCCAGTTCGGTTTTCGCAAAGCGGGCTAGTTCGAGGGCGGCCTCGGCTTGCCACATCGGTTCGCCACCACTTAAGGTTAGCCCGCTCTGCCCGCGCATGGTGCGGAGCTTGGATTTGACGTAGTCGGTGTCAACTTCGATGCCACCGTTGAAATCCCAAGATTCGGGGTTGTGGCAGCCTTCGCATTTGCGACCGCAACCTTGAAAGAACACTACCGCTCGGAGTCCGTCGCCGTCAACGATACTGTCGTGGACGACGGGTCCGGCTAGTCGCATTTTGTAGTTTGCCATGAGGGGAACTAAACCTTTCCGGCCATTTTAGCTTGGCGCTTTTTCGCTAGCTCCTGTTCTGCTTTCACCGAGTGCTTGACGCGGGCTTTTTCTTCAGCTTTCTTCGCGTCGTTAAAGCGTTCGAGCGAGCCTGCCAAGTAGCCAGTGATGCGGCGGAGTCGTTCGAAACCGGCGCCGTTTTCCCATTCTTTGCGGCCACATGATGGGCAGAGGTCCCCCGGAATCACGCCCGAGAAGCCACAGATAGGGTCGCGGTCAACCGGATGATTGATGGAGCCATAGCCAAGCCCCGCTTCTTTCATGTAGCGAATGATGGTCTCGAAGGCATCGATGTTGCGGCTGGCGTCGCCATCCAATTCGATAAAGGTAATGTGCCCGGCGTTACAGAGCGTATGGTAAGGGGCTTCGATGTCAATTTTGTCAAAGGCGGCGATGTCTTGATAGACCGGCACGTGGTAGGAGTTGGTGTAGAACTCGCGGTCAGTAACGCCCTTGATTTCGCCAAAATCTTTGCGGTCGATGGCGGTAAAGCGACCGGCGATACCCTCGGCAGGAGTAGCGAGTAGGGTGAAGTTGAGCTTGTGCTTCTTGGACAGAGCATCAATGCGGTCGCGCATGTGCCCGATGATTTCGACGCCGATTTCTTGCATTTCTTTGCTCTCGCCGTGGTGCTTGCCCTCCATGGCAACAAGCGCTTCAGCCAGACCGATGAAGCCCAAACTGAGGGTGCCGTGCTTGATAACATCGCGGAGCTTGTCGTTGGGTCCGAGCTTTTCGGAGCCGAACCAGTTGCCTTGGCCCATCATAAAAGGGAAGTTCTTGACAGTTTGTTCGCCTTGGAAATCGAAGCGTTCGAGCATGGCGCCGGTGGCGAGGTCGATGGCGGCGTCGAGGTCTTTGTAGAACTTGTCCCAATCGGCTTCTTTACGGGTGCCGAAGACGATGCCGTTTTTGAGGGCGATGCGGACTAGGTTGACAGTGGAGAAGGAGCAGTTGCCGCGACCACAAACTTTGCCGTCTGACTCGGGGAAGACGCTGGCGTAAACGCGCGTGCGGCAACCCATGTAGGTGACTTCGCTGTCGTAGTCGCCCTTTTTGTAATGCTTGATATTGAATGGCGCGTCGAGGAAGGCGAAGTTAGGGAAGAGGCGCTTACTGGAAACTTCCATAGAGCGGCGGAAGAGGTCGTAGTTAGGGTCGCTAGGGTTGTAGTTGACACCCTCCTTGACCTTGAAGACAGAGATAGGGAAGATGGGAGTTTCGCCCTTACCCAGACCGTTCATGGTGGCTTCAAGGAACATTTTAGAGACTAGACGCCCAGCTTCGGTGGTATCGGTGCCGAAGTTGACGCTGGTAAACGGAACTTGAGCGCCGGCGCGACTGTGCATGGTGTTCAAGTTGTGGACAAAGCCCTCCATCGCCTGCATGGTTTGGTGGTCGGTGTCGTAGATGGCCTCGGTAAAGATTTCGTCAGGCATGCCCTTGATTTTGTTGTTGTAGTCGAGGGTGGCTAGGGCTTTTTCGTCGATTGCAATATTCTTGCCGGTGAAGTTATTATACTTGATGGTGTTGTGCTTAACGCTCTTGCGATAGGTTTTATTAACGCCGTGCGCCATAGCATAGTCGAAGTTAGGAATACTCTGACCGCCGTGCTGTTCGTTCTGGTTGGCTTGAAGCAAGATAGCGGCAAGAGCGGCGTAAGAGCCGATGGAGTTGGGCGGACGAAGGTGTCCGTGACCGGTGTTGAAGCCTTGCTTAAACATCTTGATAGGGTCGGTTTGGCAGCAGGTGGTGGTGCCGGTAGCCCAGAAATCCATGTCGTGGATGTGAATGTCGCCGTTATCGTGGGCGCGGGCGTATTCAGGTTTCATCAAGAACATCTTGGCGAACTCTTTAGAGCCTTCGGCACCGAATTGGAGCATTTTACCCATGGCGGAGTCGCCGTCAACGTTGGCATTGCCGCGTTTGACATCGCTGTCTTCAACCGCTTTGGCGATAGCAATAGTCTTGTAGGTCTGCATAAGCTTGGTCTTGGCGTTACGGACGTAATTGCGCTCTTGGCGGAAAGTGATGTATTCTTTAGCGGTTTTCTTGAACTTGCTTTCGAGCAAGACTTCCTCGACTAGGTCTTGGAGCTGTTCGACAGAAGGGATTTTTTCGGTGATGGTGGCTTCGGCCCTTTTCAAGACTTTTTCGCCGAGCTCTTCCGCCTTCTTTAGGTCGAACTCTTCAGTAACCGCTGCTGCTTTCACGAGAGCGCCGATAATTTTATCGGGATTAAACTTTACGACCTTACCGTCGCGTTTCCTAACTGACTTAAACATATACCTCCTAGATGTTTGTTTAGTTATTTAATATATAACCCTAGATTTAGTGTGCTTATGCTTATAACGCTAAATCTAGTGTTGTGTAATAAGTATAAAACGCTATATATGCTAATGTCAATACTTTTTTGGGCTTGACATTCATAATGTTTGTGCTACGACAGGCCGTCGGGCGTTTGCTCTCTATGAATCGGCTTCGTCGGAATGGAAGCGCTCGTGGACTTCTTTTAGGTGCTGGTCGGTGAGGTGGGTGTAGACTTGGGTGGTGGCGATGTCGGCATGTCCGAGCAAGCCTTGGACGGAGCGGATGTCGGCGCCATTCATCAAGAGGTCGGTGGCAAAAGAGTGGCGCATGGTGTGAGGGCTGACTTTTTTGGTGATGCCGGCGGCACGGGCGTATTTCTCGACGAGGCGCTGAACGGAGCGAGGGGTGAGGCGGTGGTCGTCATCGGCACCGGCGTTAGCGGATTGATTGATGAAGAGGGCGGGCGAGTCGTCGGCGCGGGAGGCGAGATAGAGGGAGATAGCGTCGGCGGCTTGGTTCGAGATAAAGACGGGGCGGTCTTTTTGCCCCTTGCCGCGAACGATAAACTCGCGACGGTCGAGGTTGATTTGGTCGCGATTGAGGCTGACTAGCTCCGAGACGCGGAGGCCGGCGGAAAAAAGCAGGGAAATCATGGCGGTGTCGCGCTCGTGGGTCTTGCTGTCTTTAGGAATGGCGGCGAGGACCTGCTCGACCTCATCGACGTGGAGGAAGGAGACTTGGGGCTTGTGAACTTTGGGCAGGTCGATATGGGCGGCATCGAGGCTCTTGATGTCGCGGCGAGCGAGGTATTTGAGGAAGACGCGGAGGGCGATAAGGTGATAGCTTTGGGTGCGAGGGGAGAGTTTGCGTTTCTGTTCGTCCTCGAAACGGTTGAGCCAGAGGCGGTATTTGCGGATAGTTTCGAGGGTGATGTCGCCGACTTTGATGTCGCCGGAAAACTCGACGAGGCGATTGAGGTAGAGGGCGTAGTTTTCGGCGGTCTTTTGGGAGCGCCCCCGCTCCACCTCGAGAAACTCGACAAAATCAATGATTAGTTCGCTGAGATACATACATATATTATATACGATATTATGATATAATTGTGGCATGAATGCAAAAGCAAGACAATTAGTGAAAAGTCTTCCGAAAGCCCAGAAGCGGGAGGCGGAAAAAATTGTCAAAAAAATTGCTAAAGACTTTGGACCGGCTATCAAAAAGCTCGCGAAAACATGACTCCGGTTGAGTTGGATTTTGCCTTATTCGCGCTCGACATCATGCCTGCGGCGCTGGGCATTGATGAAGAGCCGATGTGGGTGCAAAGTGACCGAAATATCAAAGAGCTAGAGGGGCTTTTAGAGAGGCCGTTTCAGAAATATGCCGGCAAGGAGCTATATAAAACGCCAGCCGAAAAGACCGCGGTTCTGTTCTTTGAGACCATTAAAGGTCATAAGTTTGAGAACGGGAACAAGCGGACCGCGGTAGTGTTGGCGCTGGCGCTATTACGACGAAATGGCTACTGGTTAAAGATGAGTTCGGACGAGATGTATAAACTGGCGCTGAAGACAGCGGAGGGTGAGAACAACCAGAAAGCTCAAGAAAAGTTGAATAAGATTTTTGCTGACAGGATTGAGCGGGCGAGCCTGATTGGGGTTTTTGAGTCGTGGTTTAAAACCTTTTGGAAATAGGGGCCAAAAAGCTAAAGCCCGCGAGAATGCGGGCTTTATTTTTGTCGTCTGGCTTATTTTGATGTTTTGTCAATCTCGTTGATAACGCGGAGGAGCGAGTCGGCTTTTTTGCCATCGTCGTTGATGTTCTTGGTAGCTTCATAAGCGACTTCGAGCATGCCGCCGTCTTTGGTAACATCATAGACGCGCATAGTCAACTCAAACTTCTCCTCGGCAGGCAATTTGACCGAGCCGATGATTGGGCGGAGGTCCGCCAAAACGTCATTTTTGACGCGGTTGAGATCGCCACTGAGTGCTACGGCTTGCGTGACAGGCACAACTTTTGGCTCTTCCTTATGCACTTCGGGAGCCGGTGCTTCCTCATGTTTTTCATCGTCGTGCTGTTCGTCATCATTCATGCCGGCATTCGCGATGCCAGCTAGCGCACGCTCTAGTTCTGCTTCTTCATCCATTTCCACCCTCCATTTATACCTAGTTTAACATAAGCATTCCGCGAATGCAAGCTTTAGCCACGAATTTTCTGCGAGATAGTATCAAGAACCCCCGGAGTATCGACGACCTCTGGAAGCTTATTCTCAAGGACTTTTTGGATTTTCTTGACATCGAAATCCTTGGGGAGTTGCAGTTCGGTCTGGGCGCCAAAGCGTTTCTTGGGAATGAAGGCGATACTGGAAGGTTTGTCGCCGGAGCCGCCAAAGCTATAGCTCTTGAAGCCAGAGAGTGGAAACTCGCGGTCGTTAATCTTAATTGAATCCTGCCGCACCACATACTTAACGATGGGTGGCTTGGAGACGGTATGGACAATTAGGGCAACAGCTGCGACGACAATAACTGCCAGAAACGTCCACGACCGAATTAAAACAGCTAGGGCACCAAGAACCAACACGGCAAGAATTAGAGCTATGTAGAACGATGCGCCACGTCTGCCAATGCTATACTCGCTGGCTTCCCACTCGACCTTTTCCATGCTCATAATATATCACATTCTGTTTGCCAACTACAAATTAACTTGGTTTTCTAGCGCTCCAGCCGAGCTTGTCACGGACTTCAATATCAATGAGGTGGCGTTCAGCAGCGCCAAGCTTCTCGAACATGGCCTGTGTCGTCTCGTCGACCATGCCCATGTCGAAGGTGCCGTTAGCGCCGGACTCGCCAAGTCGATGATTAACTAGTTTCTCAACCAAAGCCTTGTCCATGCCGAACTGGGTGATGTGGGTGGTGTCGGCAATGCGCATGAGAGCATCAAGATATTCCGGAGTTTGGCTTTCGAGCATTGGCGCCCAGCTGTTATCGGTGGTGGAGGCACCCCACATATTCTTATAGACTTCCGAGGTCTCGAACTTGCCACCACGCTCGGTCATTTCGGCAATCTTGAGCTTGGTGAGAATGTCGGTGTTCATTTCAGACATCAGCATACCGTTACCGTTGGCAATCTGCCACTTGGCGCGCGCCATCCAGAGGCTGATTTCATCAGCCACTTCGCCGACCATCCAGCCACGCTTGGCGCGTTCTTCTTTCGGCAATTTGTCGAGGTCGAGGAGGGCGTCGTTGACCATCATAATCTGACCGGCCTTCATGCCCTTAAGTTGCGAAGCTGACATATCTTTCAAGTAGGCGGCGACGGTGTCGCGGTTCAATATCTTCTTGATGCTGCCGTCGGCCTGTTCTTCTTCGCGCCAGAGCAAGAGATTGGTTAGGTTGGTCAAGGTTTCACCATCGATTTCACCGGAAGTCGCGGCGGAACGGAGCTGCTTGACGAGGAAGCCGGCTTGGAATGCGTCCGGCTTAATGCCAGCCTTGCGCATGAGATCGCCAATCGCCTCAAAGGTGGTGCGGTCTTGCGACTTGGCAATCCCCGGCTGGGTGATATCGCCAAGGAGTTTAAGCATGCCGAGTCCGCCGTCGTCTTTAGCCCATTCTTCGAGCGTGACGGTCTTGGTCTGCTCTTCGTGCTCTTTCATAAGCACTTCAATTGGCTTACTCTTCTTGCGTGACTTATCAGCAAAGACAGCTTCGCGGGCTTGCTCGTAAGTCTCTTCCGGGTGGGCATTCATGCGAACTTGGACTTCACCCTCGAAGTTACCAGCCTTACCGCGGCGAATATTCATACTCTTGGAATACATGGCGAGGTGGGCGGCATCGGCTTTATACTTGAGCAGGCAGTCCATGAGGTGCTTGTATTCATCGCTGTCGACTTCTTTGCCGAGTGTTGCCCAGTTCTTGGTGGCGATGTCGATTTCGTCGGTGATGAGGTTGTAGTCGCCGCGGATTGCCATAACATCGATGGCAGCGGTCATCTTATTGAAGTCGCTTTCGACAAAGGCATTGCGCAACGAGCGCTGAATATCGTAGGTCTTCTTGGTGTCATTAAAGAGCACCGCGTAGGCTTCGCGCTCTTTCTTGTTAAGCATATTCTGGGTCTGAACAGCGCGGGCAGAAGAGGAGTCGAGCATCTTTTTGGCATCGACACGTGAGATACGATTGACGACATTGCCGCTCTTATCAATGATATCGCCCTCGGCAGTGATGGTGGTGTCGGGGAGGTATTCATTATAGAGAGTGCCACCAACCGGTGCGATGTATTTGCGATAGTCCGCAAGTCCCTTGAGATACTTTTGGCGCTCTTCAACTGACATCTTGGCGATGTATTGCGGATTCTCCCTAGTCGCATCGTAGGTTTCTTTGGCGCGATAAGCGGCTTGCATAACTTCGGTCTGGAAGCGGAGATCGCCGGTGTCGTTTTGCGCCTTGCGCTCAAGGGCGGTCCAGTGAGAGAGCCAGGTTTGCGAACCGTGGGCGGCGATGCGCGACATCTTGCGTTGACCACGAGTTAGTGCCGGGTGGTCGGCATCGGTCCAGCCGGAAGCTTCGTTGAGAGTGCTTGCGCGGTTGAGCTTGGCGTTAGTAGCATCCAGCTCATCGATGCCAGCTTGCTTGGCGACGTAGCCTAGCTTATTGGCGAACTCGTAGTTGCCCTTCTTGAAGCGGTGAGATGAAACGTGCTTATCGACAGCGGCACCAAGGAGGTGCTTGGCGCTACCACTTTCGAGGTTAAAGCTTTCAGCGCGAAGGGCGCGTTGCTTCTCGAGGAAGGCGGCGAGTTTGCTGCTTGGATTATAAGTGCCACGCATGCCCTCGTTGACGCGGCGGGCGCGGGCAATCATCTGGTGTTCTTTGCTGTAGTTGGAAAGGGCAGTTTGGGCCGGCGCGAAAGGTCGGCGGACGAGGTCGTTGACTTTGCCCAGAACGGTGCCGGACATGCGGAGAAGGGCCGGGGTCATAACGAGAGGGACAACTTGGACTGCCATACCGAGAATAACTTGGAGGATGCCGTCAGCGGTGGCGATAATCGCCCAGCCAGCGAGACGGGCGGCGCCATAAAGGAGGGCAAACATTGGGAAGATAATTAATAGTTGGAGGAAAAACTTTTTCCAGAGATTAAATAATTGTTCGGTGTTGGAGAGAAGCAGGGCGACAAAGGCGAGAGGTGAGAGCATGACAAGGAGGAAGATGAGGGCTTGGCGGGCTGCCATGGTAAAGAGGGCAGCGAGGACGGCGACGACAGCGGACAGGAGGATTGGGAGCAGGACAAAGAAGAGGTTGCCGGTAATCGCCATAGCAGCAATAACCCCACCCGTAATGAGAACACCACCAGTAGCAAAAGCGGCGATGGCTTCCCAAGTCGGAATGTCGGCAAGTTGAATCGTGCCAGCAGCAGCGGCGCCATCGGCAATAGAGTCGAAGAGCCCGACGAGGCTGACACCAAAGATATCGGAGAGATTGACCATACCAACAGAGATGTAGAAGGAGAGGTTGACGAGAATGGCGACAATGACCAGCCTTGGGATGGCGCGACGGAGGGCATAAGCGGCAATATTCCACTGGGTGAAGTGGGAGAAAATCATAACCAAGAACATAATTACGAAGAGAATGTTAGCGATATTGCGGATATATTGCCAGATGTAGAACAGGGGTGATTCAAAGACCTCGGGACCCATATTGACCACTAGTAGCGCCTCAAGGGCGCTCATGGCGGCATCGGTACCAGTGGCAATCAGCCCAGTGATAGGGCAGATGGCCCAGGCGAGGCGCCCCATCTGTTCAGCACAGTTATTGAGTGATTCGTCGTCTTCGTCGTCAGTATCGGCGGTTTCGTCTTCCGGGGTGGGGGTTGGCGTAACAGGGGCAGGGGTTGGTTCGGGTGTAGGCTCAACAGGGGTAGCGACAGGTGGGGTGGGTTCGATCGGAGAGGGTAGAGTCGGGTTGGCAGAAACGGTAGCAGATAGCAAAAAGCCCCCCGTCAGAACCGAGGCAATAAAAATAGTCAACGAAAGAAATCGTTTCTTCATAATATATTTTGCAATTCACGCTTATGGCATGAATTACTACGGTTATTATAGCATACTCCACCTTAAAAATCAATAGTTATGCTTGTTTTGTGCGATAAGCACAAGCGTGATAATCTTGGGTGGTGTAGCGCTAGGTAAACCCCGACTGCTCGGGGTTTATTTATTATGTCGGAATAGCTAATTCGACTGCCTAACCGAGATCGTCTGGTCTGCCTACCCTTTAATTATAGCTTGGTTGCGGGGTGTTGTCAAACTCTTTTTGACAGAGGTAGAGATGGCCCTTGCTTTTGGGGCATATGTGGTATAATGTTGATGTATGACCGATATATTACAAGGTTCAATGGCGCGTATATTTGCAGCAGCGGATGCGTGCCAAGGCGCTATATTCCGTGTTAACTGTGGTGATAGTGGCGAGGGGATCTTTGCGATTCTGAATGTTGTACTAAACGTTCTGACAATTGGGGTCGGTATTGCGGCAACAGCGGGGATGATTTTTGCAGCTATACGCTATTCTCAAGCACGCGATAATGCAGAGAGCGTGGCAGGAGCGAAGAGAATGATATTCAATATTATTATTGGCTTGGCAGTTTGGGCGGTGTTCTGGGTGTTCTTGCAGTGGTTGATGCCAGGCGGGCTAGTGGGGGGAACGCCTTAATGCGCACTCGGCTCGTCGCTGGGATAGCGAAAGTTTTTTTGACGTTGGCATTAGTTCTGGGCGGAGCAGTATTTGCAAACATGACAATTATGAATGAGGCGACACACGCTTCCTGCCCAAACGCAAACTTCCTTAACTTCCGTCCTTGGTGGCATGGTTTGCGTAATGATAGCACGTGTGAGTTGCTCCGTCCTGTAGCACAGGTAGACGCAGGTGGCACTATCGCCACGACGGGCTTGGGGGCTGGCAATGTGGCATTGACGCATTTTGTTTGGCGGGTAGTCTTTAATGTCATGGATACTATGCTCGGTATTGTGGCTTACGGAGCGGTGCTATTTGTGTTAATCGGTGGCTTTAACATCGTGTTCAGTTCGGGCGACCCTGCGAGACTAGCTAAAGGCAAGACAACTATCACCCATGCTCTGATGGGGGCGGTGTTAGCTGTTACGGGGGCTGGTATAGTGCGATTTATAAATGATGCTTTGATTGGCAGTGGTTCCCATGA
>Ga0123353_10001661_pt1 | contig 27372 bp, 31 predicted proteins | sample TergutLab28metaG_3_FD_92763 | JGI IMG/M metagenome (GOLD analysis project Ga0123353, IMG submission 92763) | Labiotermes labralis P3 segment gut microbial communities from Petit-Saut dam, French Guiana - Lab288 P3 | ecosystem: Host-associated > Arthropoda: Insects > Digestive system > Gut ...
ATTTTTTCGCCCGCACAAGATAAAATTTTGAAAGAATACTCCCGTATTTTAAGAAATTTTAACGCAGTGCGGCGGAAAAAGCGCCAAAAAGACGTGCGCGTGGTTTTTTCAAACACGCCCTAACCTAACCGCATCTACCGTCTACAATCTAGCGTCTAGAATCTAGACGGCGAAGCCCGCCAAGCGCCCCGTCGCGAACGCGATCTGTAAATTATACCCGCCCGTATACGCGTCCGCGTCGATGACCTCCCCCGCGAAGTACAGCCCCTTTGCGAGCTTCGACTCCATCGTGCGCGGGTCTATCTCCGCGACGTCCACGCCACCCGACGTGATGATCGCCTCGTCGATGGGCCGGAATCCCGTCACCGTCACCCTGAAATCCTTGAGCAGCTCCGCGAGCCGCGCACGCTGCTCACGCGTGACCTGGTTCGTCTTAGTCGCCGCCGGAATCCCCGACAACCCCACGACAACCGGCACGAGCTTCTTCGGCAGCAGCGAGTTCAGCGCGTTGATGAAGTTTTTGTTGGCGTTTTCGGAAAAGTCGCGCAGTATCCGCGCGTCAAGCTTTTCATGGTTCAGCGCGGGCTTGAGGTCGATAGAAATCACGTATCTGCCGCGCTTCATGTCCCGCATGTGGGAGCTTGCGCTCAGGATAACAGGCCCGGAAACGCCGAAATGCGTAAACAGCAGCTCGCCGAAATCCGTATATATCAGTTGATTCTTCTCGTTGTCGTACACCTTGACCGCGATATTTCTCAGCGACAGCCCCATCAGCCGGGAGCAGAAGCCCTCGTGGGCGTTCAGCGGCACAAGGGACGGCTTCGGCGTCACGATACTGTGCCCCGCCTGCCTGGCCAACTCATAACCGTCGCCGGTGGAGCCTGTGGCCGGGTATGACAGTCCGCCCGTCGCGATTATAACCGCATTGGCCGAAAACGTCCTGCCGTCCTCCGACATGGTGCCGCGAACGCAGCAGCCGCTGATGATCAGCTCTTTCGCCCGCGCGGTCACGATTTTCGCGCCGCTTCGGACGGCGTACCGGCACAGCGCGTCCGCGATATCCGCGGCTTTGTCCGACTCAGGGAACACGCGCCCGCCGCGCTCCGTTTTCAGCGGCACGCCCAGATCCTCGAAAAAAGCCACTGTGTCCGAGGGCATAAAGCGCGAGAACGCGCTGAACAAAAATCGCCCGTTGACAGGCACCGCGGCGATCAGCTCCGGCAATTCCGCGCAGCTGTTGGTCACGTTGCAGCGGCCCTTGCCGGTCAGCGTCACCTTTCGCGCGGGACGCTCATTGCGCTCTAAAACGGTCACGGAATGCCCGCTGCAAGCCGCCGCGCCGGCCGCCATCAATCCCGCCGCGCCCGCGCCGATAACCAATACATCGCTCATGTCATTCTCCAATCATGGTTCATTGTAACCTATTCAAAATAAAAATGCAAGTGATTTTTTCTTGCGGCTGTATCATACCTGAGCCAAGCTCCGCATAGGAATTAAATGGTTAGTGAATTATCTAGGAGGTTACACCACATGATTTGCTGCATAACCGATCTGCGTGACAAGGAGATCATCAACACCTTTGACGGCTGCCGTTTGGGTCACGTTTGTGATGTGGAGATCGACACCTGCGACGGCCGCGTCACGGCGCTTATCGTGTTCGGCGCGTCAAAGCTTTTCGGGCTGCTCGGACGCGACGAGGACATCCGTATCTGCTGGGACGAGATCGAAGTCATCGGCGACGAGATCATTTTAGTGTGCATCAAGCGCGACCGCGACCACCACCGCAAAAAGAAAGAACGCATCATAGAATCCATATTGCGGTAGAGCCGGTTTCCGCGCCGCGCCATCGCGTAATCTAATGTAAAGGAGCTTTTTGCCGTGATTTCAAACGAAGACAAAAAAGTAACCATGCCGCAAAATCTGATCCTTGAGGACAGGCGTATCCTCAACGTCTCGGGCGTGTCCGACGTGGACAGCTTCGACGAGAGAACCATCATCGTTTTCACGGAGCTGGGCGAGCTTACCGTGCGCGGAAGCGATCTGCATATCAACAGATTGAGCGTCGAGACGGGCGAGCTGCAGCTTGAGGGCCGCATCGTTTCCCTGAGCTATGCGGACGAGCAGCCTAAAAACGCGGGGTTTTTCAGCAAGGTTTTTCGCTGAAGAAAGCAAATCCTCCGTTAAGCCTAAAATAAAGTATGACGAAAAAATATCAAGCAAGTTATGCCGGTTTCAGGCTTAACGGAGGATTGGATTAGATGACATATTTGCAAAGCTTGTCTGACCAGACGTATGTGTTTTTACAGGCGTTCGGCTTCGGCTTCCTTCTCGGCGTGTTTTACGACGTATTCCGAACCGTCCGCCTGGCTTTTTCCTCGGGCAAAAGGTTTATTTTCGTTCAGGACATCATTTACGTCATGGTATGCGCCGTGGCAAGCTTCCTGTTTTTCCTCGTCGTCAACAACGGCACGGTCAGGGGCTATGCCTTTCTGGCCGAGCTGATGGGCTGGCTGGTGTATTACTTTTCCCTTGGCGTCGTCGCCATCCGCTTCAGCGCCATGACTGTCCGCTTCATCCGCAAGCTTTTTTTCATCGTTTCCAGGCCGTTTATTTTCGTTTATGGAATCATTGTAAAAATTGCACGAAAAATTTCACTTTTTCTCAAAAAAAGTTCAAAAAAAATCGCAAAAAAATTAAAATTCCTCTTGAAACTGTATACTGTTATGGTATATAATATAAGAAATATATTGAGAAAAAAAGCAAATGCGGACGGTACTGAAATAATGCCAGAAAGCAAAAAAAAGTCCAACAAAAAAAAAGCTGGGATAAGCTTCATTCTGACTGTTGCTTTTTTGGTTATGGTCTGTTATTTCTTTGTCCAGTTTTTTAGTCTGAGGACGGAAATTCGGGAAAAGCAGGCAACCATTGAGGCCCTGTCGCTTCAGTACAAACAGCAAACCGACGAGAACGCGGAGCTTGAAGATATACTGAAAGAAAAAAATATTGATAAATATGTCAAAAACAAGGCGCGTGATGAAGATCTGGGGTACGTTTTTCCGAACGAGAGAGTTTATTACGATCCCGATGCGGAGTAGTATACGTGCCACGGAATTCAAATAGAACAAATTGAAAGGGTATTGCATTTTATGCAGGCAGAGGCAGGCACAATTCTGGAGGGTAAGGTAACAGGGCTTACGGACTTCGGCGCGTTCGTCGAACTGGAGGGCGGCGGCACGGGCATGGTCCACATTTCGGAGGTGGCCGCTACATATGTCAAGGACATACGCGAGCATCTCGAGGTAGGCAAGGCGGTAAAGGTCAAGGTTCTCAGCGTTGGCGAAAACGGACGGATCAATCTCTCCATCAAAAAGGCGATGGAACCGGAAAAGCCGCAGAGACCGCAGCGTCCGCAGAACAAGCCGGGCAATCAGCGCCGGGGCGCGGCGAACGTGTGGCAGGGCGCAAAGTCCGCGCCGCAGACGGAGTCGCAGTCCTTTGAGGACATGATGGCGAGGTTCAAGCAGGTCAGCGACGAAAAGATCACCGATCTCAAGCGTTCCTCCGATTCCAGAAACGGGGGATATTCCCGCAAGGGCGGAAAATAGGGGTCAGGGGTTAGAACATTTGGGAATTAGAGACAGGCGGCAAATCGGGCGTAAATCGCTTGGGTTTGTTTGCTTGTCTTTTTGTATGAACGTATATAGGCCTTTACTTTTGCGCAAATCTGTGCTATAATGCAATTGTTCCCCCGAAGGGATACATACGCTAGAAGGAGATGACGCCATGAAAATCACAATTATCGGAAGAAAATGTTCGCCCAGAGAGTCTTTCAAAGCACACGCGGAAAAGAAGCTTGCCAAGATTGACCGTTTCTTCGGCTCGGAGGCTGAGGCTAAAATCACCGTGTCGGTGGAAAAGTCATCCCAAACCGTTGAGATCACCGTCGTGTACAAGGGCATGATTTTCCGTGCCGAGCAGAGCGCTTTCAATATGAATGAGGCGCTCGACAAATGCGTCGATTATTTGATCCGTCAAATCCGCAAAAACAAGACCCGCGTTGAGAAAAAGCTCCGGGAGGGCAGTCTCGCGGAGGTCGTCGGCGAGGAGCTGGTCGAGGAGGAGGTCGTGTTCGAGCTCGTGCGCTCCAAGACAGTCCCTGTCAAGCCGCAGAGCGTGGACGAGGCCATCCTGCAAATGAACCTCCTGGGACATCAGTTCTACATGTTCCAAAACGCGGACACGAATCAGATAAACGTCGTTTATCAGCGCAACGACGGCGGCTACGGCATCATTATTCCTGAGGACGAATAAGAACCTGTATTCAACAGCATCGCATATGAGTCCATATAAAAAGAGCGGGGCGTTCATGCCCCGCTCTTTGTTCTGATTAAGAATATTGATTATTCAGCAGCCCGTTGACATACGCTCTCATTTCCTGCTTGGAATTAACCTTGCGCGCGCCGCTGATGTACTCCTGCTGCTGTGACTTTGTAAGCCGCGAAAACTTTTGAAGCGCCTCGGTGTTCTGCGCGAGCGCCATGCCGAAGCCCAGCGGGACGCCGTTTTGATCGGGTGACGGGTTCATGATTATCTCCTTGTGTTAGATTGTACTTATAGTTTTTCATGAATTTATAAAAACATACGGCAGACATATTTTACATAATAATAGTTTTGCTATTGACAATTTCTGTTTTATCTGCTATTATAATAGTGAGTTGAGTGGCCGTTCTGCTTTTTTGAAGTAAAACGACCGCAAAAAAGCAACTCGTGTTTCACGCTTCACTGTCCGAACGCAACGAAACGCGAGAGGAAATGAAAAGCCTATGAGAACCATCAACCTTGTGCTGACCGACTCTTCCGTCGATTACCCGGACGGAAAATGTCTGGGCCGCATCGGCGAGCATAACGCCGCGCAGGTGATCCTGGAGCTGCCGCAGGAAATGCTGAACGGCATCGACTACCACCTGATCTCGTTTGAGACGGGATACGGCTGCGTCGTGTCGGACATGATCACCGGCGATAGCACAAAGCCCGCTTATTTGCAGGGCGGCAAAATCCACTGTACGCTGTGGCAGGAGCTTACCGTATCGCCCATACTGCTTATGACCGCCGAGGCCTACGCCGTCCTGGACGACAAGCCCGTCATGATCGCGAAGTCGCCGCTCATCGACGGGTTGTATTTTGAGCTGTCCGTGAACGACAGCTTCAGCGCACAGCCGAACACGGAAGCTTTCGGGCTGGCGCCGGCGCTTATGTCGCTTCAGGCGTCGGAGCACGTACACGCCAATATGGAGCTGCTGGAGAGCTACGGCCAGCCTGACGGGGCCATCGCCAACGCCGTAGAAAAAACGCATGTTCACGCCTCAGGCAGCGCCGACCTGACGCCGCAGATGAAAGCGAACTACGACGCGGCTCACAACCACGGCCAGTCCGCCCATGCCCCGTCAAACGCCCAGAAAAACGTACAGCCCGACTGGGCGCAGACAAACGGCGCGGCCGACGACTACATCAAAAACAAGCCCGGAAACGCCACTCCCCTCTCCCCCGGGCTGATGAGCGCCGCCGATAAAGCGCGGCTGGACTCCATTGATTCAGTCGCCGGCCAGCATTACATTTGCGTCAATCACTTCTCCGAGCTGCCGCAGGGAATGCCGAAAGGCACGCGGGCGTATGTCCGAAACGGCGGCGCGGCGCTTGATTTCGGACTGTATGATTCGCTCGTGTGCGAAACGGAGTTTGACGACGCCGACTTTTTCTGCCTGTCCCCCACGCTCGATCTTGCGCTGCTGACCGACCTTCCCATCGACCAAAACAGCAACACATCCTGCATCGAACTGACTGACATCTTCAAAGATTCCGCGACGGGCGAGCCTGTCCCCATGCTGACCGTTACTACAGGCGGCGTCACCTGCTGCTGCTTTTCGCACAGCTTTTTGTTTGCGGGAATCCCGTGCGCAAAGGGCTGGAACCACTACGATAACGGAACCTACACGCCGTGTGCGCCGCCCGCCGTCCACAACTTCAACCTCAAGTGCCTGAACGCGGGCGGCCATTACTACGCGAGCGGCGACGCCATGCCGGAAAACATCGCGGTCATGCTGAAAGACATCAGCAGGCTCGTTAACGTCAGCAAGGATGAAATGCGCGAGGCGGGAAGCTACTTTTACGACGGCGCGAGCTGGGTTTTTGAGCGTGACGAAAACAGGCTCGTGCGGTTCACGGGACGCCTGAAGCCGAACAGGAAATATTTCGCCTCCCTGAACGCAAACACCACCTTTACCCTGCCCTCTGCCCAGGAGCTTGATCCTGAAACCGACAACGCCATCCTCGTGTACCTGAGTCTGAGCAAAAATACCGTCATATCCTTTACCGGGGACGTCATTTACTACGGCAGGGAGGCGCCCATAACCGCCGCGGGCTTTCATGAGCTGATCCTCACGTATAACGCCCTCGCGAAAAAGTGGCAGGTCGGCGGCCTCCTGACAGGAGCGCTTGCCGTATGAGAATAGCGCAAAGAAATCTGATCGGCAGGGACGTATCCCCCGTCACGGACGGACTCGTCCTGTGGATCGACGGCCGCGACAGCTTCATCGGCACAACGGCGCAGCCCGGCGGCGCCGGCCGATTCAGTGCGGGCTCGCTCAAGAACCGTATAGGCGGGACGTTGTGCCCTTTCAACATTTCCGGCTCCTCGGGAATGTACATGGTAAGCCTCGGCGACGGTTTTCTGACATTGGCAAGCAGCTACGCGAACAGAATCATGCTCTGCTCGTGCCCGCAGCTCACCGGCGTCAAGACGGTCGAGATAAACGTCCTGCTCCAAAACATAAACGATGGCACGGTATTCGGCTCCCTTGTCGAAAAATACGGCTCTGCCTTTGGGTCGCCGGCAGGTCAAAACGACGGCGCGTCCACAGCCTCTTTCCCTGTAGCAAACGTAAACGACGGCGTCGGCAAAAGCATCGTCGGCACAGTGACGCCGTCCGGCACGGAAATCTACGTGAACGGCGTAAAGGGCGCAAGCGGAAGCATCGCCGTCCAGCCGGTCAATGTGACCGAGATTTTCACCGTGAAAAATGCGGTGAACTCGGGCACGGTGTGCAAAATAGCGTCGATACGGATATACGACAGGCTGCTTACGCAGGAAGAAATCATACGCAATTACGGCAGCGGGAAAGCGACGGGACGAATCGCCTGACAGATATCAGACGAAAAGAACAACGCGGTTCAGACAGGCAAAAACCTGTTTGAACCGCGTTTTCTAAACGCCGTAATTTTTAATTCTCAATTGTCAATTACAACTTCGTGCCCCGTCCTCGCCGACTCATATATCCCGTCAAGTATCCGCATGATATCATACCCGTCCTGCATGGGAGCGATACACTCCGTGCCGTTCAAGACGCAATCGACAAAATGATCCATCTCCTGCTCGAACAGCCCGTCGAAGCTCAATTGCGTACTGCCGGGGAAATCAATGTTGACCATGCGGTTGCCAAGCTCCGAATAAATATGGACCTCAGGGTCGAGCTTTGCGCCGGCCTTCGTGCCGAACAGCTCTATGTCGCCCTTGTTTTCGCCGTTGAGGCTGTAGCTCGCCTCCACGCTGATCACCGCACCGTTGTCGAAGCGGATCAGCGCGGTCGCTAGGTCCTCCACGTCACACACGTCGTCAACCCCCGCCGACGCGGATTGATAGCCCTTTCCGTCGCCTATGTTAGGACGGTTAAACAGCTTTTGGAACGTCGCGCCGTACACCGAAACGGGCTTCGGATTGCCCAAAAGGTAGCGTGCCATGTCGATCACGTGAACGCCCAGGTCGATCAAAGGGCCGCCGCCCGCCCGCGACAAATCCCCGAACCAACCGCCGGGGTTGCCGTTTCTGCGCAGATAAGTCGTTTTGGCATAGTATATCTCGCCGAAGAACCCGTCGTCTATGTATTGCTTGAGCAGCCTGCAATCGTTGCCGTGGCGGCGCACGAAACCGATCATCAGCAGCGTGCCCGCTTTGGCGGCGGCGTCCATCATGGCGGCGGCCTCGGCGGAGTTCATGGCCATCGGCTTTTCGCAGAGCACGTGCTTGCCCGCGTTCAGCGCCGCGACGGCGCATTCGGCGTGGGCGCTGTTCCATGTGCACACGCTCACGACGTCGATTTCCGGCAGGGCTTTGAGCATCTCGTCCTTGTCGGTAAAGGCTCTCTCCAGCGGGACATTGTACTTTGCCGCTTTCTCCTCCACGCGCTCCTTCACGATGTCGCACAGCGCGTACAGCTCCACATTCGGATTTTTCATGTATCCGTTCGCGTGTTCGCCGCTGATGCCGCCTGTGCCGATTATTGCTGCCTTGAGTTTTTTCATTGATATCCGTCCTTACCTTTATTTTTTGCGAGGCCAAGTTTACTTTTGTAATATAGCATTTTTCGGCGGATACGTCAAGGCCGTTAGATTTATTTTTTTGAATATGGTATTGACTTTCAATGCTCGATTTTTGTATAATCTTGTTTGTGTGATGGCGTTGCCAAGGCGGCTTTCGGGCAGCCTGTGACGGATAGGCGGTGCACTCTTTGCCTCCGAAAGGAGGTGTGTGGACATGGAATATATAATCTTACTGATAATCATATTGGTTTTGATTGATGACATACTGCACCACAGAGAAGAGAAATAACCGCCCAGCCTCCCAAGCTTGCGGTTATTTCTTTTAACCCATATGCGGAGGCGCACCGTCTATCGGTAACGCCATCACCATTTATATTATATCTCTTTTTTCCCATATTGTCAACACTTTTTCCTGAATTCAACCTTACACTTATCATTTTGTATTGCGAGGTGCGTTTCAAAATGAGAAAATTTAAAATTCCGGTTATCCCATCAAGTACAAGCAAAAGCATCCGTTTTCCAAATAACGTCATAGCAGAAGTTGAGAACGCCATAGTCGGCAAGGACTGCACCTTCAGCGCGTTTGTCGTCGAGGCGGTCAGGGTCGCGCTTGAAAATTTAAAGGAAGATGAAGCCGACGTATGAATGACAAAAAGCATGAGCTGTACCTCGTCTGCATGGCGCTCGCGGTGGCGGCGATTTTGATTTTGTACAACACGTTCACCGCGCCGTCGGTCAAAATAGCCTCGCTGCCGCAAACAAGCGCGGTAACGCTTCAGGTTCAAGCGTCTGACTTCAAGAGCGGCGGCTCCCAAAGCGGCACGGCGAACAAAAATATCCCGCCCGCTATCGTTAACATCAATACCGCGTCCATAGCGGAGCTGACGACCCTGCCCGGCATCGGCGAGGTCAAAGCCGCCGCCATTGTCGAATACCGCACGGAGAACGGCCGCTTCATCGCCAAGGAGGAGCTGCTGAACGTCACCGGCATCGGACAAAAAATCTTCGCGGATATCGCGCCGTACATTACGCTATAAAAAGATAGCAGGGACGCCAAATCTCCCTGCTATCTTTAATTTATTGTACGCTAATTTATTAATCTGTTTATCGACGCGTAAAGCTCATCCATCTCCCTGTGCGTCTTTTGGAACATCGCCAAAAAATCTTTCCGCGTCTGCTCCGCTTCCTCGGCCTCGCGCTTGCGCTGGTCAAGGAGGCTGAACGGGTTGGAATCCGCTTTCAAAGCGGATTTATCCTCGGCCGAAGCTGATCGCGCGGCCTCGTTTCTGGCGGCAATGCATCCGATCGCGTCACCGATGATACCGCGCAGCAACTCGTTTTCACGCGTCAGCGCTTCAACACTTTCGCGCAGTTGCCGGCACTCGTCAGCCAAAGACGGAGCGCTTTTTATTTTGACATTCGGAAAGCTGTCTGCACAATTCGACATATCCGGCCACTCTTTTCATATTTTGTATATCATACATTATATTAGAAAAACTGCACAATGTCAAGATGTTTTTTCCAGAGCCTGTCAGCAGGCTCTTTGCTTTCTTTATGTTCCTCTATCCATTTTGGCATCGGCGTCCCATATATTTTGTGGTTGCAAAAATATTCTGCTATGGGGATCACTCCACATCCGCGAACGCAAGCCCTCTCTTTGGTTCGGTTGACTTCCCCGCCTGCAATAATTTCCGTTTCGCGATCATCACGCAGATAAAATGCGCCGACGCCGTCACGAACCACGACACGGAGTACGACAGGTACAGCGCCAAAAGTGTGCGGTGCGCCGCGAAAACCGTGAACACCCACAGTATTCTTATCCCGCACGCGCCGACGACCGACACCATCATCGGCAATACGGACTTGCCCATGCCGCGCATGACGCCGCAAAGCACCTCCATAAGTCCGCATAAGAAATAAGTGGTCGCCATCACGGACAACCGTATCATGCCCGTTTCGATCACGGCGGGGTCTTTGGAGTAAATCGACAGCAGGAGTTCGCCGGACGTGTACATCAGCCCGCCGATCATCACGCCGCCGACCGCCGCTATCGCGCAGGAGCTATAGCATACGCGGCTGATGCGGCCATGTTTTTTCGCGCCCACATTTTGGCTTGTGAACGCAAGCGCCGCCTGATACACGGCGTTCGTCGTGGTATAGACGAAGCCGTCAAGGTTCGCGGCGGCGGCGTTGCCCGCCATGACCGTCGAGCCAAAGGAGTTGATCGACGACTGCACCACAACGTTCGATATAGAGAAAACAGAGCCTTGCAGCCCGGCGGGCAGCCCGATCCTGATTATCTTCATCAGCTTGTCTTTGTAGATTTTGATGTGCTTTATATCCAGACGGCACGAATTCTCGAGCCGTACCAGACAGATCACCACCATCGCGGCGGCCAGCGTCTGCGATATGACCGTTGACCAGGCCACGCCGGCCACGCCCATGCCGAACACGATGACGAACAGCAAATTCAAAATGACGCCGAGGATACTGGCGGCCGCAAGAAAATACAGCGGCCGTTTCGTGTCCCCCATTGCGCGAAGAATCGCCGCGCCGAAGTTGTAGAGCATTGACGCGGGCATCCCGACGAAATATATCCGCATGTAGAGCGCCGCCTGATCAATCACGTCGTCCGGCGAGCCGGTCAGCCGCAGCAGCGGACGCGACAGCGTGATTCCCGCGACGGCCACAAGCACGCCGCAGACGACGCTGGCCGCCATCGCGGTCTGGACGGTTTCGTAGATGTCCCGCGCCTGCCTAGCGCCTATGTACTGCGCCGCGACCACGCTCGCGCCCACGGAAAGCCCCATGAACACGTTGACGATGAGGTTGACCAAAGCGCCCGTCGAGCCGACGGCGGCCAGGGCAGTCGCGCCCGTAAAGCGCCCAACCACGGCGGCGTCGGCGGAGTTAAAGACGAGCTGCAGCATTCCCGAAAGGGCCAGCGGCAGTGAATACATCAGGATTTTCCTGAACAGAGGGCCTTCGCTCATATTCATTTCGTATTTTTTCATACAGAAAGCCCTCCTTTTCGGCAAAATTCGGCTTAATATTTTTATTATACTACTTTGAAGATCGAATTGCAAGTTTCAAATCGCAATTTTAGTGCGATTTCAGCATTTTTTACGTTAAAATATAAATTGTTATTGACTTTTCCGCCCTCAGGTTTTATATTTGTATTACTAGACACGCACTTATGTCGCCTAACCGCGTCTAAAATCTACTATACTGTTTAACGACCATAAAATCCGCAAAAAATAAGCAAAAGCTTTCATATACGGTTTTGCGCGATTTTTTGCTGTGATTTTAAGGAGTTAAGGAGTATAGCTATAGTCTAAAATCTAGAATGGGTGAAAATCATTGTCAAACAACCGTATCATCGACCTGAAAAATATCTCGATCTCCCTGGGCGGCGAACAGATCCTCAAGGACATGAATCTTTATATAAACGACGGGGAATTCATCACGCTGCTGGGTCCCTCCGGCTGCGGCAAGACGACTACCCTGCGCATCATAGCGGGCTTTTTGGAGGCTGACTCAGGCGACGTATACTTCAGCGGCAAAAGGATCAACGGCGTGCCTCCGCATAAAAGGAAGGTCAACACGATCTTCCAGCGTTACGCGCTGTTTCCCCACCTCAACGTCTATGAAAACGTCGCGTTCGGCCTGCGCGTGCAGAAGCTGCCCGAAAAAGAGATCAGGGATACGGTCGGCGACATGCTGCGCACCGTCAATTTAAGCGGCTTTGAAAAGCGCAACGTGGACTCGCTCTCCGGCGGGCAGCAGCAGCGCGTCGCGATTGCCCGCGCCCTGGCCGTGAGGCCGAAAGTTCTTCTTTTAGACGAGCCTTTGGGCGCGCTTGACCTGAAGCTGCGCAAGGACATGCAGGTGGAGCTGAAAAACATCCAGAAAGAGCTGGGCATCACGTTTGTATACGTGACACACGACCAGGAGGAGGCGCTTTCCATGTCCGACACCGTCGTCGTGATGGACAGCGGCGTTATTCAGCAGACAGGCTCGCCTTTGGACATATACAATGAGCCGAAGAACGCTTTCGTGGCCGACTTCATCGGCGAAAGCAATATCATTGACGGCGTGATGCGCCGCGACCTCCTCGCGGAGTTTTCCGGCCGCCGCTTTGAATGCCTGGACAAGGGCTTCGCGCGGGGCGAGCCCGTGGACGTGGTGATCCGCCCCGAGGACGTGGACGTGGTTCCCGTAGAGAAAGGCGTACTGTCCGGCGTTGTGACGTCCGTGACTTTCAAGGGCGTGCATTTTGAGATCATCGTCGACGTCAAAGGCTTCAAGTGGATGATCCAGACGACTGACTGTGAGGCCGTCGGCAACACCATCGGCATCTCTGTCGATCCCGACGCCATACACATCATGAAAAAATCAATGTATTCTGGTCTCTACGGCGACTACAGCTCTTTCAGCGACGAGCTTGAGCTTTTGTCCGACGTGTCCTATGAAAAGGAGGGCTTGCCGGATGAATAAAAAAGGCTGGGGCAAAAAAATAGCCGTCGCGCCTTATACCGTGTGGATGGCGCTTTTCGTCGTCGTGCCTATCGTGCTCGTTGTATACTATGCGTTCACGGACCAGTCCGGTGCGCTGTCCATCCAAAATATCCGCTCAATACTCGACTACCGCGAAACCTTTTTCATCTCCATCCAGCTTGCGCTGCTCTCGACCGTGATCTGCCTGCTCATGGCCTACCCCGTCGCGTTCAGCATCTCAAGGATGAAAGCGTACCGGCAGCAGACCATGGTCATGCTCGTCATGCTCCCCATGTGGATGAACTTCCTTATTCGGACATACGCGTGGATGACCATTCTTGAGGGCAACGGGCTGATCAACCGTTTTCTGCATCTGCTGGGCTTTGAGGGATTTAATATGATCAACACAAACGGCGCGGTCGTGCTGGGAATGGTGTACAACTTCCTGCCCTACATGCTCCTGCCGATCTACACCGTGCTTACGAAAATCGACAAAAGCACCGTCGAGGCCGCGCAGGACCTGGGCGCGAACCGCGTCAGCGTTTTCCGGCGGATCTATCTGCCGTTGAGCGTGCCGGGCGTTATTTCCGGTATCACCATGGTATTCGTCCCGGCGGTGAGCACCTTTGTCATATCGAAGCTTTTGGGCGGTGGCAAGAAGTTCCTCATCGGCGACATCATTGAGAATTATTTCCTGGGAAGCACCGGCTCTATCAACTATAACATCGGCGCGGCGCTTTCGCTTGTGCTGATGCTGCTGATACTTGTGTCCATGACGGTTATGAACCACTTTGATAAAGACGAAAGCGCGGGATTTATGTAAGAAGCCCTAGATGGTTCAAATATATTCTTCCAAGCTCGCTGTAAAATTTTACCGAGCTTGGTTTTTTTATTATTTAAAAATAATTTCTTGCCTTTTTCCTATATTCATGATATAATGACTTAATACCTTGAAAGGATGACCGTGAACATGCCGCGAAATAACACGAGCCGTGGTAAGAAAAAGCAATACGGCAGCATTGCGCGCGCCCTGTCATTCGCCTCGCAGATCGGGTTTACCATCGTTGCCTGCGTGTTCATCGGCGTGTTTTTGGGCAAGTATCTTGACGGACTTTTCGGCACCTCGCCCTGGCTGCTTTTGGTTTTCTCTCTTTTAGGGGCGGCGGCGGCGTTTCGGTCGATATTCAGCATCGTGAAAAAGAGCGGGAACGGGGATAAGCAATGAGGTTATCCGATATCGCAAAAAAAATGATACTTGTCATATGCGTCTCGCTGCTTGTGATTGTCGCGGCCGGGGCCGCGTATTACCGCTCGCTTATGCTCTTGCCTTTCGCCTTAGGGGCGTTTTCAGGCGCAACGCTTAACGTACTCAAGGTCTTTATGCTTGACCGCGCGGTCAAAAAGATTGCCGGCATGGAAAAAGAAAGAGCCGGAAACTATGCGCGTGTTCAGCACTTTTTGAGATTCCTGCTCACCGGGGCTGTGTTGGTTATTGCCGCGCTCGTCCCGTTCATCAATATCTGGGGCGCCGCCGCCGGAGTCTTAACCTATAACATCGCCGCTTTGTTCATGAAGCGTTTTGCGGAATAAAAAATGAACTCTCGCCCGCCGCAGAGCGGCAGGGATCAAAAAAATTTTTGATTATAATACCCGCTCTAAAGGCGCTGTATTATACCGGGAGTTCATACGAAACCCCATTAAACGACACAAGCGCTTAGGAGGTGACTTTTTTTGGACATCAACAACAAGGTCCTGTGGATTTTTGATATTTTCGGCGTCGAGGTATGGATCACCCAAACCATATTTAATACATGGATCACCATACTTCTGCTTATTGTGCTCGCCGTACTGATCCGCGTGACAATGGGCGGGTGGAAGCGGGTGCCGTCCGGCTTGCAGGGCGTCGCCGAGCTGCTTGTGGAGAAATTCGACAACATTGTAAGAAACGCCGCCGGAGAAAAATTCATGAGCCTGGGCAACTGGTTTTTCGCGGCTTTCGCCTTTATTCTCGCTTCAAACATCGTCGGTATATTCGGCCTGCGGCCGCCGACTGCCGACTGGGCAACCACTTTCGCGTTCGCGGCGGCGACCTTTATCATGATTCAGGGAATGGGCATCAAGCACCGCAAGGGCAAATATCTGAAGAGCTTTTTTAAGCCGAACGTCATATTCTTCCCGCTGAACCTGATCGGCGAGCTGGCGCGCCCCGTTTCGTTGAGCTTCCGTCTGTTCGGGAATGTGCTCGCGGGAATGATTCTGACGTCGCTCATCTATTCCGCGCCCTACTATCTGCGCGTACTTCTGCCGGCGGCGATGCACGCTTATTTCGATCTGTTTTCCGGGGTCATACAGACCTATATATTCTGTGTGTTGAGCTTGACGTTCATCGGCGGCGCGGCGGAAGAAACATAACTCTTTAAGTAACCACATCTAACGTCTACCATCTAAAATCTACAATCTAAATTGGGAGGAAAAACTATGCAAGATTCATTGGCTTTCATCATCGCGGTGGCGCAGATCGCGGCCGCGCTCGCGCTTTTCAACGGCGTGATCACCACATTGGGACAGTCAAAAATTGTCGTGTCGGCGATCGAGGCTATCGCCAGGCAGCCTGAGGCGTCCGGCACCGTAACAAGCACGATGTTTATCGGACTGGCCATGGGCGAGACATCCGGCATTTACGGTCTTTTGATCGCCATCATCCTGCTGTTCGCGAATCCGCTGATTCCCATTTATTTGAACTACATCGCCTAGTACCGCGTAACAACAGACGAAAGGTGGCGTTTTCTTGGATCGTATATTCGGGCTGGATCAGCAGATGTTTATCAGCGTTGCGTTTCAGCTGCTCAACGCATGTATTTTGGCCGCCGCGCTGACGTTTATCCTGTATAAGCCTGTTCGTAAATTTTTAAAAAAACGCGCCGACGAAATACAGTCGCGTATCAATCAGGCTGAAAATGATATGGCCAGGGCGAGTGAGCTGATGGCTTTCTACGAAAAAAAGCTGGCCGATATCGAAGAGGAGCGCCTCAAGGTTTTGGAGGCGGCGCACGTTCAGTCCTCAGAAAAAAGCAGGCGGATGCTTTTGGAGGCCGAGCTAGAAATGGCCGCCCAAAAGGAGCACGCCTTTGCCGAGATAAAAGCCGAGCGCGAACGGACCGGCGAGGAAATGCGGCATCACATCATCGACGTCGCGTCCGCGATGGCTGAAAAATTCGTCGCGCGCGCAATCGACGAGGCGACGCGTGACAGGCTCTTCGATGAGACGATGGCGGCGCTGGAGGATACACTATGAGTACGTCTGAAAACAACAAGGCGTATGTGGTTTCCGCCGTTGCGTTGCGGGTGGATCAGCTTTCCGCGCTTGCCGACGTGCTGTCAAGAAAGCTCCGCAGACCGGTTGAAGTATTGGCAAGCGTTGACGAAACCCTGCTCGGCGGGCTTTATATCCGCGTGGACGGACGCGTCATAGACCGCACCGTGAAAAAGCAACTGCGCGATATGAAAGAAAGCCTGAAGAAAGGAGCCGTCTGATGATCATTAAACCCGCCGAAATCACTGCCGGGATTAAAAAGCAGATCAACGACTTTTCTTCGGGCTTGAGCGTGACCGAGGTCGGTACAGTCGTTCAGGTCGGAGACGGCATCGCGCGTATTGACGGCCTCAAAAACGCCATGAGCGGCGAGCTGCTGGAGCTGTCCTGCGGCGTATACGCCATCGCCCTGAACCTTGATGCCGACAGCATAGGCGCGGTCCTGATGGGTCCGGATTCACAGGTTCGCGAGGGAGATCTTGTAAAGGCGACGGGAAGCGTCGCCGAGGTTTTGGTCGGCGACGCGCTGCTTGGCCGCATGGTGAACGCTTTGGGCCAGCCGATAGACGGCAAGGGCGATATACGGTCAGCCTCCGCGCGGAAGATCGAGCGCGTGGCGCCGGGCGTCATCACGCGCAGGGAGATCAGCAGGCCGCTTCAAACCGGCATAAAAGCGATAGACGTGCTTGTCCCCATCGGCCGTGGTCAAAGAGAGCTGATTATAGGCGACCGCCAAACGGGAAAGACGGCGCTTTGCATAGACACCATCATCAATCAAAAGGACAAAAACGTCCTCTGCGTATACGTCGCCATCGGACAGAAAGCGTCCACTGTGGCGCGTGTCGCCCAGACGCTGCGTGAAAACGGCGCCATGGATTACACGGTTATCGTCGCCGCATCCGCCAGCGAGTCCGCCTCGCTTCAATACATCGCGCCTTACGCGGGTTGCGCCATCGCCGAGGAATGGATGGACGCGGGCAGGGACGTGCTGATCGTCTACGACGATCTGTCGAAGCACGCCGTCGCCTACCGCGCGCTGAGCCTTTTGCTGCGCCGTCCTCCGGGCCGGGAAGCGTATCCGGGCGACATATTCTATCTTCATTCAAGGCTTTTAGAGCGCGCGGCCTGTATGAGCGAGGAGTGCGGCGGCGGCTCGCTGACCGCTTTGCCGATTATAGAAACGCTTGAGGGCGACATATCGGCGTATATTTCCACAAATGTCATATCCATTACCGACGGGCAGATTTACCTCGAGACGGAGCTGTTCAACGACGGCGTGCGTCCCGCGATCAATCCGGGATTTTCCGTGTCCAGAGTCGGCGGCGCGGCCCAGATCAAGGCCATGAAGAAAATCGCCGGCCCGCTGCGCATCGAGCTTGCGCAGTACAGGGAGCTGGCCGCGTTCGTGCAGTTCGGTTCCGATCTGAACCGCGATACGCTGGAGCGCCTTGCCCACGGCAAACGCATCGTGGAGATACTCAAGCAGCCGCAGTACAGCCCCATGCCGGTTGAAAAGCAGGTGCTGATCCTTTACGTGCTTACAAACAAATATCTGTCCGACGTAGGCGTGGAGCACGTGCGGAGGTTTCAAAGGGATTTCCTTGATTTTATCGATGAATTCCACAGCGATATAGAGGACGAGATACGGGAAAAAGAGGCTATCTCCGAGGAATTGGAGCAGAAGATCAAGGCCGCCGTTGACGGGTTCAAAAAATATAAATCCTACCATTAAGAGGAACTGCCATGCCGTCAAAGAAAGTGCTCAAGCGCAGGCTGACAAGCGTGAGGTCCACGCAGAAAATCATAAAAGCGATGAACATGGTCGCCGCCGCCAAGCTGCAGAAGGATAAATCACGCCTGACAGCGGCCCGGCCTTTTTTTATCGAGGCTCAAAAGATCATAAACGTCATCAAAAACCGGGAGGACGTTGCGGAGAGTATATTTCTGAAGCCGCGTGAGGTCAGGAGCACGGCCTATCTGATCATCACGGGCGACAGAGGGCTGTGCGGCGGCTATAACGCGAATCTTTGCGAAAAAGCGCTGGCGCACATGAATGACGGAAAAAATGAGAAGCTGATCGTCGTGGGCCTCAAGGGTATTGACTATTTCAGGCGGCACGGTAAAAACATCCTGGGCCGATATGACGGCGTGCTTGAAACCGCTTTCTACGAAGAGGACGTCAAGCGCATGATGAGGGATATCATTAATCTGTATGTGTCAGGCGAGGTTGACGAGATATACGTTGCGTACACGCAGTTTGAGTCGGTGCTTAACCATGTGCCAAGCGTCGAAAAGCTCCTGCCCATAAGCCGCGACAGGGACGCTTTCAGCAATCCCGACGATATGAGGTATGAGCAGGACACGGATTTTTTCCTCAGCCGCGCGGTTCGCCTGTATATAGGCGCGTTTATCTACACGGCATTGCTTGAGTCCTCGTCCTGCGAGCAGGCGGCGCGGATGCTCAGTATGGATACGGCGGCGAACAACGCCTCCGAAATACAGACAAAATTGACGCGCGTTTACAACCGCGGCCGTCAGGCGGCCATCACGCGGGAGATCAGCGAGGTTGTGGCCGCGCAGCAAATAGGGAGTTAGGTTGGTGATTTTTTGGCAGGTACAGGTAAGGTATTGCAAATCGTCGGCGCGGTTTTAGACGTCCGTTTTGACCATGATCTGCCCGCGCTGTATAACGCGGCGGAAATACAAAACGGCGGCGAGACTGTTGTCATGGAGGTCATGCAGCATCTCGGCAACAAGACCGTGCGCTGTATATCAATGCACCCCACGGACGGGCTGAAAAGGGGCATGGAGGTCACCGACACCGGGCGGCCGATATCCGTGCCCGTCGGCGAAGAGGCCCTGGGGCGTATGCTCAACGTGCTGGGCAAGGCCATCGACGGCAAGGAAGAGCCTGACGCGAAAGTGTTTTGGCCGATACACCGCCCTGTTCCGGGGATCTCCGAGCAGGCGACGTCAACCGAAATGCTGGAAACCGGCATCAAGGCCATCGACTTGCTCTGCCCTTACTCAAAGGGCGGCAAGATCGGGTTGTTCGGCGGCGCGGGCGTCGGCAAAACGGTGCTCATCATGGAGCTTATACGCAACATCGCCCAGGAGCACGGCGGCTATTCCGTTTTCGCGGGCGTGGGCGAACGTACGCGCGAGGGCAATGACCTTTACAACGACATGACCCGCTCCGGCGTCATCCATAAAACCGCGCTGGTATTCGGGCAAATGAACGAGCCGCCCGGCGCGAGAATGCGCGTGGGGCTTACGGGGCTGACCGTCGCCGAATATTTCCGCGACGTAGGCAATCGGGACGTGCTGCTGTTCATTGACAATATATACCGTTTCGTGCAGGCCGGATCAGAGGTCTCCGCGCTTTTGGGGCGCGTGCCGAGCGCCGTCGGGTATCAGCCGACCTTGGCGACCGAAATAGGCAGCCTCCAGGAGCGCATCACCTCCACGAAATCAGGCTCCATCACGTCTGTACAGGCGATCTACGTCCCCGCGGACGACTTTACGGACCCCGCCACCGCGACGACTTTCGCCCATCTTGACGCGACGACCGTTTTGTCGCGCGAGCTGGTGGAGCTTGGCATATATCCCGCTATTTCTCCGCTTGAGTCCACGTCACGCATACTTGACCGCCGCACGCTCGGAGATGAGCATTACCAGACGGCGCGCGCGGTTCAAAGCATTTTGCAGCGTTACAGGGATCTTCAGGACATCATCGCGATTTTGGGCATGGATGAGCTTCCCGAAAACGACAAGCTGACCGTAAACCGCGCGAGAAAGGTACAGCGATTTTTGTCACAGCCGTTTTTCGTGGCGGAAAAGTTTACCTCTATTCCGGGCAAATACGTGCCTGTTTCAGAGACGATACGCGGATTCAGGGAAATCATCGACGGCCAGCATGACGAGGTCCCCGAGGGGCTGTTCCTCAATGCCGGAACAATCGACGATGTAACAGGGAGACGATGATGGCTGAGAAAAAGCTTCGTTTGCGTATCCTGACGCCGTCGGAGACAAAGGTCGATGAGGACGCTAAAATGGTCATCATGCGCTGTACAACCGGCAGCATGGGCGTTCTCCCGGGGCATGAGGCGCGTTCAGCCGTGCTGGAGTACGGGCCTTTGCGCATATTGAGCGACAGCGGCGAACGGCGGATCGCCGTATACGGCGGCCTTGCCGTGATACAGGACAACACCGTTACCGTATTGACGGGCGGGGCCGAATGGCCGCATGAGATCAATATCGCCCGCGCCAAGGCCGACCGCGAGCATATCGAGCAGCGTTTGCAGGAGAAAACCGACGACATGGAGATACAAAACGACCAGATACTGCTCCGGCGCGCGCTGGTGCGGATTGAGGTCAGTTCGTCATCGCTTACAGAGGATGATTAAGTAACCAAGCCAAATCATTTAAAAACATAAAATGCGGCTTCAAGGGTGTTTCCCATGAAGCCGCATCAATTTATGTCTATTGTTCATCCCCGAAGTGACCGATTATTCTGCCGCGCATCTTCGGTTGATGCTGCGGCGTCTGCTGTTTCGGATCCGTATTTTTTAGAAATTCCTCAAACGGATCAGCTTCCGCCGGAGCGGCCGCGCGCCGCGTACCGTCTGGCTGCTGCTGCCGCTCAGACGCCGAGTGAGAATACACCGTTTGAACAGGCGAAGCGGGCGCGGCAGACGCGTCCCCGGAGGGTACGGCAAACGAGCCGCGCGGTTCGGGCGTGCCGGGCAGCGCGGGCGGCGCGTCGTTCAGCGCCTTGCATATAAATGTGTCGATTTCCGCGAGGTGTATGTTGGCGTCGTTGATATAGCGGTCATTGCTCTGCCGCAGATATTGCGCGTCCTCCGTTAATTTGTTCAGCGCCGTTTTAGCCATCGCGAAATCCTCGTTTACCTTACTTATGACCCTTTCGGCCTCCTGCCGTGCCATGGTAATAATCACGGAGGCCTCCCTTTGCGCTTTCCCGGTAATTTCACCGGCATTCAAACGGGCGTCATGCTCAATTTTCTCCGCTACCTGAGCGGCGGCATTCATAAATTTGGTCAGCCTCAGGCTCTCCTTGATCCGTTCATCCTCCAGCCGTTTGGCGCTTTCGGCCAAAAGCCGCACTCTTTCGTTGAACTGCGCGATACTATCGTTAAGCGCCTGGTTGCGCTGCTTCATATCTTCGATCTCACGCTGCATTTCTTCCAGTACAGCGTCAACTTCCTGTGGGTCGTAGCCGCTGCGCGCCCGTGAGAATTTTATGTTTTGATATACGCTCATAGCGCACCGCCTCCTTTACAACGACAATCGTAAGAAATTCTTTGGTATTATATTCGTCACCCTATCGGTTGGTCAATTTTCTTGTCAAGCGGTTTGATGTCCCCGTGCTTCCAAAACGGCGGAGACTTACTCCAACGCTTGTACAGATAGGATATGTCGGCATATGCGGCCATAAAGCACTCGACCGCTTCGGGCAAAAATTGCTTCCCTATGTTTTCTATAACGGCCGCTTTAGCTTCCGCTAAGGGATTGTTAAATATACCGAATCTGCGGTTCATCATGACGTTGTCCGTTTTGTCCGCGATGGCGCAGATTCCCGCGTGCAGAGGGATTTGCCTCTCTGTCAGATTGTCCGGGTATCCCGACCCGTCGCACCGCTCACAGCAAAAACGCACGGTTTCAAGTATCACCTGACGGACGGCGGGGTCTACTTCACTTTCGCTTATCTGCTCCCGCAGGAAACGTTCGCCGGAGGACGGGTACATGACACGCTGGTTGTATACGAGATATGCCCCGATGTCGTGGTACAGGCTGCCGTACCGCACGGCGTTGGCGTATTCCTCCCGGGTCATTCCGTCCGGGATCGCACTCTCCGGCGCGTGCATGACCATAAACCCGGCCACGGCGCCCGTCTGAACGCAATGGCGTTTAAGGGGCAAAGGAAACTTGGCAAACACGGCCACCGTCAGCCCGTTTGTGTTATTGGAGAAAATCATGGTTAGATTTTCAATATCTTTTTTGGTAAGGCGATATTTTTTCATTTTTGCGATCAATCCTTATTCAAGCTTTACCTAATACTAATCTTCTTCAGAAACAGTTTCGATCGAAGATTTGTATAAGCGCAAGACTTGCTCCCCCCAAACAAAGCTTTTATCACATTTTAGCTTTTTTCCTGCGCCTGTACGCGCTGTATCCCGAACAGGCCAGCACGATCAATCCCATGACGCTCAGTATGATCAGCGCGAGCCACAGCTGCATATTGCTTTCGTCGCTGGTTTTCGGCGGATTGCCTGGCTGGCCCGGCTGGGTATAGTTGGTCGGCGGCTGGTATGTAGGATTGGGGGTAGTCGTCCGATATGGGCCGGTCGTTGGCTGGTATGGACTGGTCGTCGGCTGGTATGGACTAGTCGTGGGCTGACTGGGACGGGTCGTCGTTGACTGGTTGGGGATGGTGGTCGTTGAACCGCCCGGCGTGGTGGTCGTCGTCGTTGAACCGCCCGGCGTGGTGGTGGTTGTTCCGCCGTCTTTTGTGTTGGTTATCACGAAACCGACCGTCGCGTTGCCGGAAACAGTTTTTGTGTAACCCGCAGGCACGTTAACCTCGTCCACCGTCCATGTCTCCCCGGCTTTGAGGCCGTTCCAGGTGTGATGCCAAAAGTTCGCGGCATTTAACGTTACGGCGGTTCCCTGCGGAGCGCCGTTTTTGTAAAGCTGTACCGAAACGCTGCTTGGATGACTGCCGATTCCCGCCCACACCTTAAACACGCTGACGGAAACGCTTTCGTCACGTCTGAGAGGCTCCGTTTTAGGATACGCGACCACGTTGTAATTCCATTCTCTGCGGACTTCATCGAACTGCGGAACAGAAACAAGGTAAGGCGCGATGATGTACTCGCTGTTCGCGCTGTCCATCTGCGCCACCAGATACAGCCCCGCCGGTAAATCGGCAAAGGTTGACTTGCCGGCGTTGTCCGTGACCTTAGAGCTGCGCGCGACACCGTTTGCCAGCGCGTAAGTATTCAGGCTGGCGGCAAGCGCGATATTTCTTTCCTGGGTCAGATTCGTGAAGTCAGCCCCCGCGCCGGCAAACGCCGGCACGGCCTCAAAGACAAGGTCGTCGCTCTCCTCCTTAAATTCGGCGACACGGCACACCGCGATATTGATCCCGTTAAGCGGTGTCTCGCCATACTTTAATACAACCGTAAAGGATGACGGAGCAAAGCTTACCGCGCTTGCGGTGCTCGAAGCCAGCATCGTCAACATGCAGATTACGGCGAAAATACATGCTACAACCCTCTTCATCTGTGTATCCTTCTTCCCTTGTAAATTTTTACGCATTTTATGACAAAATATACTAGTAAAACAGGCAGCAATGGCATGATAAACATTAAAATTATCGTTATTTTGTCAAGCTTTACCGCGTCGGCGAAGATCGCTTCCCGCACGGCGCTTTCGATATTCTCTATGCGGGTGCCGCGCACCAGCAGCCTGTGGGTGTTGACGCCGTAAGGCGTACAGGTGACTAACGTACAGAAATCCCGGCCGTCTTCCACGCTTAACGCGCTTAACTCATGCGGCTCCACGATCGCGATATGGTCAACCTGATACGTTAAGGTGTCGCCCAAAATGTAGAGCGTAAACACGTCGCCCTCGACTAATTTATCGAGATCCGTCAACAGCTTTGACGACGGCAGCCCACGGTGCCCCGTAATGATCGCGTGCGTGTTGGGTCCGCCGATGGGCAGGTGCGAGCCTTGCATGTGCCCTATGCCTACCTGCAACACGCCTTCGTCCGTACTGTGGTAAATAGGCAGATTTACACCGATTTTGTCAATCGTTAAAATGCCCATGATTCCGCTGCCCGTGTCAAGCAGCTTCTTATACTCCTCTATTTCTTTCTCTGTAAAATCGGAATATCCCGGCCTGCACCACATCCGCGCGTTGTATTGACGCGCCGCTTCCAGTATCTCTTGCTTTTTCCCGTCATCTATGTTCGCCACTTCTTCTCTGTATCCGGCGATGACCCTTGACTGGTTGCGGGAGTTGACGTAATCAGCTAAAGTGGGGTACAGCAGCACGGAGAGAGTTATGAGAACGCCCAGCGTCATGATTATGCTTGTTATGTACTTTTTCATAGCTCTCTCCCTGCCGCCGTTATTATTCAGTATGGTATAGCATAGTTCTGTTCTTTTCAGTTTCTTTTATTTCATTTTATTTTCGGCGGGCTTTTGGCTCCTGCCGCCCGGCTCCAACCAAAGCTGGCTGGGCCGGGCAAGCAGGATTACGATGATGATATCGCCGTTTAGTTCGTTATGCTGTTGCGCTGATTAGTCTATTTGCAGGGCGTTCTTCTTCCTGCGAATTACGAAAGCAACAACAAGAAGAGCAGCAAGGATTGTGCCCGCGCCGTAGAATACATACACGCCGATACCGCCCGTTCCGGGAAGGATGCCGCCGGTGTGGTTTTGGATCTGAAGCACATAGTTGGTGTTCAGGTTCGCTTCACGCTCTATAAGCGTTCCGATCACTCCGTCTTCGACGTCCTCTTCATCGATGTCGAACGCTATGTAGGATACACGTCCGCCGCCGTTGTCCTCAGGATTAATTGCGTTATGATCTACCAAGTGGCTGATCATGATCTTGATCGGAGCTTCAAGCCTGTTGTAACCGATGGGAGCCTTGGTCTCTACCAGCCAGTATGTTCCAGCGTCAAGGCCGGAAATCCTGATGATACCGGAAGCGTCTGTCGTCATGGTCGCCGAGCCTGTTTCGGTGGAATCCGGCACTCTGTAGTGAACGCCCGGCGTAATCGCGGTTCCCGCCACGAAGGTAAGCGGAGCGTAGCTGGGATTGCCGGCTATAGCGTTGCCGATGCCGCCTGAGAAGGTCGGAGCCGTGTCGCCGCGGAAAAGCTGGAACTGAGCGCCGCCAAGGCCGGTGTTGTTGTCTTCGCCGTCAACCTTCTTCATCTTGAGGTCATAGGTGAAAACCTTCGGCTCGTCGGGAGGAGTTTCGCCGGTGGGAGGTGTGCCTACGCCGTTCCAGTCGGGATCGTTGCTGTACTCAAGGGTCGCGCTGTTCTTGTTGCCTATGCCGTCAATGATAGCGTTCTTGTTGAGCTTCGCAAAGTAGGTGATCGTGATAACGTCGCCCGCCTGAAGGTTGAAGTTCACTTTGTCCTTAATCGGGTAATAGGGAGGCGTCGTGCTGAGCTCATTGCCGAATGTAAGCGTGAAGCCGTTCGGGGAAACATCAGTGGCCGTAAATGTCCAGTTCGCTACCGGAACCGCGACTCCGCCGCGCGTGACAACGATGGTGTTGCCGTTGTTGGTCGTCGAGTCATATTCCGACTCATTCGGGTTGAGCGTTTGCGTGGCGTTCGTAAGAGACTTGGTGAAAGCGGTGCTGTTCAGCGTCAAGCCGCTGCTCAGTACGTCCTTTACGCGGAACAGGTACGTATCAAGATCGTAGCCCTTGAGATCCGGGATAGTGGTAACGATACGGTACATGATGTTCTCGCCGATGTCCTTGTCAGCGCTTTCTTCCCAGGAAGGAGTGCCGTCTTCGTCCCAAACTTCTTTGTCAAGCTGGGGAGCGTCGCCCTTGAAGTTTCTCTTCGCGTCCTTGGTCAGGACGCCGTCAATAGGATCGTCGCCCAGTCCGTCAAGCGTGCCTACGTACTCGGGAACGTTGACAAGCATGCTGCGGGTGATGAGTTCGGGTTTAGCGGAATCCGCGTCGTAATGGTTGTTTTGTGTGGGAGCCATGTATTGCTCGTCGTCACGCAGACTGGTTTTTGTTACGCCAAGATCGCAACCCATCACGAGATAGTAACCGAAATCAACGCCGCTGAATACTACCTGGCCTTGCGCGTTCGTTGTTTTTGTTCCTGATGCAAGCGGTATCCTGTCGCCGATAGCAGCCTGCCTGTTGTAGACAGCGATGTCTTTCGCGAGCATGATCAGCTTAGTGTGATCAAACGTGAGGTCGTCCTGAAGCATCTTCCTGAAGTTCTCGATGTTCGTGCCGTAGTCCAGGATCGCCGTGCCGGAATCATTGTAGCCGTTTCTCAGATCTTTACCTGTCGTGCTGTCGGCCCACACAAGGAACTTCTTAACATTGTTCGCTTCGGTGTTGTCGTCATACACGAAATGCCTCTCGTTCGTGTTGGGAACTTCGTCCGAACGGATAGCGAGCAATTCAAACAGCCTGTACGCAAAGAACTCGTTGGCGCTGATTGTGATGTTGCTGGGAGCCGTAATTGTGATGCTGCCTGTCAGGTTCACCGGGACGTTTACGTTTCCGTCCGCGGGAAGCGTAAAGTCGTCCGCGCTTGCGATAAAGGGAGCGGAGATGGCCAGTATCATGGCGATCGCCATAATCAGGGAAAGCAGTTTGGTCTTTTTCATGGTTCAGAGTCTCCTTTTTTTAATATATTTTTTTATTTTGCCTGTATTGCCCGACAGGCGGCGGGATTCACATTACCCGGCGAACGGCGGGTGTTTTTTTGACTTGCAATCTCAGGGGCGCTCTCATTCCAATTGATTTAAACACCTCCTGCGTTTGTTGCGTCTATATATCAATGTTCCTATATAGAACAAGGATAACAGTGATGCCAGCGCAGCAGCCGTGTAGATAAACATGCGGTTACCTTCTCCGCCAACGCCGGGGAACATCGGGCCGCCGTCCTGGAACTCGTTGATGAACACGAGGTCGTCGTTTTCGCCGCCAGTGACGGTCTGGCTCGTGATTTCGCCCTGCGCGTTGACTACCACGGTAATGGTCCTCACCGCCGTGTCATACGTCCAGCCCGCAGGGGCCGTGCCGTTCTCAACTACCGTGAACTTGTAGGTGTTCCCCGGCTGAAGCCCCTCGATCTTGCCGAAAGTGAACGGGTACGTTTTCGCGCCGTTTGTCGCGACGGGGATCGTTTTGGGAAGCGGCGTTGCGACGGTTGGGCCTTGTGTCTGCGTGAGCGTGAACGAGAAGTCCGCTTCGGTTGCGCCCGTGCCTGTGACGACCTTGTCGCCGTCAATCTCTATGTCCGCGTCGGGAATGTATTCGTTGATAAACCGCGGAGCAGGAGGGGCAACCATCGTTCCGCAAAGCTCAAAGCCTAATTTCAGCTTGTTCCCGCTCAGTTCCGACTTGGGCACAGCTATCACGTAATACATGTGCTCGTAGTC